>FWWL01006642.1_pt1 | contig 16553 bp, 7 predicted proteins | sample 2228331 | NCBI WGS metagenome assembly FWWL01 (sample SAMEA103939775, study PRJEB20133) | metagenome
AAACTGCACCGTTTCCAGCACCACAGCCACCGCTACAGCCTCGGAAACCACCACCGTGGTGGGCGGCGACCTGCGCCTGACCAAGAGCGCGGTGAGCTACGTGGGCAGCAGCACCACGGTTCGGGATGCGAACGCAGCGATAGCCCTGCCCGGCGATCAGATCCTCTACACCGTGGTGGCCCAGAACATTGGCACGGGCAACCTGACCCAGGTGGTGGTGAGCGACCCGCTGCCCAGTTACACCAGCTTCGTAAGCGCAAGTGTCAGCATCAGCGGCTTCAGCGGCACCGTGCTTTACTCGACCGACGGTAGCACCTGGAGCGCAACCGCTCCAACTACGCTGTCGGCGGGTCAGTCGATCTACGTGGCCGTAGATACCAACGGCGACAACACCATTACTAGCGCCGACGTGATGCCACCGGGGGCCACCATCACCCTCAGCTTCCGCGTACAGGTGCAGTAAGTTTTCACCACCCCCCTGCGAGGGCTATCCGCCCTCGCAGGGCACAAATGAAGAAGAATCTATGCAAATACCTGCATCCGAACAAGCCGCCCACTAAACCCTGGGGTTGGATACCGTCCGAAACTGTGTGTTTTTTGGAAGGGCCAGCCTATGGGTCGGCTTGGTATGGGTGCTGTTTTGGATGAGTATAGCCTGGGCCGCGCCCGCCGGAACGGTAATTCGCAACCAGGCTGCGGCGATTGTCAACGGTCAGGTGTATTTATCCAACGAGGTGGAGACCCTGGTACAGGCAGTGTGCGTCCCGGCCGTCACCCCCAATGGGAGCCTTGCCAGCCCCGGCCAGCGCACCACCACCCCGGCCAGCGGAACCGCTTATTTTGCCTATCGCCTGCAAAACCTTGGCAACCAAAGTTTTTCGTTCAGCCTAAGCTGGCTACAGAACGGGGCTTCCTGGACACCCAGCGCCGTACGTTTTTATCTGGATGCCAACGCCAACGCCCAGCTTGACCCCGGTGAACCGGAGGTGAACAGCCTCCGTCTGGATATGGGACAGGAAGCTCGCCTGATTATGGCCGTGCAAACCCCGCCTTCGGCCAGTGATGAGCTGCTGATTAGCCCCGTGGCCGCCTGCCCCGACGGTACCCGCGATGAGAACAACTTTAGCTCGATTCGCATCGGCACCGGGCCTGCTTTGAGCCTGATTAAGTCGGTGGAGGCCAGCCTGGCCCGACAGGGCCAGGTGGTGGGCTTTAGCCTGCGGGTGCTGAATCTGGGCAGTGCGCGCACCGCTGGGCCAATTTACGTAGAGGATCGCCTGGATATACCCGAGCTGAGTGGCCTGGTGTATCTGGCTGGCTCTGCCAGTGCAGCCAAAGGCCGCCTGGAATACTTCGACGGGGCCAGCTGGAGCAGCCTCGAGCCCGCCAGCGTGCGCGGCCTCCGGCTGGTGCTGGACGGCCTCGAGGTGGGGGAGGAGGCCATCTTTAGCTTCCGTATGCAGGTGGAAGCCGATGCCGCACCGGGCGAACGGATTAACCTGGCCCAGGTCGTCTCGAGCGAGAGCAGCGCCCAGACCCAGGTTTCGTTGCAAGTTGCCGCCGAGTACGCCCACGCCCTGGGGCCCATCGGCAACCCACAGGCCGCAGGCACCACCGACCGGCAGGAGGCCGAGGTGCTGGCCGGGCAGCCTTACTGCTTCAGCCATACCCTGCTCAACACCGGCAATGCCCCCGATACCTACACCCTGGAGGCCCTTGGGCTGCCCAGCGGCGTGATCCTGACCTACCGCACCATGAGCGGAGGCAGCCTGCCCACCCCCATCACGCTGGCTCCGGGAAACACCCTGGATTTCCAGGCCTGTATATCGGCCCTGCCCGCCGGTACACCTGCTTTTGAGTTCAGCCTGCTGGCCCGCTCCGGAAGCACCGGCAACGCCGACCCCACCGTGGATCGCGTTGCGCGGGTCTGGGATATTTCGCAGATCACCCTCTCAAAAAGCAGCTCGAGCGGGCCAACTGTTACGCCTGGGGAGGGCGTGGAGTACAGCCTGCAAATCGATAATCCGCTGCCTTTTGCAATACCCAACGTGCAGGTTGAAGATGTGCTGGACAGCCACCTCGAGTTCCTCTCGGCCTCCGATGGGGGGGTCTTCGACCCCGGAACCCGCACCGTGCGCTGGAATCTGACGCTGGCGACCAGGAGCACCCTCATCTTGCGCCTGCGGGTGCGGGTCAGCGCCGCTGCGCCCGACAATGCGACCATCGTGAACCGCTTTAGCCTGCGCTCCCCCGAAATTGGCAACCCCCTGGTATCCAACAGCGTCACCTTGCGGGTGCAGGCGGCGGCCCTGCTTCTGGAAAAGCGGGTGGAGCCCAGAAAGGTTAGGGTGGGTGACCTGCTCACCTACACCCTGACCGCGGTCAATGTGGGGCAGGTTCCCCTTATAGTGCGCCTCGAGGACACCCCCGACCCCCACCTGCAATACCAGGCCGGTAGCGCCAGCCCCGCGGAGCCCGTTCGGCAAAACGGCCGCCTGGTCTGGGAGAACCTCACCCTGGCCCCAGGGGAACCGGGTGGGGTAGAGGCCCCCCCTTTGGCCCCGGGGGCGCGGGTGGAGGTTCGCTACCGCATGCGGGTGCTGGCGGGGGCCGGTAGTGAGCTAAAAAACATCGTGCAGGCCACCGGGGACAGCGCAGGCGGAACCGCAGTAGCCAGCGCGGTGGCCTCGGCCACAGTGCAGATCGAGCAGGGCGCGCTGGCTGCACCCCATCTGCTGATGGGCCGGGTCTTTCTGGATACCAACCGCGACGGCCTGTACACCGCTGGCCTGGATGTACCGCTGCCGGGGGCTCGAGTAATTCTCGGCAACGGCTGGCAGGCCCTGACCGATGCCGAAGGCCGCTACAGCTTCCGCAACCTGACGGGCGGAGTGTGGGAGGTGATGCTCGAGCCGGCCTCGGCCCCCTTCCCGCCCCTCCCCCACCCCGAGGCCCAGGGGGCGGGTTACCGCCACCGGGTGCGGGTGGAGGGCCTGACCGTGAGCGACTTCCCCCTCGAGCGCCCTGCGGGCCTGGCCCGCGCCCAGCGTCAGACCGTTCTGGAGTTTGGCCCCCTGCGGCTGAGCAAACAACTGCTTCCGCTGCCGGAGGGCTTCCGGGTGGTACTGGTACTGGAATCCGCCGAGTCCCTCAACGACCTGACCCTCACCGACCCCCTCCCCGGCGGCGGTGAGCGGGTCTTCCAGTTTGCCCAGTTCCAGGGCCGGCAGACCCTGACCTACGACCTGGACGGCTCTCTGGCCCCTCACCTGACCGATCCGCAGGTGCGCTGGAGGTATCCGTGATGTTTGGAAGAACCCAAGGCACCCTGGCGGCCATCCATCGCGGGCTCTTCTGGCTTTTCTTTCTGTTTGCTTCGGTGGTGCTGGGCCAGGCCCGCACCGACCTCAAGGGCATCGTGCCGGGGGATGCGCTGGGCTGGGAAATCCAGGAGCTGCGGGCCAGCGTGGTAGTCAGCAAACCCACCATCCTGAACCTTCAGATCTACTCCCCTGGCTTCGACCCCACCGACTACCGCCGGGCCCTGAAGGGCCAGGAAGAGCTGGGCGACGAGCGCTACGACAAAGGACAAGGTCAGATACTGGCCGAGTTTGTGCTGATCCGGGATGGAAAAGTGCTGGCCCAGGAGAACTTTAGTGTGGAGCCCCACCGCTGGGTACTGTTCTTCCGGGGACCGGTGGAGCCGGGGGTCTACCTGCTCAAGAGCCGCCTGGCCGGGCTGGGCAAAAACGCCTTCCGCTACCGCATCCAGACCAGCGTGCCGGAGGCTGCCGAGCTACTCATAGATCCTACCCTACAGCTCTACGATGTGCGGCCTTTTCAGGCTGTGAGCCCGCTTTCGGTAGCCACCATCCGGGGGCAGGACTGGCTCGAGCCTTTTGTGCTCAAGGTGAGCCCCGAGGTGCTACCCTTGCGCGTGGGCTTCTACGATGAAGACGGCGAAAAGGAGCTGGAGGGCCGGGTTCGCCTGCCCGACGGAACCCAGGAGCGCCGCCCGGTCTCCGGCGACCGGAGCTGGGCCTACTACGAGATTCAACAGCCTGGCCTGATCACCTTCGGCTTCCGCCAGCCCAGGGCCGCCACCCAGTACTCCAACACCATCGGCTTCCGGGTGGATGCCTGTATGGAAGTAGAGCCGGCGGCCTTCCGGGTGGTGCCCCCGCGCCCGGTGCAGGCCTTGGTGCAGGACAGCAGCGGCCAGCCGCTCGATATCACCCCTACCGTAGAGGGCGACAAAATTCGCATCCTTCGGCTGCCGGCCCTGCCCGAGGGCTACCGCCTGGTGCGGATGGAGGTGGAAGGCGGGGAGGCCCTGGATGCCCAGACCGCCCGCTTCGGCTGTGCGGGTGGCCTGGTGCGCTATGTGGTGGAAAAGCCAGCCCCAGCTTCGACAGGCCCCGCCGCCCCGCCCGCGTCCACCCTGGAAATCGAGGCGGTGCTGGTGCTGCCAGAGGACGAGCAGCCCTTCGACCTGCCGCTCACCGTAAACGACCAGCCCGTGGTGCTGGAGCAGGGCCGGGCCCGTCTGAGCCTGGCGCCGGGCACCTACCCCCTCGCGCCCCAGCTGGACGGGGCCCGGATCGAGGGGCCCCAGGCCATCACCCTGGAAAGCGGCCAGACCCAGAAAGTGCGCTTCCGGGTTTATCCAGAGGTTCGGCTGAGCCTGGAAGCAACCCCCACCACCCTACGTGTGGGGGAAGAAACCCTTTTAATCGCCCGGGCCCGCACCGCCTTCCCGCGCCTGCTGCCCGCCGACCTCGAGCTTGAACTGCCCCCCTGCCTGGAAGCCCTCGAGGCCCCCCGCCTGGTGGCCCCCATCGCCCAGGGCCGGGAGGCCGTGCTGCAGGTGCGGGCAAAAGCCCTGTGCAAGAGCGAGCCCCAGGTTGGCGCCACCCTGGGCCCCTGGGGGCAGAAAACCAGCGCCCAACTGAGAATCATCCAGCCGGCCACCTTCACCCTGCAGAAGGAGGCCCTGTCGCCCAGTGCCCCGGTGGGCGGTACGGTGGTGTACCGCCTGCGGGTGCAGAACACCGGCGACGAGGCGGGCCGGGTGCGCCTCCAGGACAGCCTGCCCAGCGGACTGCAAGGCCCCAACCTCGACGAGGTGCTCGAGCTTCCAGCCGGGGCCGAACGCGTGCTCGAGGTGCGCGCTCGCGTAACCGCCGAGGCCCCTGCGGCGGTGGTCAATACCGCCCGCCTGCTCAGCGAAAGCAATCAACCCCTCCGCGAAGCCCAGGCCGAGGTGCGGGTGCTGCGCCCGGTGGCCGAGCTTTCGCGCGCGCTGGACAAGCGCCGGGTGGTGCCGGGGGAGGAAGTAGAGGTGCGCCTGGTGGTGCGCAACACCGGCCAGGCCCCCCTGCGCTACGAGCTGCGCGACAGCCACCCCGAGTGGCTGGAGGTGGCGCAGACCCCGTTCTTTAGCGGCGAACTGGCCCCTGGCGCCAGCGCCACCCACTCCTACACCGCCCGGGTGCGCTTCGGCCCGGCGGCCGAGGGCTCGTTCCTGGCGCAGCTCACCTCCAACGGCGGCAACCCCAGCGCACCCGACACCCTCCAGCGGGTGCTGGTGCAGCTCGAGAAAACCGTCGAGCCGGGCCGGGTGCTGGTGGGCGGCCAGGCTCGCTTCACCATCCGGCTCGGCAACCCCACCGATCACCCCCTCAGCCTGCGCCTGCAGGAGTCGCCCGCCGAGGGCCTACGGATGACCCTGCCGGAAAGCCTGGAATTCAGGCTCCAGCCCGGCGAGGTGCGCGAGCTGGAGCTGGAGGCCCAGGCCGAACGGGTTGGCCCGCTCGACAACCAGGTCACGGCCTTTGTGGGCAGCACCCCGGCCTCCCTCCCGGCCAGGGCCACCCTGCTGGCCCTGCCCATCCTCGAGCCCCGGCGGCTTTCCACCGTCACCCTGGACTTTGAGGTGAAGGGCAACGCCCCCTTCGAGCGCCTGCTGCTCACCCACCAGCCCCCCGCCCAGAGCGCCTATGAGCCCGGTTCGGCCCGGCTGGACGGCCGCCCCATCCCCGATCCCCGCCAGGACGAGAAGGGCCGCCTCTACTTCGAGCTGCCCTACCAGCGCCAGGGCCAGCTCACCTACCAGCTCCGCCACCGCGAGGCCCTGGGCCCCATACCCGAACCCACCCTGACCGCGCAGGTAGGCGACCGGGAGGTCTACCTGCAGGGCCAGCAGCGCCTGGCCGACCTGGAAAAAGCCCAGGCCATCGTGGTCAAAACCCGCGACGGCTTCATCCAGGAGCCCCTGCCCGGCAGCGTGTTCCGCAGCGATAAAGCCCGGGTGGTGCTGCAAACCCCCAACGACCTCGAGACCCGTCTGACCGTGAACGGAACCCCCATAGACTCCAGGTTCCTGGGCCAGGCCACCTACGACAGCGCCCTCGGCTTTCAGCGCCTGGAGTACTACGGCCTGCCGCTGCAGCCGGGCCGCAACCTGATCGAGGTACAGACCCCTTTGGGCTCGGATCGGGTAGAGGTCTTCCTGGCCGGTAGCCCCGTGCGGCTGGAAGTACGCCCCTTGCGCCTGCTGGCCGATGGCCGCACCCCGCTGGAGCTGGAGGTGCGGGCGGTAGATGCGCTGGGCCTGGCCTCGGGCTTCGGCCCCCTCAGCGTGGAAACCTCCCAGGAGCCCCTGGAGGAGGACGCCTTCCCGCTGCTCTCGGGGTACCAGGTGCTGCTAAGGGACGGGGTGGCCCGGCTTCGCCTGAAGCCCACCGCCACCCCCACCACCCTGCGCCTGCGGCTGGCGACCGGGGAGCTGCAAGAACAGGCCGAGTTCTTCGTGCTGGGCCGCCAGAGCACCCTGTGGCAGCTTCAGGGGAGCCTGGGGGTGCGCATCGGCGATAGCCTTCAGGTATTCGGGCTGGGCCGGGGCTATCTGGAAAGCCCCCTGGGCCAGGGCCTCCTGCAAGGCGCGCTGGACGGCTCGCTGCGCTTTGAGGCGGGCCAGCCCCAGCTGCAAACCGGCCTGCGCGACCAGCCCGACCCCACCGGGCGCTTCCCCCTTACCGGCGCCGGCAACGAGGCCACCCTGCCCCTGCGCTCGGACGAGCCTTTTGCTCTGCGCTACGACCAGGAGGCCTTCAGCCTGGGCTACTACGCCGATAAGCTAGGGGTGTTTGGCCTGGACGGGCTGCCCCAGGGCACTGCTCTGCGCCTGGAAACCCGCGGACGATCCCCTCTCGGGACGGACTCCGCCAGTGCACCAGGCGGCGAGCTGGCCCTGCAGGGCTTCGTGGGCTACCTGCCCGCCGGCAGCCGAAGCGAGCGCATCGTGCCCGACGGCACCCGCTACTACCGGCTGTCCAGCCCGGCCGAGCCCGGCAGTGAGCAGGTGGTGCTCTGGATAGGTTCCAGCCAGAGCCGCCTCGAGCGCCTCAAAGACTACGTGCTGGACGCCGATACCGGCCTCCTCACCCTGAGCCGTCCGCTCTGGCCCAGCGACCCCGACTTCCAGCCGGTTCTGCTCGAGGTCACCTACGCCCCCCAGGGCGGCCACCGCGCGCTGGGCTACGGGGCCGGGGCCCGCTGGAAAGCCGGCGACTTTAGCCTTGGCCTGGGGGCGGCCTACCTGCCCACCCAGGGCTGGCGCTACGGGGCCGAGGCCGCCTACCAGCTACCCGGCTTTGGCGTAAAAGTGAGCTACAGCCGGGGCAGCGCCGAGCGCTACGGCCTCGAGGTCTCCGGTAAAAACGGCCCCCTCGAGTCGAGCGCCAACCTGGCCTACGAAGGCAGGTTGCAGGGCCAGGCCCAGGTGGCCTACAACCTGAGCGAGGCCGACCGCCTCAGCCTCGAGCACCAGACCGGCAGCAACAACCGCACCGGCCTGCTCTACACCCGCCGCCTCTCCCCCAGCTTCTCGGTGGGGGGTGGGCTGGGCTACACCTGGGAGGAAGCGGCCTGGGCCGGCCTGGGGCGGCTGGGCTTCAAGAGCGGCCCGCTCAACACCGAGCTGACCCACGCCCAGCCCTTCAGCCTGAGCCAGAGCGCCTCCACCCGCCTCCGCAGCAGCTACGCCTTCGATGCCAACCTCACCGCCGAGGCCGACCTGGTGCAGACCTGGGGTCTGGGCTTTAGCGGCGTGGTGGGCCTCAAGCAAAAACTGGCCGGGGCCAACCTCTCGCTGGCCTACCAACTGCCGGGCGCGGCGGGCGAGGGCAACCGGGCCCGCTTTGGCCTGGAGGCCCCGCTCCCCCTATCCGAGCACTGGAGCCTGAACGCCAGCGCCGGCTACGAGCGCAGCCTTGCCACCGGCAACGACCAGGCCGCCTTTGGTCTGGCCCTGCGCTACCAGGCCCAGGGCTTCACCGCCACCCTGGGAGGCGAGACCGCCTGGAGCGCCGGGCAACCCAAGGTAGTATTGCGGGCCGGGGCCAGCGGGCAGCTCGACGAGCAGCAGACCCTCTCGCTGGATGCCGGCTACCAGGTTGCGCCCACCCCGGAGGGCCGCTTTACCCTGGCCTACGCCCTGCGCGGGCGCGACGCCTCGCTGCTCACCTATCACCGCCTGAGCAGCGTGGGTGAACCCGTCCTCGAGGGGGCCCTGGCCGCCAGCTACCACCCCAGCCCAAGCCTCCAGCTCCGCCCCAGCGCCGCCTACCGCCTCAAGCTGGATGACCCTGCCGGCCACACCTACCAGCTCGGCCTGGGCGGCAACTACTACTTCACCGACTGGCTGGGCCTGGGGGCCGCTGCCTACTACCAGTTCCAGCCGGGCACCCAGACCTGTGCTACTGCCTTCTCGCTCGAGGCCAGCTTCCGGGTCGTAGAGGGCCTGTGGCTCAACGCGGGCTACACCTTCGGCGGCTTCACCGGCCTCACCCCCGACACCGCCCCCGGCTTCTATTTACGCCTCGACTTCCTGGGAGGTAGCCGATGAAACGCGCGCTGTTTTTCACGCTGCTGCTCTTACTGGGCCTGGCCCAGGCCCAGGTGGTGCGCAACTTTACCAGCCGCTACAGCACCAATACCCAGGGCGACATCCTGCTCATTGGCAACACCCTGGAAACATGCAGCGACAATGCCACAACAACGGTTACCCCGAGCCAGCCCCCCAACTGTTCTACAGATGGCACAGGTAACAACAACGGCTACACAATGGCCTTCATTGACTTCGATGGCGTACCCACCACTTTCAACTCGAGCGCCGCCACTCTAAACCTTCCTGCAGGCAGCAGTGTGCTATGGGCTGGTCTCTACTGGGGCGGCTCCCGGGGAGGAAGTGTTGCTCCGCCTAACTCCAACGCGATAGGACAGGTTTTGCTTCGCTTTGGAAGTGGAAGCTATACCACTGTTACGGCATCGCAAATAGACGCAGGTATTACACACCCTCAGAATCCTTACAGCGCATTCGCTAACGTAACCAGCTTCGTACAGAACAATGGCGCGGGTACTTATTGGGTGGCAAACGTGCAGGCCTCGAGGGGAACGGTGGAGGGAGGAACCTTCGCTGGGTGGAGTTTGGTCGTTGTTTACCAGAATGCCAGCGAGCCCCTTCGCAACCTAACCGTTTTTGACGGGTTCCTCAATCAAGCCGCCAGCGCCCTTCCCACCACCATTTCTGTGTCCGGCTTCCTAACGCCGAGTACAGGCCCAGTAAGCGCTCGGATCGGCTTTGTGGCTCAAGAGGGCGATGCCGGCACCACAGGTGATAGCTTAGGGCTGAGCCGAGACAATCTCATCTTCAGCAATCTTGCCGACGGAACACTAAGACCTAACAATAACTTCTTCAACTCTAGGGCTACTCGGCTTGGAAGCTATCTGCCAGGCCGTACGCCAAACTACAACAATTTGTTGGGCTTTGACCTTGGCGTATTGGAAAACAACAGCGTCCTCCAAAATCTTGATACACAAGCCTATCTGCGCTTTTCCACCACTGGGGATGGATACTATCCACAGGTTATCACATTTGCTATCAACGTCTTCCTTCCCGACCTCACTACCACCTTCACGAAAACCGGCCAGGACATCAACGGGGGCAATTTAGTGCCGGGCGATATCCTCGAGTACACCCTGAGTTTTTCCAACACCGGCCTGGATGGGGCCACCGATGTGGTCGTGCGCGACCCCATCCCTGCCGGAACCCAGTACGTACCGGGAAGCCTGCAGGTACTCACCAACGCCATCGGTGCCCCCACCGGCTCCTTTACCGATGCCGCCGGCGACGACATCGCCGAGTTTGATAGCGCCAACAACCGGGTGGTTTTCCGCCTGGGCACCGGGGCCAGTGCCTCGAGCGGTGGGCTGGTACCACCCAGTCAGGGCGCTAGCATGCGTTTCCGGGTACAGGTACTGCCCAGCGCCGCCGGGCAAATCATCACCAACACTGCCCAGGTCAGCTACAACAGCCAGACCCTGGGCGCCAGCTTCAGCCAGACGGCTAGCGTCTCGGCCAATAGTCAGGTTTCCAATCCCCCTTCCCTTAGCAAAACTTTCTCCCCGGCCAGCATCCCTACGGGCGGTACCAGCACCCTCAGCATTACCCTCACAAACCCCAACCCCACCCCCACCACCCTGAGCGCGGCCCTGGTGGATAACCTGCCCGCAGGGGTGGTGGTAGCCAGCCCAGCCAACGCCAGCACCACCTGCACCGGCGGCAGCGTGAGCGCCACCCCCGGTAACAGCAGCGTAACCCTGGCCGCCGGGGCCCAGATACCGGCCAACGGGAGCTGCACTGTAAGCGCGAGCGTCACCGCCAGCACACCGGGCAGCTACACCAACACCCTGGCCGCTGGCGCCCTTCAGACCAACCACGGCAGCAACCAGAGCCCGGCCAGCGCAGTGCTGAACGTGACCGGCGTCAACGTGAGCGGCCAGGTCTACCACGACCAGGAGCCCAACGGGGCCAGGAACAGCGAGGACTGGAGCAGCGGGACGACGGTCTACGTCAAGCTGGTGCTGGGCAGCACGGTTCTGGCCGTCCAGACCGTGAGCCCCGGAACCGGCGCCTACAGCTTTAGCGGGGTGGCCCCCGGCAGCTACAGCCTGGTGCTGGACAACAACAACAGCACCGCCGACACCACCCCAACCCCCCCCGCTGGCTGGCTTTTTATTAGCCCAACCGGTGGAAGCCGGGCCATCACCGTGGCCGCCAGCAACCTGCTGAACCAGGACTTCGGCCTCTTCCACGGCGCACGGGTAGAGGGCCGGGTCTTCTACGACGATGGCGAGAGCGGCGGCTCGGCCAACAACGCCCTGCAGGACGGCCAGGAGCGCGGCGTGGGCGGTGCAACGGTCACGGCCAGCGACGGCGTTTCCAGCCGCAGCGCCAGCACCGATGGCAGCGGGCTTTATTCCCTGTATGTGCCCGCTGGCTGGGGCAGCGTCAGCCTTACCCACCCCCTGCGCCCGGCCACCGGCTGGAACAACGGGAGTACCGCCACCCTGGTGGGAAGCTGGGCCGATGCCACAGGCCCCACCTCCACAGGTGCCGTGATCAGCCTGGGTTCGGCCAGCAGCCTGGCCGGCTCGGTTCTTACCCGCAACTTTGGGGTGGTGCGCAACTCGCTCTTCCGGCCCGACCAGTCGGGCCAGGCCACCAGCCCCGGGGTGGTGCGCTACCTACACCAGTTCAAGCCCGGCACCCAGGGCACGGTTGGTCTGGCCCTGGCCAACACCCCGCAGTTCGGTTACCAGCTCCGCCGCGATGTGAACTGCGACGGCGACTTCGACGACGCTGGCGAGGGCTTCCAGGGGCTGCCGCAGAGCTTTGGCGTGGGTTCTGGCTGGCCGCGGGAACCCGACGGCAGCCTGGCGGCCTGTGCCCTCGAGGTGCAGGCACTGGTGCCCGCAGGGGTGAGCGCCGGCCAGGTGGATATCGCCAGTCTCAGCGCCAGTCTGGCCTGGAGCAACAACCCTGCCGTCCAGGAAACCCGGGGCCTGACCGATACCACCACTGTTATTCGGGGTGGGGAGCTAAAGCTGGATAAGCAGGTGCGCAACGTGAGCCAGAACACCGCTTTCGCGGCCAGCGCCCAGGGCCGCCCCGGCGAGGTGCTGGAGTACCGCATCCAGTATCAGAACATCGGCAGCCAGCCCATCTTCAATGTGGTGCTCTACGACCCCATCCCCTTCTTCAGCACCCTGGTACAGAACGCCTACGGCGGCACCGGCGAGGTGGAGCTGGTCTGTCCAGGTGGTGCGGTGGTACGGCCCGACCTGGGCAGCACCAGCAGCATCAGCCTGAACCTGGCTACGCTCTGCACCCTACCCACCGCCCCTCAGCCTGGTGGCGGCAGCGCCCCGGCCTTGCTGCCTGGTCAGGGTGGGTATTTCGTGTACCGGGTACAGGTAAACTAAAAAACAACTTCCATTCCAGACATCCTGTAGGTTCTGGCCTTAGACTGTTCATGTGCAGTTGCAAGACCTACACACGTCGCTGAACGTGACCTGGCAGATTCAGGATGGGCTTCGAATCCCTTGGAGCTACGGTGATGTGGAGGCCGAACTCGAGGCTATCCAGCATGGAGCGGCTTTGCTGGACTTCTCCCATCATGGTTTGCTCGAGCTCAAGGGCCCCGATCGCGCCGAGTTTCTGCACAACCAGTGCACCTCCAATATCCGCTCTATGTTGCGGGATAGCTGGCTCGAGACGCTTTTTCTTAGCGCCAAAGGCCAGATTGAATACCTGGGCCTGGTGCTGCACATGGGTGAGTCCTTCTGGGTTAGCTCACACAGCACTAGCGCCTTAGCCAACCGTTTCCGCAGGTATATTGTGTTCGATCAGGTGGATATCGAGGTGCTGCCCTGGTCTTTGTTGCGCCTGCAAGGCCCGGATGCCGGAGCAATAGCCCAAGAGCTGGCCCCCCTTCCCCCGCGCTGGGGGCTCCACAAGACCCCACATCTGGTGCTGATGCGGGACGAATTCGGTCTGTGGCTCCTGGTGCCTTCCATTCAGGCGTATGCACTGGCCCAGCGGCTGCTGGAGACCGGGGCTACCCCGGCAGGCCATCAGGCCTGGCACATCTGGCGGGTCGAGCGTGGGGTAGCCGATCTGCCGGAGGCCCTGGGCGAGCTGCCGCAGGAGGTGGGGCTGGATAGCCGGGTTAGCTACAAGAAGGGCTGCTACCTGGGGCAGGAGATAATGGCCCGGCTCGAGGCCCGGGGCAACACCCGCTACCAGCTCATGGGCCTGCTGGGCCAGAAGGAGATTCCCAGCGGAGCCGAGGTTCTCCGCGAGGGCCGGCCGGTTGGCCGGGTCGGTACCTCGGTGGAGTCGCCCCTCCATGGGGCGATTGCGCTGGCCCTGCTGCGCAAGGAGCTGGCCCCCGGCGATCAGGTGCAGATCGAGGGCTGGTCGGCCACCGTTTCGGGCCTGCCCATTCGCTGAGCGCATTGGCCGCGGCGCTTTGACCTTTTTCAAAAATCGTTGTAGCATATAGGGGTTATTATGTTTTTAGCAGAAATAATTGGCGTGGGGGATGAGCTGTTATACGGCGAAACGGTGGATACCAACACCGCCGAGATCGCCGTCAGTCTGCAGCCCTACGCCCTCGAGATCCGCCGCACCCTGCGCGTAGCCGACCACCTCGAGGCCCTGACCGAGGCCGTGCGCGAGGCCTGGCAGAAGGCCCGGCTGGTGGTGCTCTCGGGCGGGCTGGGCCCCACCCCCGACGACATCACCCGCGAGGCCATCGCAGCGGCCCTGGGCGAGACCATGGAACTCGACCCCCAGGTGCTGGCCTGGCTGGAGGGAATTTTTGCGGATCGGGGCTGGAAGATGCCCGAGACCAACCGCAAACAGGCCCTCAAGATTCCTTCGGCCACCTGGATCGCCAACCCCCGCGGCACCGCGCCCGGCTGGTGGGTGCACCGGGAAGACAAAGACCTGGTCGCTCTGCCCGGCCCACCCGCCGAGTGGCGCCCGATGTGGGCCGAGCTGCTGCCCAGGCTGGGGCTGCCAGCAAAACCCTACCGTCAGGTGGCCTTCAAAACCTTTGGCCTGGGCGAGTCGCGCATCGTGGAGCTGCTGGGCGGTCTGTTCCGGCGCAACGGGGCGGTAGAGGTGGGCACCTACGCCAAGATGGACGGGGTGGCGGTGGTAGTGCGGGGGGAGCCCGGCCCGGTCGAAGCGCTGGCCGCGCAGATCCGGCCCCTGCTGGGCGAGGCGGTCTGGGGCCAGGACAGCGATACCCTCCCGGCGCTGGCCCTCCAGCGATTAGACGATCAAAAAATCACCCTGGCCACCCTCGAGTCCATGACCGGGGGGGTGCTGGGCGCGCTCCTGACGGGGGTACCGGGCGCTTCCAGAAGCTACCTGGGGGGCCTGGTCTCCTACAGCCCCCTCGCCAAATCCCAGCTCCCCATTCCCCTCGAGGTCGCGGCCCAACACGGGATGGTCTCGGCGGCCTTTGCCGAAGCCATGGCCGTGGCGGCCCGCAGCCTGCTGGGGGCCACCTACGGCCTCGCCACCACCGGCGTAGCCGGCCCCGAGACCCTGGAGGGCCAGCCGGTGGGCACCCTGTTCGTGGGCCTGGCCGGCCCCGAGGGGGTTCGCTCCCGGCACTTCCGACTGCCGGGGGCCAGCCGCGAAATGATACGCCAGCGGGCCGCCCATGCGGCCCTGGCTTTTCTGGTGGGTGAGCTGCGATGAGGCTTTTTTATGCCATCTTTCCCCCGCGCGAGGTGCAGGTCGCCCTGGGCGAGGCCCAGGAAAAGCTACGCAGCTACAAGGGCTGGAAGCCCAGCCCCCCCCACCAGCTCCACATCACCCTGCTCTTTTTGGGGGAGCAGCCCCCCGAGCGCCTGCCGGAGTTTCGCCGCATCGGGCACGAGGTTGCGTCCCGCGTCAAAGCTTTTGAGGTGACGTTGGGCGGAACCGGCTACTTCCCCCCTACCGGGGGGCCCCGGGTCTGGTTCGTCAAGGCCAGCGGGGAGGGGCTCGAGGCCCTCGCCCAGGGGCTGCAGCAGGCCCTGCCGGACATCGAGGCAGCGTCCTTCAAGCCCCACCTGACCCTGGCCCGCAAAAAAGGCCCGGCCCCCCGCATCGGGCCGTTGGTGATGAATATCCGGTTTCAGGCCAAAGCGGTATGCTTGGTGGAATCCAAGCTGGCGCGTTCGGGTTCGCAGTACCAGGTTTTGGAGCAGTTTCCTCTGAAATAGTCTCTGACAGCAGGAGTGTATATGGATAAAGAAAAGCAAAAAGCGTTGGAAGGGGCCTTAAAGTCCATCGAAAAGCAGTTCGGCAAAGGGGCCGTGATGCGCCTGGGCGAGGCCCCCAGGCAGCAGGTAGATGTCATCTCCACCGGCAGTCTGGGCCTGGATATGGCCCTGGGCATCGGTGGGATTCCCAAAGGGCGGATCATCGAGATCTATGGGCCCGAGTCCGGTGGCAAGACCACCCTGGCCCTCTCCATCATCGCCCAGGCCCAGCAGGCCGGGGGGGTGGCAGCTTTTGTGGACGCCGAGCACGCCCTCGACCCCATCTACGCCAAAAGCCTGGGGGTTAACATCGACGACCTCCTGGTCTCCCAGCCCGACACCGGCGAACAGGCCCTGGAAATCGTGGAGCTTCTGACCCGCAGCGGCGCGATAGACGTCATTGTGATTGACTCGGTGGCGGCCCTGGTGCCCCAGGCCGAGATCGAGGGGCAGATGGGCGACGCCTTCGTGGGCATTCAGGCCCGCCTGATGAGCCAGGCCCTGCGCAAGCTCACGGCGGCGCTTTCCAAGAGCAACACCGCCGCCATCTTCATCAACCAGATCCGGGAAAAGGTGGGGCAGATGTACGGCAACCCCGAGACCACCCCCGGCGGGCGGGCCCTCAAGTTTTATGCCTCGGTGCGGCTGGATGTGCGCAAGCAGGGCCAGCCCATCAAGGTGGGCAACGACGCAGTGGGCAACCGGGTGCGGGTCAAGGTGACCAAGAACAAGCTGGCCCCGCCTTTCCGCGAGCACGAGATTGAGCTGTACTTCGGCAAGGGCATTGACCCCCTGGCCGACCTGGTGACGGTAGCCATCGCCACCGAGGTGATTGATAAATCGGGCTCCTGGCTCTCCTATGGCGACACCCGGCTGGGCCAGGGCAAGGAGAAGGCCGCCGAGTTCCTGAGGGGCGAGCCGCGGCTGGTTCAGGAGATCCGCGAGAAAGTTTTGGCCCAAGCTGGTAAGCTATCGGTATTGGCACCCTCCGGAGAGGACGAAGAGTCTTCCGCTGTGGTTGCCGAGGCATAAACTGCTTGCTAGGTGGGGTTCTCCCAGTATGAAGGGCCAGGTAACCCGAATGCTCAGAGTCTGTCCGGTGGCCGTCAGGGCCAAGGAACAGCGGGATGTTGTGCTGGGTTGTGGTTTACCTGTGGTCTGGCGTCGGGCTTGGGCCAATCTGATCGCGGTTCCTATCTTTGCTCCGCCGGGCAGGGTAGGTTATCCAAAACAACCCCGTATTAAAGACGGGCTGTTTTCAAGAGCCGTTCAGCGCAGGGGTGTGCCTAAGGAAGCTGTAGCACGTATTTAGCCAAACGCCAATCATGACCTGAAACTGCGAGAACCTCCTTGCAATCTACGGGAGGTACCGATGGCTTTTAATC
>FWWL01004052.1_pt1 | contig 16544 bp, 6 predicted proteins | sample 2228331 | NCBI WGS metagenome assembly FWWL01 (sample SAMEA103939775, study PRJEB20133) | metagenome
GTACCGTTGATCGGTCATCCAAACTAACTGGGTGTTCAATGGTATGTGGATGAGGCGGTACCGCAAAGCATCATGGTCAGTCACATCCTTCCTGGTTCGCCTGCCGACGCTGCCGGAATCGCCGTTGGGGATTACATCTATTCGGTGAATGGCCGGCCCATCGAGGACCCCGATCAGTTCGATCGTTATATTCGCGAGGCCGAATCACCCTTGCGATTGGAAGTCGAACATCGTGGCCGCATCCGTACGGCGGAAATCCCACCTTCCGATAGTGGCCAGCAGGTTTTTCGGCACCGTCCGATGCCTTGGGTCAATCTCGCCGGCCGGTCAGTTGCGTCGCACGAGATCGTCAGCTTACAATAGGCATCCTCTCATACTGCACCGAGAATGTAGCATTGACGCGATGGGCAAGGGTTCGCAGTGAAAACCGCAACGTGATCCATCATTGGGCGGGAGGCACAGTATGTCGCAGATGACCGATCGGGCCGAGAATGCGTCAGCGTCTTTGACAAGGCGACGGTTTGTTGCGGGGTCGTTGGCCGGTGGCCTCTTACTGCACTCCCGGGGAATCGCAGGGATCGGCTTCAGCGAAGATGCCTCCACCGGCAGCGACTTGATCATTGATGCGGACTTTCCGGGGGGAAACATCCTGGTGGAACGGATCGACGGAGACACCGTCTATCTTGCCCAGGACCTCCGCGACACGGAAGGTTGGTGGTTCTATTGGTATTTTCGTGTCCGCGGTGGCGCCGGGCGGAATGTGACGTTCCATTTCACCAACAAGGATGTTTTCACCTGCCAAGGTCCCGCTATGAAGGTCGGCGATGGCCCCTGGTTTTGGTTGGGCCGGGAAAAGGTCCAGGGCACGGCCTTTACCGTTTCGATTCCCAAAGAGGCGTCCGAGGTCCGTTTTTGCCTGGCCATCCCGTATCTTGAGGAAGACCTTCGTCGTTTCCTCAACCGCCATGCGAGTAATCCACACTTAAGGGTCGTGGAGCACTGCGTCACACGTAAAGGCCGCCGGACGGAACGGCTTCACCTCGGCTGCCTCGATCAGAGGCCGACTCATCGCGTCCTCCTTGCTTGTCGGCATCACGCCTGCGAGATGATGGCCAGTTGGGTGCTGGAGGGACTCATGGAGGCCGTCCTCACCGGCCCTGACGCCTCCTGGTTTTGCGACCATGTTGAATTTGCCGTTGTCCCCTTCATGGATAAGGACGGTGTTGAAGGCGGCGATCAAGGGAAAAACCGACGTCCGCACGACCATAACCGCGATTACCAAGATGAGCCGATTTACCCGTCCGTCCGCGCGATGAAGCAGTTCGCCCCGCGTTGGTCAGAAGGCCGCCTCCGCGTGGCCATGGACCTTCATTGCCCTTACATCCGTGGCCGCCGGGATCACGAAATCTTCCTTGTCGGAAGCCCGTTTGAGAACATCCAAGCACAAATCAACCGATTTGGGGAGATTCTCCGAGCAACGTCTGCCGACACCCTTCCCTACGACCCGAAGAATGACATCCCCTTCGGCGTGGAATGGAACAACACGTCGCCGGACCGGAGTCGGACCTTTGCCCGTTGGGCCTCCGGTTTAGAGGGGATCAACCTCGCCTGTACCCTGGAATTCCCCTATGCCTGCGCCGGCGGGAAGGTGGTGGATGTTACATCCAGCCGGGCCTTTGGTACCTCCCTTGCCGCGGCGTTGAGACGGTACCTGGAGACGCTGGGGTAGCGCCCGCCGGTTTGCACCGGTTGCTCCTGAGAGACGATGGAGGGCCACGCGCTGTCGTGGCCGGGAATCACCATGGATCATCAATCGGCGCCTCGGCGGACGCGACGGCGCGCGTCCCTCCAGACTGGGTGGAACACGGCGCGCGTCCTTCCAAGGATCAACAATGGCGAGACTTGCGCTTTGGGTGCATAGGATCGCCTAGGTAAAATAAAAGATTGAGTTAAACTCCTCGTGAAATAGCGATTGTCTCGGCCGTGATTCCTATACGAGCGATCTATTCGGACTTTGGCCAAGGCCGCTGTATGAGCGGATTTAGGTCAGACGAAAGAAACTATGACGGCACGATCATGTGCCTGGTGTGCGCTGCGCCAACGGGGGACGACCGCCGGTCCAAGGTGGCCGCGGTTGATGCTTGAGGATGAACCGGATGGCTCAAAAGATTCCACCCCAAACTCCGACCCCGGGTGATCGCGAGGGTTGGCCAACCGAACCGGCAGAGGGGCCGTCCGGTGTATTTCAGGATGAAGCGGCGGAGGGCCTGCCGACGCTTCTCGATCTCATTCCGCGGCGGGGTCAACCCTTGGGGATGCTCCTGACGGGCATCGCGGCCATCGCCCTATTGCTGGCCGGTTATCGTGGTTTTGGGGCGGATACCCCGGCCTGGGTCTCAACACCCCTGAGCGCCTTTGGTCTGGAAGGACCGGGAAACGTGGCCAGTTGGTTTTCCACCTTGGTCCTCACGGCGGCGGGAATCTACGCCCTGATGATTTGGTGGACCCTCCATTGGTTGTACCGTCAAAGGAGCGGCGTGTGGTTGGCCGCGGCCTTGTGGTGGCTCTATCTCGGGATGGATGAATCCGCAGGTGTCCACCTTGCCCTTGGCAAGCTCGGTGGGGAAATTGCCGGGAGTTCCTCAGGCAGTGCCCTCTGGTGGTTCATCCCGTATGCCATTGTGTCGATTGCCATTGCCAGCCGGTTGTTGTTGGACTTAAGACGCTCTTGGAGGGCCCTTCTCTGGCTGGGAATGGCCACGGCGTCCTACATGGTTTCGGTCGTTGTCCAGATGGGGGTCAACCTCTCGCCGCTTCTGGGCATGGAACGGGTCGTCATTGAAGAATTGGGTGAACTGGCGGGCCACTGGTTCCTTCTCATGACCCATGTCAGTTTTGCCGCCTGCCTTGTTCGCGGCATGGTGTGGGATGAGCCGCCTGATGAAAGGGCGAGGGAACCGCACGAAGAACCGATTGCCGCGGCCCAACAGCCGGTTTCGACCCGCCGTAAGGCGTCGTCTTCGGGAACACCGTCCGAGGATGAAAACCTCCAGGGACACGGTGACCTTTTGATCATCCACCCACCGCATGGGTACGGACCACCACGGGTCGTTAAGAGGATCGTCCGCCCACGAAAGCAAACCACCCGTACCAGGGCATCCCGCAAACGATCCGATCTCGACCTACCCACACGTACGACGGCAACCCGCAAGACACCCGTGCCGCCCACGGAACAGGCGGCTTCGGCTGGGCCGCCGACAAGCGTTGGCTTACGGTCACCCGTTAATAACCAAACGCTTTCAGGCGGTACCGAGACCACTCCGCCGGCCATGAACGCCTTTTTGGCGGGGATGGCCTATGCGGAGGCCCAGCGCACCGGCCAAGCGGCACCGTCGGCCCCCACGGCGGAGTTTCTGTTGCCCACCCAACCGCCGACGGGAACGCCTTCCGGTAACCTGGGTAATTTCACATCCCATCTGGACAACCCACCGGTGGGTCAACCTGTTGAGGGCTCCGTTTTGCCGGCGGGTCCAACCGTAGGCCGTCAGACCGGCTTTGTGAGGGCAAATAACGCCGGGGGTAGTCCGTCCGCCCATGTGGCCTGTTTGACCGGCCAAACCAACAATACACTGGTGGGACTAACCAGGACGAGGGTGCTACAGACCCCGACGCCACCGGCGAGCACAACCTCACAAAATCCAACCACGAGCACAACGTCACAGACGCCAATCCAACTCCCTGCCAGAAAGCTGACCAAAGAGGAAAAGAAACGCCTGAAACAACTTTATAAGCAGCGGCTTGCCCAACAGTCCGGCCAAGGCACGGGAACATAGGCAGGTTTCCAGTCATGCGGCAGGAAACCCGTACCACTCGGTGGACACGAAATTTCGCGTGTTTGTCGGGCAAAACGGCCGGCTAGCGGTGCCGCAACACTTCCGGAGGGAACTATTGCCACCGTTGAGACTTCTAATCAGATGATCCTCGTCGGTCACAACACGGATAAAACTGTCCGCTTGTACGGTAAGACTGCCCCCATCCGGCGTATATTCGGCAAGCTGTTATCCTTTCAGGAGAGATGAATATGCGTAGTCGAAGTCTGCGACTGGTTTTGGTAACTTTGGGACTGGTTTCGGCATGCGTCACATGGGGGGTATGGTTAAACCTAACAGCAGAGGAGGCCTCCAAGGCGGTCCCACCCACGGCACTTCCCGTGGACGAGCACGCCCTGCCTAACATCCCGCGGGCCATTGCGGAGGCCCTTCAAGATCGCCGGTACGACGATGCCGTCAAGCTGATCGACGAGCAGTTGCAAAAGCCGTCATCGGTGGCCGACTATTTGACCTATCTGAAAGGTCGGGCACTATATCTTACCCAAAAGTACGACGAGGCGATCACAGTCTTTTTGGAAGGCGAAAAGCGATTCGCCGAAAGCCCTTGGCGGCACTGGTTGCAATTCGGTCGGGCACTGGCGTTGGCACGCAAGGGGGATTTTGCCTCCGCGGAGGCCATCTATCGGGAGCAGGCCAAGCGACTGCTCTCCCTGAGTCGAAAGGATGAGCTGGCGGGCATCTATCTGGAGTTTGCCGATCGTCTGTTCGATCCACCCAACAAGTTGGAAGAAAAGCCCGATTACGCCAAGGCCCGGCAATTTTACGAAAAGGCCCGTGATCTCGGTCCCGGTGAGGGCCTCCTGGCAAAGATATTGTTCCAGATCGCGAGGTGTCACCAGCTCTCCGGGGAATGGGACGCCGCCATAGCTGTGTACCGTGACTTTATCCGACAGTTTCCCGAGGACAGCCGCGAGATTTCCGCCCGTTTCCATCTTGGGGAGTGCCTATTGAGTCAAGGCAATCCCGCCGAGGCCCGGCGCGTTTGGGAGGATTTACTTGCCAAATATCAAGACCGCCCCAGTGCGGAAACCGCCACGGCGGCATTTCGATTGGCGGAAACCCGCGGGATGCCCGAGCCACCTAGTCATGAGGAACTGAACCTGGGCGTTGCGGCCTTGCGGCAATTCTTGGAGAAGTTCCCTCAAGACGAGCGGGTCGGTCAAGCGTACCTTATCATGGCACAAGGGTTCGCGTTTCATGGGCGGTGGGATGATGCGCGTCGGGTACTCGAGGAGTTTCTGACAGACGCTCGCTCAGAAAAGGCCAAGGAACGGGCAGACGCCGTATTTCTTTTGGCCGAGGTTCATCGCCAGTCCAAGCGTTTCCAGGAGGCTATCGAGCTGTGGCGGAAGTTCGTCCAGGAGTTTCCCACGCACCCATCTTGGCATGCTGCCCAAGCCGAGATCATTGAAACAGAGCTGGCCGCGGCCCAGGAGAAATTTACCCAAGGGGACTACGCGGGCGCACGTCAGGCTTGGGAGACCTTTTTGCAACTCCATCCGCTTGATGAACGTGCCCCGATGATTCTCTATCTCTTTGGGGAAATGAACGCCCGACAGAAACTCTGGGAGGCCGCCATCGACGACTGGCGACGATTGGCAGAGAAGTACCCCGATAACTCCTGGGGACAGCAGGCCCGATTTGCCATCGCCCAACTTTACGAAACCCAATTGCGTGATGCGGAAAAGGCCCTGGAGGAGTATCGCAAGGTGGGTCCCCCTCTTGCCGAAGCAGCAGCGGCGGCGATTGCCCGACTGACGGCAAAAACCCTGAATGTCGAGACCCCTCGTGTCTTCCGCTCCGATGAGACGCCTAAGGTCCGCCTCATCACCCGCAATATCGAGAAGGTTTCGGTCGCCGTGTATCGTCTTGACCCGGAAGCCTACTTCCGCAAGACGCACACGCTGACGGGTGTGGAACAGCTCGATGTGGCCTTGATCGATCCCGATACGACGTTTGAATTCTCCATCCCCGATTATCGACCGTACGTAGAACTTGAGACCTTTGTACCTGTGGAACTACCCGGCGGACGCAAATCGGGAGCCGCAGCCGTCACCGTTAGCAGCACCACGTTCGAGGCCACGACGCTGGTCTTGCAGAGTGACCTGGATGTGATCGTCAAATGTTCCCGCGAAGAAGTGCTCGTCTTTAGCCAAAACATGGTCACGGGCAAGCCTTGGTCGGGCGTGCGGATGCTCCTGGCTGGTCCGGACAGTATCTTGCACGAAGCCACCACGGGCAAGGATGGGGTTCTTCAGGTGGCCCTTCCCGCTTTGCGGCAATTGGGAAACGTGCAGGTTTTGGCGATCGCCGACGATCACCTGGCATCCAACGCTTTGTCCCTTGCGGGCTTGCAACCCGCGCGAGGACTGACGGACCGAGGCTTTATCTACACAGATCGCCCCGTCTATCGCGCGGGACAGATCGTCAACGTGCGGGGGATCATCCGTTTTGCCAAGGCGAAGGAGAACGCAGCAGCAAGCGGCGGTTCACCGCTTTCTGCGGATGAACTGGTCGTGCCCGAGAAACAGGCTTTCACCCTGCGGGTTGTCGATCCGCAAGATCGTGTCCTCCGCCAGGTTGACGTGAAACTCGACCGCTTCGGCTGCTTCCACGATCAGTTCTTGCTGCCCGACGAGGCCGAGCCGGGCCAGTACCGGATTGTTGTGACGGACGTGGCCAATCACACATTCCAGGGCGGCTTCCGCGTGGAGGTCTTTCAGCTTGAGCCCATCCAAATCACCGTCGATGTCCCGCGTCGTGTCTTCTATCGTGGGGAAAAGATCGAGGGGACCATCCGCGTGGCCTACGTCTTCGGTACGCCTTTGGCAGGAAAACCGATCCGCTACTCTTTGGCCGATCAGCCCGTCCAGACGGCCGTGACCGATCCCCAGGGGGAAGTCCGTTTTAGCTTCGAAACGCGGGAATATCTGGAAACGGCGATGCTTCCGCTGGTGGTGATCCTTCCCGAGCGGAACCTTTCGGTGACAGAAACCTTTGTCCTTGCGACGCACGGGTTCACCGTCGATGTGACAACCCCACGGCGTGTCTATCTGCCGGGCGAAACCTTTGAAGTCGCCGTGGCCACACGTGATGCCTCGGGACAGCCCGTCGCCCAAAAGCTGATGCTCAAGGTCCTCAAACGGACGCGGGTTGGCCGCGTGCTCGGCGAGGTCTTGGTGGAAGAGCACGCCGTGGAGACCGATGCGGAAGGGCGTGCCAAACCTGTGTTGCACATCGATCAAGGGGGTGAATACATCCTCCGCATCGAAGGCACGGACCGTTTTGAGCATGTTGTCTCGGCGCAGACGGAAGTCAAGGTTTCTGACGAAAAAGATGCTGATCGCCTCCTGATTCTGGCCGATCAGCAGACGTTCCGAATCGGAGATGAGGCGCACTTTCGCGTCCACTGGAAGGATGAACCCGCCCTGGCCCTCGTTTGTTTCCAGGGGGCCCGCATCCTTCAATACCGACTTGTCCCCCTGAAAAAGGGAGACAACGAGATTGTCGTACCCATTACGTCCGAGCTGGCCCCTCGGTTCGAATTGAGTGTGGCCTTGATGCGTGATGTCCGCGAAATTGCTCCGAGACGGCAGTCCCCGGTCCTGTCTCCCATGGTTGCAGAACTAAGCGAGCTCGAATGGGAGACACCGGATCAGATCACCGTGCCGCGGCGATTCTTCGAGGCGGTGGCCCCCTTTTCTGTGGAACGTAACCTCAAGGTATCTCTGGAATGGAAGGTGGCCGGGGACAACAAACGAGGTCAAAACCCGCCCGTTGTGCCGCCCGGTGCCGAGCTGGAAGTGGTGGTAACGACCACCGATGCCCAAGGAAAACCGGTTCCCGCCCAAGTGAGTTTGGCCATGGTGGAGGCCACGTTGCTTCAGCAGTTTGGAAACGTTCCATCCATTGATAAGTGGCTTGAGGGCGAAACGCGGCAAGCGGCCGTGCGAACGGAGGCCAGCATTCTCTTTGCTTACCATCCGACCACGCGGCCGATCAATCCGCTGTTACTTGCCGAGGAACAGCGTGCCGAACTTGAACTTGCCGAAGAAGCCGCCCGCGCTAGCTTATCACGGGCACGGCGAGAAATGGAGGAGCTTGCCCGTAACCAGTTGTCCATGGCAACGGGCCAGTTTGGTCTTGGAGGGATGGCCGGAGCCGCTCCACCAGCGTCCCAAGCTCCGCAGTCCGCCGCAGAAAAGCAGCAGGATGAGCAGGCCATTGACATGGCAGGCCAGCTCGCCACGGATGGACGCCAGCGGCGTAGCATGATGGCCCGGACTGGCGGCAAGGCCGAAGCCAAGGACAAGGAATTGGCAGCGAAACTTGCTGCGAATGGCCTCAAGGAATGGGGGGCTCGGCGAGACTTCCTGACGCCCAGCGCGGAGAATCTCCAACGCCTCGGTGGCACAACCCGTCAAAACTTTCTCGTCCTCGATAACAAGGGTCGGTTGCAATATTTTGGCCAAAACCAACTGGCACAAGCGGACGTAAGGACCCTGGCCAGGGAGTTCCAAAAACGGGGTATCCTCCTCTACCCGGAGTGGACACCCCACGAAACGGCCTTCTGGGACCCCATGGTGGAAACCGGTGCCGGCGGCAAGGCCGTGGTCAAAGTCGTTGTGCCCGACCGTGCCACGGCGTGGAAGCTTTTGGCCAAGGGCGTAACGGTCGATACCCGGGTGGGTGAGTCCGCGGCGGAAGTCCAAGTCAAGAAAAACCTCTTCGCTGAGGTCAGAGTCCCCACCGCCTTGCACGAGGGTGACCACGTCGATCTCCCCGTGACCATCCACAACGACGAGCTTGAGCAAGGTCGGATCAGGCTCGTCAGTCGGGTGACAATCGGTGCTCGAACGGTTACCGAAAGCCGATCGGTCGATGTGACCCGAAAAGGCCTGTTGACGCTCAGTCTGCCATTGAAGGCAGAACTGCCCGAGGAAGTTCGGCAAACCATCCGCAGCGCCGAGAACCCGGAGCAATTGGCTCAGGCCCTTCAACAGAATCTCGACTTGGAAGTCAGTCTCCACATTGGCGACGACGCGACACCGGTGGACGTTGTCCGCTACAGTGTGCCGCTCCAGCCCCGCGGGGTGATGGAGTTCACCGCCACAAGCGGGTCGGCCAGCAGCGACACGACGGCTTGGCTCGAACTGGCTCCGTCTCCCGACGCGCCTTGGATGATAGAGATTTTGATCGGTCCCACCATCGACCGGAGTCTCAGTGACATCGTCTTGGGAAGTGACCAGCGATTCCTGCCACCCTGCGGAGACGGCGGCTCCCTTCTGGAGCGGACGACCTCCGACCTCATGGCGGCTATTGCCGTAGTGAATTACTTCCGCTCGGTGCCTGCATCGGCCGACGAGATCGTCCAAATGTTGGATACGAGAATCCGCATCGCCGTGAGTACCCTTGTGGCTGCTCAGCGTCAGGATGGCGGGTGGTCATGGAGTGGAGCCAAGCGGATGCGGGTGGGGGCCGGGGATGTCGATGTCGCCTCCCATCCGGAGTCATCGGCGCGGGCCTTTTGGGCCCTTCACCTGGCAAAACAGGCAGGTTACCCCGTTCCTCAAGCCACGTATGATAACGCGGTTCAGTACCTTGAGAAGGCTATGACGGAGATTCGCGCGGACGACCTGGAAGTTCGTTCCGTCCTCGCTCACGCCTTGGCCCTGGCCCAGCGGGTCGATTTCGCCCTCGTCAATCGTCTCCACCGCGAGCGTCAAAATCTCTCCCTTGCGGCCAGACTCTATCTTGCGCTTACCCTGGCCGTGATGCAGCGGCAACCGATGGCCAGAGAAGTTCTGACGCTCATCGATCTCTCCAAAGCCGAAGAAGTCACCGGGATAACGCCACCGCGGTCGGTGGCCTTGTCGTTGACCGAAGCCCATGCGCTTTACGCCTTGGCCTTGCAAGCCATTTCGCCCGAATCTCCGGAGTTGCGAAGCGAGGTGGAATGGCTGCTTTCCCACCGATCGGGCCGTCGCTGGCTGCCGGATCGAGCCACCGGCGTGGCGGCACTCGTGCTGGGCCCCTGGTTTGCCAAGACGCGTTTTGCCGACGAGAAATATCGACTGACCGTGTTTGTCAACGACTTCCAGGTGGGACAGTGGGATTTTGATCAAACGTCCCTGTCGCAGTCGGTCCTCGTCCCACCGAAGTTCCTTGTCGGAGGCCGGGAACGGATCCAATTCCGCTTAGAAGGCCGTGGTCGGTTTACCTATCAGTGTCTTGCCCGGCGGTTCATCAGTCCCGAGCAAGCCCGCCCGGGTCATTACGGATCATGGCTGCGGCCTGCTCCCTTGGAGGTTGATGGCCGTGAGGTCCCCCGGGGCACAAGCAGCGGCAACGAGGGTGTGATCGTCAAGCCGGGCTGGTCGCTCCCTCACACTCGTGTGACGCAGCTCCCCGCAGGCAAACAGGCGATCTTCGAGATCACGGCTGCACCTCGCGTGTTGACGACAGGCCCGGTGATTGATCAGTTCGTCCTGACGGTGCCCATCCCCGCCGGGACTTCGGTCGTCCCCAACACCATTGTCGGGCCGTTCGATCGGTACGAGCTCCGGGCCGGAGAAATCGTCTTCTTCTTTGCCCGGCCAAGGTTTGACGCCGTGACGGTCAGCTTTCGCGTGACGGGCACCATCCCGGGTGACTACGTTGTGGAACCGGCCGTCATCCGCGACGCCTTGGACCCCACGACCTACGCGGTCATTCCTTTGTCCGATGCCAAAGAGCGGACGTCGGCTTCACTGAAGGTCCTCCCCGAGGGCGTGCCCAGCGCGGACCCATACGTCCTGTCGCCGCTGGAGCTGATCGCCCTGGGAAAATCGGCTTACGCCAAGAAAGACTGGAAGGAGGCGGAAAAGCACTTCGCGGAACTGTTTACCAATTCCAACTGGCAGGTCATGGATGAAACGGTCAAAGCACTGGCGCCACTTCTGGTCGATATCTACCTGGAACTGGATCAGCCCGACAAGGTGGTTCACTACTTCGAGATTCTCAAGGTCAAATGGCCCGACTATGAAATCCCCTTTGACAAGATTCTCCGTGTCGCCGCGTGTTACGAGCGCTTGGGAGAATACGAACGGAGCTTCCTCATCTTTCGGGCGATCTTGGAGAGTAGCTTCGTTAACGACAGTTACACGGCCGGCTTTCTCGATGAGCAGAATGAGTTCATCCGGAGTGTGCAACTGATGAATCGCCTTTTGGCGGAGTACCCCCCGGAGCCCTATGCTGCGGCAGCCCGATACGCCCTGGCCCAGCGGGTCTATGCCAAGGCGAACGAAGCCGCGACGGATGCCGCCTTGCGGAAGGCCAAGATCACGCGGGTGCATCTGATCTCTGCCGCTTGGGAGATGCTCGACCGCTTCCTGACGGCCTTTCCCGAGGACCCCGCAGCAGACCAGGCCGCCTTCGCCGCCGCCCACGCCTTGCTGGATTGTGAATCCTACAACCAGGCCGCCGAGGCCGCCGGGCGCTATGCCCAACGATATGCGGAGAGCCCCCTCCTCGACAGTTTTTGGTACCTCATCGGTTACTGTCATTACGCCGAGGGTCGGCATAAGCAGGCCATCGAAATGTGTCGCAAGGTTGCCGACTGGCAGAGAAAAGACCCTTCCACCGGCCGTACCGAAGAAAGCAAGAACAAGTGGCAGGCCCTTTACATCCTTGGCCAGATTTACCACAGTTTGGGTCAGCCGTTGCAAGCGATCAACTATTACCAGTTGGTATCCGATCGCTTCTCCGACGCCAAGGAGGCAATTGATTACTTCAAACGGAAGTCGGTCGCGCTGCCGGAAGTGACGTTCATCAAACCCGGTGAACCGGTCACCCTCACGCTGCGATCTCGTAACATCACGCAGTGCGAAGTGAAGGCGTATCGCATCGACCTGCTGAAGTTCACCCTCCTAAAACGCGATTTTGCCGGAATCGTGGGGATCAACCTGGCGGGGATTCGCCCGGAGTACGAGGAAACGATTCAACTAGGTGAAGCGCAAGACTTCCGCGATCACGAGCATCAGGTCAAGCTACCGTTCGACAAGGACGGTGCCTACTTGGTTGTGTGCCGGGGCGATGATCTTTACGCAAGCGGATTGGTGCTCGTTTCGCCGCTGAGGATGGAGGTCCAGGAAGATACGGTTTCCGGCCGGGTCCGCGTGACGATCAAGAACGTGGACGGCAACTTTGTCAATAACGTCCACGTCAAGGTCATCGGTAGCCGCAACGCAGAATTCGTGGCCGGCCGGACCGATTTGCGCGGCGTGTTCGTTGCGGATGGGATTCAAGGTCGCGTCACGGTGATTGCCCAAAAGGACCGCGATCAATACGCCTTTTATCGGGGAGAAACGGACCTCCTGCCGCCACCCGAGCGTCCTGCGGCACCTCCGGCCCCGGCCGAACGCAAACCGCAGGCCGCGGGGGAAGACCGTCGCGAATTGTTGCGAGGTCTTGAAGAAAGTAACAGGATGCTACAACAGCAGCAGATCGAGAACCTGCGACAAAACTACCAGCAACGGCGGAAGGGCGTGGAGGCCTCCCAGGCCTTTTGAAAAATGTGACGCCCCTCCTTCAAGGCCGGGCATCGGGCAGTCAGTCCGTTCGATGATGGGGACCCAAAGGTACCCGCGAGCCTAGCGGGTAGGATGGGCGCATCATCCTCATTTCGCCAGATAGGGACACTCATTCGTGGCTCTTGGTGTTTGGTCGGATGAGCGCTCCATCGGAGTTTGCCCAGTTTTTTGCAGTTTGATGCGGCCACGACGGCGCGCGGCCCTCCAAATGATGAGAGTTGTTCATGACCGCGAGTTGGGCTCCCAATGATGAGATTCGTCCCCAACTGGTAGGGGAGACACTCTTTCCCATACCTCAACAGACACAGTGCCTAATTCGCCCCCAGCTGGTAGGGGAGACCCTCGTGGTCGCCCGCTTTTGATTCCAGGTGCCCGGTTGTTGCTACGGCTCGGAAGCTGCTGGCTCGCCAGCCGGAGGATGCCGTGGCAGGCGGAGAGAAAAAACCGCTCCATTTCCCTTGGCGGATTGGACGTCGATCGTTCCATTGTGGAGACGCACGATCCGCCACGCCTTTGACAGGCCCATGCCCAAACCGCGCCCGGCCTGCCGCCCGGAAAAAAAAGGATCAAAAAGGTGTTTGCGGACTTCAGGGTCGATTCCCGGTCCATTATCTGCGACCGAGATCCGCACTTCCTGTGTGTCGGCCCCGAGCGTTAAGGTGATCGTGCCGTTCTCCGGGACGGCCTCGAGGGCGTTCTTCACGATGGCCCCAAGCGCCACGAGAATCTGCGACCGGTCGGCCAGCCCCTGAAAGTGGTCCCGTGTTTCGGCGGCCGTCGTCAGTTTGAGTTGGATACGCCGTGATTCCGCCTGCGGAGTGTACTCCTTAATCACCGTTTGGAGGATGTCCCAATAATTGACGGGTGCGAACACGGGTTTTGGCGGCCGGGCAAAGAGTCGGGCATCGGCAATCATCTCATGGGCACGCTGTGCCTGCGCGACAATCGCTGCGAGCATCCGTTGCCATTCCGGATGGGTGACCTGACGCAGGAGGACTTGCGCGTGTCCCGAGATGATGGCCAGCGGATTGTTGATTTCGTGTCCGGCCCCGGCCGCAAATTCCGCCATGGCCTCGAGCTTGGCATTCTCCAAAGCCTCTGCAAAACGGGTATTGAGCCTGGCCAGCTGTCTTGCCACACGAAGGGCCGTCTCCCAAAGACCGCGGCAGCCGGGGACGCGTCGTTGCCAGCGGTGTGCTAACCGATGCCCTCGGAGTTCGGCTCCCCGCCACACCGCTTTAACTCCTGCAAGACCCTCACAACCAGCCGCCGTGCCGCCTGGCGCCTTGACTTCATCGGGAGGATAAGCCTGCGCTGCCTGTGGCGGGGCGAACGATTGTGGGCCCAGTCGTGGAGACTTTACATCCTCGCCGAGCTGCGTAAGTACTCCCTGACAGGTCTCGATGACCTCAAGGGCAGCATCGAGGGTATTGTGATCCTTTGCGTTTAGAATTCTCCGCAGTTCCCCCACGAAGTCCTCCGACCAGTCCGGAAAGAAATACCGCGAGACCACAGTCCCCATTGCAAATGGGATGAGTGGCACGGCCTGAGGCCGGTGGAGCTCCGCCCAATTTCGGGCAAGTTGCTGGATGAGGAAGATTTTCCCAACGGTGGATAGAATCCGGCCTTGATCAATTGAGAATCTTTCCACTGTTGGCCGATCCACCAACTGCAAGGGCGGCGGCTGCCTGTCGTTTACAAGGAAGTCTCGAAAACCCCGCAAGATCGCTCGGCCTAGGGCCACCTCCGGCGCGTCATCATGGCCGGCCGCATCACTGGCCGAAGGAATTCGCCCAAGCACCGCGGCAAGGCTCAACGGATCCTTGGAGACGATGGCCAGGAGCTTCCGGACCAAATGGAGCTCGTCCGCCTGGGCTTTTTCGGCGTGCGGACCTGGAGGGAGGTCCGTCGCGGTCAGCAGGACGACCCGCGCTAGGTGCAACACCGTTTCGTCAGAAACGGGCAGGAAGCATTGCTCATGTCGCGCGCAGACGGCCCACTGCATGACAAACCCCTCCTGTCGGGACTGCCGCCATCACCGAAAAAGGACGGTTCCCCCGCAGATTGTTTTTTCCTGTAAGTGAGCCGTCTCGCACGGGCCGATGAATCAGCTCGTCGCTCGAGCCGGGATATCCAGGAGCTGACAAATGCGTTCCAGGAGGTGTTCGATTTCGAACGGCTTGTGGAGGAAGTCGTTGGCCCCCGCCGCCTTAAGTTCCTCGATGCGATCCTCTTCCACCATCCCGGAAATGCACAAAATCCGGATCTCACTCAAATTGGGATCCGAGCGGACGACTTTGCAAACGTCCTTACCGTTGATGTCCGGGAGCATGATATCCAGGACGATGAGGTCGGGATGGTATTCCTTTACCATCATACCGGCGCCAAAGCCGTTATTGACGCTCTGCACCTCGAACCGACCATCCCGTTCCAGGACGTCGCGGATCAGCTCGACGAGTTCTTGATCGTCGTCCACGATAAGAATTTTGTGTTTCGTGTTCTCCAGGTTGTCGATCGGGATACCATTTTCTCGCATGAACGCGATCAATTGATCCCGGGGGATACGACGAAATCGGCTTCCCGGAACGCGAAATCCCTTCAATTGGCCCGAGTCAAAGCAGCGAATGATCGTCTGCTGACTGACCTTACAGATCTTGGCCGCCTCACCGGTTGTGAAGACGGTCTTACTTGCGAGTGGTGACTGAGTGTTCCTTTTCTTGGCCACGGTTCTCGCCGGAATCTTCCAAAGGAGACCCCAGCCCTCAGGTCGGCAGTTGGCTGAGTGTCTCTGGTCCTCCGTGTCACTCCATCCGGGAAAAAAGCCGCAGGTTCGCGGTTCTTCGCAAACCCTGCACCTCCCGTAGCTGCCTACAAGCAGCAGGCTCATCCGGTTCTGCCGACTTTACCGAATTTGCCAACCGCGGATCATTATACTTTCACCAAAATCCCTGTCAATACGACTTTTGCATGTTTAGCTCTCTTGCCCATACCGTGTTACGTCCCCGAGACTTCCCCATGCGAACTTTTTACCGGATCACAGATGAAAAGCCGCGTAATCTGCGGTAATTGGCGTTGATGGGAAGGAACAAGCCCGGGCGTACCACCACGGGGGTTACAGACGGCCATGACCAGCCGTTCGCCTTCTCGCCTATCGTCCCTGTCCTGGGATGAGGCCTCACCAAGTTGCAGACGTTATGGATGAGAGAGCCGTTTTTGGGCTACGCCCGTTTCTTACGGCCCCGTTTTTTCTCGGACTCGGATACCCCTTTTGGCGGACGTCCTCGCCGGGGTTTCCCCTCCGATGTGGCTTCGCCGGAGGCGGGCGGACGACCGCGTCGCCGTTTTTCTCCGCGGGTGGTGGAGGCCGTGGCGGCTTCGTGCTCTTTGCCCGGGGTCTCGCTGGCCGGTTGAGATGCGGCCACCGCTTCGGCCGGGGTTTTAGTTTCGCCCTTCTTTCGCCGTCCTCGTGCGGTTTGACCTTCCGCCTGGGCTGCCGCCGTTGCTGGGGCCAATTCCGCCGCGGGCGTCGGTTGGGCACCTGCCTCGGTTGGAGTCTCTGCTTGAGGGGTCGGTTGGCTTTCCCAAGCCTCCAGCCGCTGGAGGGACTGCGGATCCAATGCCTTCATGATCTTTGTCACCTGGGGGGAATGATGGTCCGCCCAGAACTCCGCGGCAAACTCGTGGAGGGCCCAAGCAAAATCCCGCCCTTGGCTTTTGGGAATGGCTCGTTCCAAACCACCGACCACACCGGAAGCCACCTCAGACTCGTCGGCCAACCCGAGAATATTCAGCACCCGCAACGTGGCCGCATCCAGCGGAATGGTGTGACCCCCGAGGGCATTCTGGACGACGTAGTTGACCATAAAGCGGGTAACACCGTCGATCTTCTGAAGGCGTTCCACGGCCTGCCCAATGGGCAATTTCTTCAAGTTATCCAGGTCAAAAGAATATGTGGACTCGAAGATATCCTGCAGCGGCTGCTTGATCCGCTGGGCAGCTGCCGCAGGGTCGGGCAACCCGGTGGCCACGTCAACCAAATCCCGAACCGTGCTAACCCGTACCTCGTTCCAATCGAAGAACTCCT
>FWWL01006644.1_pt1 | contig 16543 bp, 15 predicted proteins | sample 2228331 | NCBI WGS metagenome assembly FWWL01 (sample SAMEA103939775, study PRJEB20133) | metagenome
TACCTGCCCCAAACATATTTGACTTTTCACATCAACCTTATAAATTGCCTTTACCCATTTTCTCCTTTTCTTCCCACTCCTTGAAATAAAAAGAAGCACTGTCTTCCTTAAATCCTGTTGGATCAAAAGAAGATATGATTGAAAAGCTCACCCCCAAAATTTCAACTTTCAGGATTTCATCTAATTTCTCTTTTATACCCTTCCACTTCCCTATCCTTTCAAGTATGAAGAGTAGAGTGGTCGGGAACCCTTTTAAGCCCTAACTCTAATTTCTTTAAAGGATAAAAGCATTTCCTCAATAAAAGAAAGATTTTTGATATAAACTTTGAGTAGGAGGCAAGAAGTGAGTTGTGGTAGGGTATAAATATGAGGGCTTTTTTTAATACTTTGGTAGGGTTTCTTCACAGACTTTTAGGGCTACTTTAAGGAAGGTTTTGTATAAGGAAGGTTTTGTATCTTCCTTCATTTTCTTTCAAGTTCATTTTTATCACCTTCTTTCTTAGTCATCTTTCTCTCTAATTTTATATCTTTTTGACTGAGGAGGAACAAAAAATTATTTATAAAGGTTAAGAATTGCTCTCTTCAAAAAGTTTTAGGCTTTTATGGCACAGCCTTTTGTATTTTTTCCTCTTGATTTGTCTTGATCTTTTCGAATTTTCTTTGCGACAGAGCATTTTTTAATCATTATTCAAATCTTCATTTATAGTTCATAAATTTTCATTAAAAGCAGATCAAATAATGGATAGGGAATTTGAGCCACTTATCTGATATATTCGCACGTATGGGGGGAGAAGATATGAGTAAAAAAGAGGTTATTCAAAAAATCAAGTTGGAAATTCAAAAAGGAATGCAACTTGCTAAATGCAAGAAGTGTGGTTGCATGAAAGAAACACTCAAAAATCTGTTAGAATACCTCCCTGAAATTGAAGAATCATCTGGCTTAATCAAGGAAGTTAAAGCGTGGTTAAAAGAAATGGAGCCAGTAAAATATGCTTGTCTTGGATGTAATTACTGTTTCCCTGCAGTAGCAACGAATATTTTAACGGCAAATATCCCTTCTTTAAATCAATCAGCTTCTTTGAATTGTAATTTTGAGGTAAAGGAAGAAACGTGGCCGCCAGTAGCGGGAGAATACTTTGCTTTCTGTGAGGGTCCTGATTGTCCCGTTGCTGTATCAACCCTTGCAAGTGTTGAACTCGCCGAAGCTCTGGCAAATATAAAACCAAAGGGACTTTGTATTGTCGGGAAAACCGAGACAGAAAATATTGGGATTGAGAAAATTATCAAGAACACAATTACAAATCCAACTATTCATTATCTCATTGTTGCAGGAAAGGACCCTAATGGTCATCGAAGTGGAAGTACGCTTTTAGCTCTATCGGAAAGAGGAGTTAATAAGGACATGAAAGTTATCGGTTCTCCCGGTAAGCGTCCAATTCTAAAAAATGTTTCTCTTTCAGAAGTAGAAACTTTCAGGAAACAAGTTCAGGTAATAGATATGCTCGGTTGCGAGGATACAGAAAAGATAATGAAAAAGATTGATGAGCTTACAATGAAATCAGTATCAACTTGTAAATGTAAAGAGTATGCTGAACCTAAATTTGCCCTCCCTATAACGTCTGCTCCAAAAATACTGGCGGCAGAACCCAAAAGGCTCAAATTAGATAAAGCGGGGTACTTTGTAATCAGTAATCATTCTGGACATTAAAAAAAGTATCATTGTAGTAGAGCATTACGCTTATGACAATGAACTTCTTCACATCATTGAAGGGAAAGATGCTCTGTCTATTTACTCCGCGATTATTGAGAATGGGTGGATTTCGGAATTAAGTCATGCTACTTATTTAGGGGGAGAACTGGCGAAAGCAGAGCTTAGTCTAAAGTTTGGATTTAAATATGTTCAAGACAAGGCACCGGGCAAGTCGGGAGATAATGCAGAATGAAAATGTTTATAAATGGTTTTACATTTTGTATTGTTTTGCTACTAATGGTATTTTATAAAAGGAGAGGTAAACAAAAATGATAAATGAAATTATAGAGAAATTTAGGGGAGCAGAAAAAGTATGGAGTCAGCAGGAACACAGCAAATAGATGGTTAAGTAGATTGTTAGAGTTAAAGATTATTGAGAGAAAAGGAAAGGGAAAAGCAGTACTATATGTCCTATGCGAAGGATAAATATAAAATGCGTCAGATTTGCGTCAGATTTGCGTCAGATAGATAAACCCGAAGGTATAGAAAATGTTAATTAAAAGATTTATAAGGTGGTTAGCAAGGATATTTGGAATAGAGCCTCCCTTTGAAATAGTGGACAATTTAGACATATTTGTGAAAGATAAACTTAAATCTATGCTTGAAGGGGTTAAATCTTTTGATATTGCTACAGGATATTTTCAGATCTCCGGATGGCAAGCTCTTGCTGACTCCTTAGAAAACTTATTAAATGCCGGTGGTAAAATAAGACTTTTGATTGGCGATGTCTCAAGAGAGAGTTTATCTCTCAAACAGCCATGTTTCTTTTACACTTAATAAAAAACCCTCAAATAGAAGCAAGAACAGTAAAGCCAAGACTTTTACATGCCAAGGTATTTATGGCAAAAACCCAAGATAAGCTCAAGATTCTTTTTGGCTCAAGTAATTTTACATCTGGTGGAATTGAAGCAAACATAGAGTTGAACATTTACGAAGTCTTGGATTTAGAGTCAAAAAAGGCAAAGAGTTTTGCTGAATGGTATGAAAAACTCTGGGAAGAAGCCATACCTATAGATGAAGAATTGGAGATTGAGATAACTCTTGCACACAAAAAGAAGTAAGGGAAGAATTTTTACCATTATCTGGTCAGTTGCCAGATGGATAAAAGTTCCGGTTGGTGGAACGGTGCCTAAAATGCTCGGTTCAAATCTGTCATCATTATCACTAAATACTGCACTTACTGTTATTTGTCCCAGATGAGTATCCTGTTGACCACTTACAGGATTTACTTGCCCCCTTTGTCTTGCAAGAGACCTCATCGTGGGATCTTCAAGCCAGTGTTTCTGAGTTGTAGTTCTGTTATCTTTCCAAAAGCATAAATTTGTTAATTTTCAATATTTTTGATTATTCTATTGAAAATATAAAATCTCTCCAACATTTTCTTTGGTTTTAATTACAATAGCATCTACTTCTTTATCATCAAGTTTATTTAATGTAATATCGAGAGATTGGGTTGGTTTTATACACTCAACCATTTTTTCACATTTGAATATCCCATTAATTTTAATATATCCGATTTCAAGGTTATTGAGTGGTAAATCTCCATTATTAAGAAGGGAAAAAAGAATTTTATCCCTCCTCTCAGAAATATTTGTAATTTTCAATGAATACACCTCAGGTTTCATTCCCCATTTTAGTTTCACAACCTTATTAGGCAATAATGATTCAATAAAGTAATTAACATGAGGTGCAGACAATACTACAGTCACTCCATATCTATATGCTAACTTTCGTATGCCCTTTGCAACTATAGCTGCCATTTCTGGATTAAGAGTAGATGCAAACTCATCCACAATCCATATTGGTTTTTCAGAATCGCAGATTTTGGCAAGTGCAAATCTATACTTTTGTCCTTCAGAGAGCTGATCTGGGGTTTTTATATAAAGATGTGCTTCTGTAAGACCAACTGAATTGAGAAGATTAATTGCTTCTTTTATGTTTTTACCAATCTTAATTTGATCTATAAGAGGTTTAGAATAATCAAAATTATTATTAAGAACAGCAATTTCGCTTCTTTTGATTCTTGGTAAAGCTCCAGAGATAGATAACAGTTTTTTCAGGGTAATACGATCTAAAGTTAATAACTTAAGAATTGTGGTTTTCCCACTTCCCGAAGCTCCTGTAATTAGTACCACATCTCCAGGTTCTATTACCAAACAGAAATCCTGAATTACAGGTGAAAACGCATGTTCTGAATCCACTCCAAAAATATCTTTAATAACAGTAGTTCTTTGTGTAGAGCCATTACTAATTTTGTATTTTACTGATACCCTTTTAAATTTTATAGTTTTTTTTAATTTAGGTGTTTTTACTAAAATAGACCTTGGGGACAATTTCTTAAAAGATTTGATTTTTTGTTCAACCTCCTGAATTAAGGGGTATACAAGATATGGTTTTGGTTTTTGATTTACCATAAAATCATAATTTGAAGGATTTCTTTTTTTGAACGCTCCTGTGCCATATTTTGGAATAATTGCTTTTCCTTCGTATCCTGAAGTATAACCAATATTTACAAAACCTGCTTTTTCGAAAAATTTGTGATATTCTGTCATTGCCGCAATGACTTCAATCATTATTGGAGTATAATGATTTATATCCCAATAATCTTTTATGTAATTAATTAAATGTTTTACCAATAATATTCCTAAATGCATCCCTCTAAATTCAGGGTGAATCACAACTCTGGGAATGCGGACAATCTTGTTAATAAGACCTGTTTTCATTTGTTCTGTAAAATTTGTGTTAAATAATTTAAATCGTGGCTGAGCTACAGCAACTGCGGCTGAAATAACTCCAAATCCTACTATGCCAAATTCTTTTATCTCAGCGAGCAAAACTGTTCTTCTTCCAACTATCTTATTTAAACCCTTTCCTCGATAATGGAATTTTTCTAATTCTTTTACTTTTTCCCAATCTTTTGAATCAATTCTTTCTCTAAAAATTACTTCAAATTTGTGAGGAGGCACACAAACTATCTCTTTACAATTATAAGGAGGATGTATTCGAACCTTCTTAATCTTTTTTGTTGTTTTATCTTCAAACACTTTGAAAATTTCTTTAAAATCTTCTAAAGTGGGAATAAACTCTAAATTATCCCCTTCTTTTATATAAACATACGGCCGAAGTTTTAATTCGTGTCCATTATTTAATATTATTTTTTTGAATGAATTATAACTCTTTAAATTCTTTACAATAAATATTTCACTCATAGAGGTTCAGAAAATATCAAATAGGCAATTCTTCCTTTTCCATCTACATGATAACGAATTTTTGTAGGGTGTTCTTTTTTTACTATATTTAAATAGTCTTCTATATCTTTTCTATGAACTAAAATCTTATCCTCAGCAAGCATTTTTATACAACACCATTCGAACAATGCATTAATATCAGCCATTCCAGTAAAATTATCTCTCATTACCTGATATCCATATGAAATTGCTTTTTTAACTAAATCACTATGCAGTTCATAAGAATATGGTTCGGCCGATAAATTGTATATCTCATTTATTAATGGATAATAATAATCTCTACTAAATAAATTTTCCATAATTTCTATGCTTTTTAACCTGTCTAAAATAATAAAAAAAGTTGATTTATTATTATATGTTTCTGGCTGATATTCTTCATTTTTTTCTCCTTCATTTAAAATTTTCAGTAATCCTAAATCAGCAAATGCTTGGATATGGGGTTTTATCTTATGAGTTAATGTTGCTTCATCGTACTTTTCTTTTGTTTTTATTTTAGTATATAATTCTTTGATCTTAATCCGAGAACGAAAATCTAATGGTAGAGATAAATATTCCTCAAAAATTTCTCTAAATAAGTTCTGAATATTATTTTTAAGGTATAAATATGTGAGCTTATCACCCTCATTAATCTTTTCAGCAATTTTTAAAATTATTGCTCCTTCTTTTTCCAAAAAAAATCTTAAATAACAAATTTTTTCTATAAGTGTCAAATCATAAAATACCGAAGGATCATTATTGTCTTTCTTGCCAAGATAAGTAAGTAAAGTATTTATAACATGACCTCTCCAACTCCAAATCATGTTATCTTGAAGAAAACCAAAACCACGATTTTTCTCAGTAGAAAGAATAATCGTAAACTTTGCAATAGATTTTTCCTTTATCCAATTTTGTAGTTTCTTAATAATAACCTCTGGATATTCACTTTTGTTGGGATAGGTACATTTAGAAATCAGCAAGGAATAATTTCCAGGTCTTAAAGCACCTGTATGAGTTTTTATAATTAATCGTGGCTCCATTTAATATTCCATTCCTCCATGCATAGTTATTCTTGGTCTAATTTTTGCCACGAAAATTCTATTTGCTCTATCATTAGATATTACTGCATATCCTAAAGGTAAGCTTCTAACTAAGTGTTCAAATACTCTTGATGTTATTCTCACTTTCTCAAATTCAAAAGAATCAGGTATGAAAGTATTAACCATTCCTTCAGCACTAGTAATATCATCTCTCATACTCATAGAATGAATAATTAAGATATCTGCATTGCGTCTTATTGAAGGATCTAAAGCAGAAGGATTTTGTGTTGCTACGACTATTGACAATCCTAAATTTCTACCTTCATTTACATATTTTTTTAAAGGCCCACGAGATGGTGTTATACCTTCAGCAGGTATATAATTATGTGCTTCATCAATAATGATCCAACCCCTTGGTAATCCTTTTTTAGATTCTTCTAAATATTCTTGATATTTTTGGTATTCCTTTTTTGCCTCTTCTTCATTGCCTTGCTCTTTCAATGTATTAAAACGAGTCTCATGAATTCTTGCAAGTCTTTCATATTTATCTGAAATACTTCGCAACTCCATAATTTTCTTTGTAAGAATTCCAACCAAAAGAGCCCTAATATTTTGGTCTAAGTCTCGTAACAAGAAAACAGAAATCTGCCCAGGCAAAAAAACTTCTTTTAAATCAACTCCTTTTTCGGAAAAAATAGGCAATCGTTTAACCGCTTTAAGCCTTGATTTAACAGCACGAATTGTTTCAGAATGATAACTACTAGTGATAGGTTCACAGTTATCTATACAATGGATCAAATCATCAATTGAGTAGTCTTTTTTTGCAGTTATCTCATTACCATGAGTGTCGTAATATCCTTCTAAAACGACTTTTTCATATACTTCAGAAATAAGTTGACCCATTGGATCTTTGTAAGTATCAACATTAAAAAGTGATGTCCAATCTTCAGTTGATAGATCGGAAAGTTTAATAGTAATCTCTTTTGAAGTCCCCTCTGGGGGTGGAGAGGTTCCTTTAGGGTAATAGAAAATGATATTAAATGATTCTTTTTCTAATCCCCATTTTTTTATTTCTGAAACTTGTGTATCTTTTTCACCATAGATATCTTCAACATTATATGGCATTGTAATAAATACATTCATTGTATCTATCAAAAGAATGGCTTGTTTTCTATTACCTTGTCTGATCCACATATTTGAAGCTAATCCCTCTAATAACACGCCTAAGGTGTAGGTCTTACCTGAACGTCTTTTCCCCATTACATAAATTGCATGGGCACCTTCGCAATCAAGCCATATACTTTTATTTCCTTGATATTCAGCTACTTTGCCAATGAATATTGCCTCTAACTCAGAACCAGCTGGTAATCCTCCAATTAAAAAATTTTGGGGTGTGAATTCAGGTAGTAATAACTCTTGCCCAAATGTATAACCAGGATCGATTCTAAAAACTAAATTTGGGATTGACCTATTCATCCTTATCCTCCTATGATATCTCTGGTTATTACAGGTCTCTTCATTAAGAAAGCTTTGCCAGCAGCATCTGACATTCTTTGAGTTATTTCACGTGGGGTCATGTTGGCTCCCAAAGTACCTTTTAAAGCCTCAATAGCCTCATTTGTAAAAGGGAAAAATTCTATTGTTAGCGTTTCACTTATTCCCCTTTTCTTAATTTCTTCTATTTTTTGGCCCGCAATTTCTCTATCAACTATGTATTCTAAAATCTTTTTAATAAAGTTATCTACATCATTTGGTGATATCTCGGATATTTCTATAATATTTTGCCTCCCTATTCTTGACAAGATAGGACCACTTTCTCCAGCAAAGATTTCCGGCAATTCTCTAATGTTCACAGCAGAACATCCCATCATAATAGCGACATCCCTTTGATTTTCATCAACTAATCTTCTAAATGCCTCTTCATAAGTAGAAAGGCCATACTCATCAGTTACAGATTTAAGCCTGTCTAATTCATCAAGTATTAACAAAATAGTTTTCGATCTTATTGCTTTGACTACTTTACCTATAATTATTACTATGTTTGCCAAGCGAGAAGGTATGGAATCAGCGAGAGACTGAGTAACATTCAATTCTGCTAAATCTCTTGTAGGTAAAGGGATGCCAGATATATATCTCCAGAATATTAATTCTTTATCAGGGCGTGCGCCCAATAATCCTGACACTGCACGGGAAAGATCTTCATCTCCTAGTATTTGTTTAAGTTTACTCAGCAACTCATCAAACCTCACTGTTCCTATTGAAGCGATCAGCTCATTAAATATCCTCACTACAAAATCTTGCCCCATACTTGCCATAATTCCGTCATGGTAAAGATGTAGAAAGGTAGATTTTTTAGGAACACTTGGGCATTCAACATAAACAGGATAAATATCTAAATGTCTCTCCAGTCGCTTGCTAATATGAAAAAGTGTATGTGTTTTACCTCCCCCATATCTTCCCCAAAATAATCTTTTAGGGGGGCGGTCAGTAAGTAAATTGACCTGAATACCTTCCTCTAATTTAGGGATATCTACACCTGTTCTTGGTGCGTAGAAATCTGCATCTTTTTGTGGATCTAAAATAAAATTTGGCCTTTTTAATCCAAACCATTCTGCTAAATTATTAGCCATATTACACCTCCTTTAAAATTTCTGATTCTTCTAAAATTTCAAAGAAATATTGGTGAAGTTTTCTCAAGATATAGTTGTCATTTTTTATTTTAATTGCTAACTCAATATTTCCTCTTCCTGTTAAATTCTCAGAACCTAAAATAGCATAATGAATTCCACCAAGAGAACCCGGTTCACTAATATAAAGTTTTGCGTGTAATTTACGGTGAGTCATTATTTCAGCTCCCAAATCAATAAAAGCTCTAAAAGTTTCTATTGAAGCACTCCAGTTATTATACATCTCCTTGGGCTTAGTTAATATCTTAATCTGTAAACTTTTATAATACTGAGACGCCTTTAAAACTGCATTTCTAAATTTCGTTAAATGAAATTCATCTAACCTTATCCAAGGTGAACATATATAGATTCTTATAAAGTCAGAGTGTCTTTCAATGCTATCAATAAAATAATCGGTAATATTTTTTGTAATCAACTCATATTGTCTATACTCCGGGTTTACAGAAAGCAACTGATTATATAATTCATAAATATCACTGTCCCCATTAATAACTTTTAATAAAAGAGTAATCTTTTTTCCAAGTGATGAAATATAAAAACCATCTGGTGAGTGAATAAAAAGTCCGCATTTTATTAACTCTGAAAATAAATCTGAGGAAACTTTAGTTTTTTCAAATAATAATTCTAATTGAGAGGATTTAATCACCTCTCCGATTTTATAAACATCATTAAGAAATTGGTATACTCCTTCTTTTCCCACAATTTCACTTATCACCGGCATTTTATTCCTCCTCTATTAAACTTATTCCATTTAATACTTTTATAGCAAAATTTTCATCTATTATCTTTAAATCTCCTTTTTCAATCAAATGCTCCGCTTCCCTTAATACTAAATCAAAGGCTCGCATTAAAGTTCTTGGTTTTGGTTCATCATTTCGTTTACATTTTTTAGCATTTTCTTCTATTACCTTTATAATAGTTTCAATAGCCTTAAAAGTAAAAGGAAAATATTCATCCGAAGGATTTGTTTCAGGTATCCTATAATGATTTAGCAAATCTTTTATAAAAATAAGGCATTCTTCATGGGTTAATGGGGGAAGAAGTAAAGGTTTTTTATCAAGGCGATCTTTTATTTCCATGGATAACCATTCAGGGAGCTTTTTTTCAGGATAACCAGAAAATGAAATTATAATCGAGAGTCCATTTGGACACCTATTAAAAATTGAATGTAAGCAGCTATTAATTTCGTTTATGACAGATGGTCGGAAATCTTTTATTCGTTGAAATTCATCTATCATCCAAAGAACCCTTATGGGATTATCAGAAGATAAACTGCTTGAGTTTATAAGTCGAACTATCCATTCTATTACTTTAACGGTCTCCTCACTTGTTTGAATTGGCTTCATTATGCCGATGCTTTTTAGAATTTGTTTCTCTTTGCATTCAGTTCTTAACCACCTCTTAGCAATATCTTGTTCTTGTGGTCTTCCTTGTTAGAGGTATTTTAAGGCATTTGATAAATCTGGAAAAGAACGATTTAATTCTTTAGAAACTCTTTCCTTTGCATCACTAGTAAATACTTCAAGGTATGCATTACTTATCACTTCTAAATCAATATTATCAATAAATAACCTGTAAATGTCGGTAAAATTTTTACATGATCTAGGAAATTCAATATATATAGGAATAATACTTGTAAAATCTTTTTCACATAAATATTTGATGTGTTGAAGAGTATGAGTTTTACCAGCACCAAACCATGCCCACATCAAATGAATACTGGAAGTCTGATGGCGTGATAATGTTCTCAAAATTGTTTTTACCTCATTTTTCAATTGTATTCTATCAGCCATAAAAGATATTGAAGTTTCATCTGGAACAATTTTAAAAGGCCAATCCTTTAATTTTAGATGTTGAAATGACACCACCAAACCTCCTTTTTAAGTAAATATTCCTACTATCTTTCCATTATAAGGAGGTAAAGCACCAACACGCTGGGCGTGCATTGATTTATTCACCCAGATATCTAACTCCTCTTTAGGTATCTCAAGATATTTATCACGAACAGAGATCTTGAGCACAGGACTCTGTAAACAGATTAAACCAAAGGGTGCATCATGTGCTCTGTCCCACAACAAAAATCTCATTTGGCGACCATATGAACGTTGATATGGTATGCTCCACCAGATTAAGTTCCACCATCTAAATAAGATTTCTTCCAGAGAACCCGATTGGAACTCTCTTAATTCTAAAGAAATCCTCTCAGGGACAATTTCAGAACCGTCTCTACAATAATTCTTCACTTTATTAATGGAATCTATTAAAAAATTTTTATGCAAAGATAGTTGCTCTAACTTTGCCTTTTCTTGAATTCTGCGATATGTTATTTTGCTATTTCCCTTTGGTCTTAAATGAGGATTTATTTTAAATCCCTGCTCTTTTAAGATTTGAACAATTCGCTCTCGGAGTTTTCTTTGAGATTGGTTTAGTTTCATTTGTTTTTATCCCTTTATCATATCCTTTTATTCATATTATCAGTCATTGCTATGATAATTAAAATAAAAAAGTCAAGTAGTTTTTCATTTCTTTTTCTTTTCTCTCAAATGCTTCAAAATATCCTCAGAATACTTTTAAAACCCCTTGCCCAGCAAAAAATTTATCAAGAACATTCTTTACTCAAAATAAAAATACAAATCATCAAAGATGGCTCCCCGGGCAGGACTCGAACCTGCAACCTGACGGTTAACAGCCGCCTGCTCTGCCTATTGAGCTACCGGGGAACCTAAACAGATAATAACATAAATAATAAATAAAAAATAATATTTAAATTTAATATCGCCGACAATTAATATATTAAAAACAAAACAAGAAGAAGAAAATAAAGAAAAAAGAAGAAAAAGATAAAATTTAGAGCGAAATCTTGAAATCCTCCATGTCCCTTTTGATAAAAGGAGAGAATGCCAAAAAGATGGAAATAGACTATTTTATCTCCAAGCTCACACCGGAAATCTTAGCGCAAATTACAAGTTGTCTGAACATATGGCTTGATGAAGATAAAGTTGATAGTGATATCACAACAGAGCTTCTTGATATATCAGGAAAAGGTAAAATAACATTTTTCTCAAAAAATTCAAAACCATTTATCCTTTGTGGCGTCCCTATTGTCATATACACCTTTAAGAAAGCTACAGATATTTTAGGTATTTCAAATCCTTTTGAGATTGTTTCATCCAGAGAAGACGGAGATTTAATAAAGAAGGGAGAGACTATACTTGAAATATGGGGGGAGCTTAAACTCCTTTTTGCTCTTGAACGTCTCTCACTCAATATAATCTCTCGCCTCAGTGGTATCGCTACCGAAACAAACAAAATTTCTCGTGTTCTCAAGCGCTACGGTATTGAACTTTGGGCTACGCGAAAAACTACTCCGGGGTTAAGGGCACTTGAAAAATATGCGGTGGTTGTTGGCGGAGGAAAACCACATAGAAAAAACTTATCCGATGGTATACTCATAAAAGATAATCATATCACTGTGATAGGTGGCATAAAAAAACTTTTACACAAACTCAATGAAAAGAGAGGGAGAATAAGAGATTATATTGGTAAAGGTTATCTTTTTGAAATTGAAGTGCAAAGCGAGCAGGAACTTGATGATTTGCTTGATGTGGCACATAACTTTGATGAAATGACAATCATGCTTGATAATTTCACCACCGATGAGCTTGCACGCTCAATAAAAAGGATAAGAGATTTCTCTCAACAACATGGTGTCAGAATATTCATAGAAGTATCCGGTGGTGTGAGAAATAAAAATGTGAAGGATATAGCAAAGTTAGGTCCAGATAGGATATCCGCAGGATATATAACCTTCTCACCGAAAAATCCTGATATATCAGCAAACATAGAACCAGCTGTCTGATAATGAAATTTACAATTTGAAATCTATAACTCAACTTTGAATGTTTGAAAACAAATTATTTTCATGAGGAAGAAATAAAATACATAGAATGTTTTGAGCTATGGGTGATAGGAGCAAAGTTTTGAGGAGTGAAGGCGTAGTGGAGAAAAAAGGCAACCGAGCTGTTGGTAAGGCAGGTAGGTTTGACAGTAAAAGTCTTTCTTCTATCGGGAAAAAGCTTTCCGGGGCAAAGATAATAGTTGAAACTTTGAAGCATATAGGTGTGGACACTATTTTCGGAATTCCGGGAGGAGTTGTTCTTCTTCTTTATGATGAGCTTATGAAAGACGGAAAGATAAGACATATTCTTCCGAGACATGAGCAGGGTGCGGCGCATATGGCGGAGGGCTATGCAAAAGCTACGGGAAAACCCGGGGTCGTTCTCGTGACTTCTGGGCCCGGGGCAACAAATACGGTGACAGGTATAGCAGATGCATACATGGATTCTGTGCCTCTTTTTGTTTTGACGGGTCAGGTTCCGACGTTCTTCATGGGAAATGATGCTTTTCAGGAGACGGATGCAACAGGTATTACACGTCCCATCACGAAATATAACGTGACAGTCAAAAGAACAGATGACCTTGCGGTAGAGCTAATAAAAGCATACGAGATATGCAAGATGGGTAGGCCGGGTCCTGTTGTGGTTGACCTACCGAAGGATGTCATATCACAGGAAATAGTTTTCTTGCTTCCGGAGAAAGTTGATGTTCCGCAGAAATTCAAGTTTGAAGGGAATGAAAAACAGATAAGGACTGCTATGGAACTTCTTTTGAGTTCAGAGAGGCCCATAATTTATGCGGGTGGAGGTGTTATCTCATCCGGGGCTTCCGGAGAACTTGAAGAGCTTGTTCAACTTCTCGGTATACCGGTTACTCTCACTCTTATGGGGCTCGGAGGATTTGACGGGACACGTCCTGAATTTCTTGGTATGCTTGGTATGCATGGAACATACACCGCGAATATGGCTATAAACAACTCAGACGTAGTTCTCGCTGTTGGAGCGAGATTTGATGACAGGGTTACGGGAAATGTTGAATACTTTGCTCCTCTTGCCAAAATTATCCATATTGATATAGACCCAGCTTCGATATCAAAGAACATAGATATTGATGTGCCAATTGTGGGAGATGCAAAATATATTCTCGGAAGAATAATACAGATAATAAGAGAGGAAGTTCCTAAGGATGAACTGAGGAAATTCAGGGAGAGATTAGCTCCATGGTGGGCGAAAATTTACGAGTGGCAGAGGAAATTTCCGCTCAGATATGAAAAAAGTAATGACAAGATAAAACCTCAGGAGCTCGTTGAAACCGTATATGATTTGACGAAGAATGAGAAAGTTATAATTACGACTGATGTTGGTCAGCATCAGATGTGGGCTGCGCAGTATTACAAGGTAAGGGAGCCGAGAACGTTTTTGACGTCTGGAGGGCTTGGAACTATGGGCTTTGGTTTTCCCGCTGCGATAGGGGCTAAGATAGCGAGACCAGACCGACTGACGATATGTTTTGCAGGAGACGGAAGTTTTCAGATGAATATGCAGGAGCTCGCTACTGCTGTCGAGGAAAAGGTTGGAGTTAGGGTGATAATATTTAATAATGGTGCTCACGGTATGGTTACGCAGTGGCAGAGAAAATTTTACGGTAGGAGATATTCCGCTTCGACATTTGGCGTGCAAGCAGATTACAAAAAACTTGCAGAAGCATTCGGAGCTCGCGGATACACAATAAAAAAGCCTTCAGAGCTTAGAGAAACGCTCAGAAAAGCTATATTTGATGAACCTGACGATGTTCCTGTGATAATTGATGTGAAAGTTGATATGGAAGAAGATGTATATCCTATGGTTCCTCCCGGCTCTCCACCAACCGAGATGCTCCTTTCATAACCACCTCATAAAGTTTCCTCTCATCAACCCACTTTTCAGTCATAAATTCAACTTTCACAGGTGTGATTGATATGTAACCTCTGTCAAGTAAAAACACATCAAGGTTTGATATATCCTGGACTCCGTTCGCATCAACTTTGAGTTCTTTACCTCCTATGAACCAAAAATCCCTTCCCCGTGGGTCCTGAAAGTGTAGCGCTTTTTCTCCATACACCCGCCTGCACAGCTTCCCGTATTTTACACCTTTTATCTCCTCCGGTTTTCTGAAGAATGGAAAATTTATGTTGATTACAACTCTTTTTGGAGGGGGATTATCTAATGCAACCTTCATTATCTCTTTTGAAATCTCTGCTATAACTTTTAGGTCTCCTGTTTTTCCTTCTTTTACCCTTGCGGATATAGCAAAGGATGTTATACCGAGTAGTGACCCTTCAATTGCCCCACCGAACGTTCCTGAGTAGAGCGTATCATCTCCCACATTTTCTCCTAAGTTAATCCCAGACACAACTATATCTGGTGTATATGGCATTATACCATTTACTGCTATGTTCACGCAATCTGTCGGTGTCCCATCTATACCGAACATCCTTTCACTAAGCCTTATGATTCTTATCGAGTGCGTGAGTGTGATGGAGTGAGATGAACCAGACCTATCTTCTAATGTCGCAAAGACCCAAACCTCTCCAATTTCCTCAAGAGCTTCCTTCATATATTTGAGTCCAATAGAATCAGCCCCATCATCGTTTGTGAGTAAAATTACCATCGCCCTAATTTAGTTTTTGTGTTTTTAGTTCCCCCAACTCCATATTTATTTTTCCCCTCTCATTTTTTCATTTTTCCTCTCATTTTTTCATTTTTCCTCTTTTATTTCGCCATTACCACACATATAGTTTCTCTCCCCAACCCTTATGAATATGTATGCGTCGTTGAAATAACATCTTTCTTTCAGGAATATTTCGAATTTCTCACCTGTTTTCCTGAGGATTTCATCTACGATTTTACTCCTCCTCGTAAGCAATTTTCCTGTCGTGTAAAGAAGTGTTATCAATGTTGTAAGAATAACTATTGAGAACAAAACTTCTGCCATCTGTATCACAGAAAAACCTTTCATGAAATAAAATTTTATCAGATGATTTTATCGCAAGTGAAAGAGTTGGAAACAGCTTTCAAAAAGATTTTCGACGAAAAAAGGTTGCACAAAAAGTTCAGAAAAATTTCTGAAAAATTTGTTTTTTGTTTTTGTTTTTTTAACTTCCCGACTTTATGTTTTCTTTTTTGTTTAGGAGTTTGAATTTTCAAACTCCTTTTTCACACATCATTTTTCTCACACAATTCCTCTTTTTCTTTCTTTTTTCAATTTTGTCGCTCGCACAAGTTTTTCATTTCTCTTTTCCGATTTTTTTCTCGCAATTTGGAAATGTCTTCCCTGAATGGGAAGAAAAAATCAAAGGAGGTAGAAAAACATGTATCATGTAGTATTGTTTTTGGTTGGGTTCAGTGTTTATAAGGCAGATACGGTTTCAGCTGACTTGAGTTTCAGACTCCAGACACGTGGAACTGCCGTGTTTCAAGAAGATGCGACCAACTTCGGTATATCTATAAGGCGTGCTCGTTTGAACTTCGGGGGTAACTTCTTTGAGTTCAAATACAAAATTCAGGGTGCCTTCGAAGGTAGTAGCGCATCCTTGCTTGATTTTGAGGTCGAAAGAGAAGTTGCGAAGAACTTTTCCCTTAGGTTCGGTCAGTATAAAGTCCCATCTCTCCGAGAGGAAATAAATTCATCGGGTAATCTTGAACTTGTTGATAGGAGCTTCATTAATAAGGAGTTTTCGCTCGAAAGAGATATAGGTGTTGACCTTATCTTTGGAGACAAAAAGAAGTATGCTTTAAACGTCGGGACATTCACAGGTTGGGGCAAGAACCTCAAAGATATTAGTAAGAATAGAAATATGATGTTTGTGTTTCGCTTCGCTTTTGCTCCTGAGGGACAGATAATATACAGCCAGCCTAACCTCAAAAAAGAGCGTTCCTTGAATTTGGGAATTTTTGCTTCTGTTTT
>FWWL01000368.1_pt1 | contig 16538 bp, 24 predicted proteins | sample 2228331 | NCBI WGS metagenome assembly FWWL01 (sample SAMEA103939775, study PRJEB20133) | metagenome
AACAGATGAAACGAATAGCCATCATTTATGTTCCATTAAATTTACTTACATAGTAGAAAATGATCGTGAATTTATTATAAAATATTGTTTTAAACGCCAATTGGAAATGAAACGAAAAGGACAAATATAGTAAGGGGGTAATCTGAGAATGAAGGAGCATCAAAGCTACGAGTCGAGATTTATTTCTTTCTCCAATAAAGTAGAGAGAATGATCGTCGGTTTATTTATTGTTCTTACTTTGTTGATTTTCCTCATTCAAGGATTATTTATGATGACTGGAATTCGTCATTATTTTGTTCCTACGGATCAACTAGAGGGAAGACAATTCCATCAAGTCAGTGAAACGTCTAAATGATAATTGCAGCTACATAAACGATGTGTTACGATTAAAAGACAAAGAGATAGACAAAAAAATATAGTGAGGACAGTCACTTGGCCACGTTGCATGTAAAATAACATACGATTGATTACGAAGCGGGCATAAGACCTGCTTTTTGTTTGCAACGGGAAAAATGATTGGTCTTGGAGGGCAGAAATAATGAAAGATATTTCAATTGCAATAGACGGTCCAGCAGGTGCGGGTAAAAGTACAGTTGCTAGAAAAGTAGCAGAACAGCTTAATTTTGTATACATAGATACGGGTGCGATGTATCGAGCCGTAACATGGAAATCTATTGATGAAGGAATTACGAAGAATGATGACGAGAAAATCGTGTCCATCGCTAACAGCATAAAGATTGAGTTTCAACGAAGTGATAGTGGCCAACTGGTATACGTGAATGGTATGGATATAACAGATGGAATTCGCTCTGCTGATGTAACCAATCAAGTATCCTATGTATCAAGCCTTGGTGGTGTTCGTGAAAAGATGGTCAAGCTTCAACAACAAATGGCTGATGCCGGTGGCGTTGTCATGGACGGAAGAGATATTGGTACGGTCGTTTTACCGAACGCAGAGTTAAAAATATTCTTAACCGCCTCTATTGATGAAAGAGCTAGAAGACGTTATGAGGAAATGAAAAATAAAGGATATATGGGTTCAGTTGAGGATGTTCAGCTAGAGATGGCGTTAAGAGATGATAAGGACAGCAGACGTGAAATATCACCGCTTCGTCAGGCGGAAGATGCGTTGTTACTGGATACGACTGGATTAACGATTGATGGGGTAGTCGGTAAAATCGTTCATCTGGGCAGAACAAAAATGAATGGTGGAGAGTAGACTATGTTATATTCAATCTTCCGATTTTTATTTCAGATCATATTTATTGTCTTTTATCGATTTAATGTTAAAGGACATGAGCATATACCGGTAAGTGGCCCCGTCATCATCTGCTCGAATCATATTAGTAATCTCGATCCACCACTTGTCGGGTCTAGTATGAAACGCAAGGTTCGTTTTATGGCAAAAGATGAATTATTCCATATTCCTGTTGTTTCCTTTTTGATACGGAAGTTCGGAACGTTTCCCATTAAGCGTGGTGCGATTGACAAACAGGCATTACGGAATGCGTTGAAGTTATTAAAAGAGGGTGAGGTACTTGGCATATTTCCTGAAGGAACAAGGAGTAAATCGGGAGAGTTAGGTCAAGCATTTCCTGGGGCTGCGATGTTCGCCTTGAAATCTCAAGCACCTGTCATACCTGTTGCTGTAATAGGTCCATATAAACCATTTAAGCAGTTGAATATTATTATTGGGGAACCCATTGATTTAACACGCTTTTATGCCGATAAAATTAATTCTGAACAAGTGTCAGAAGCAACAACGGTTATTATGCAACACATAACAGCGTTGATTGAACAACATAGAGGTAAGAGAGAAACATGAAATTAGGACTTATCGCTTTATATTTCTTAAGTATCTTTCTTATTCTTTCAGGAAGTAGGCTGTTGGCAACCAACCTTGCTTTTAAAGGCTATACGTTAGAACAGATAAAACAAAAAGTATGGAATTCTATGATCGGATTTATACTAGTTTTAACACTCGTCATATTCTTCATTTGGATATCAATATAAATTTGAGAAAAGTGAAACAATTTACCACTTTTTCTCGTTGATAATATTGCTAGAAGCAAGCTGTTTTTAAACTGGAGCTGAAGGTAACCAAGGAGGTAAAGTCGATGACAGAACAGATGAATTCAGATTTTACAAATGTTGTTACATTAAACAAAGGTGACATCGTTAAAGGAAAAGTTTTAAAAGTAGAAGATAATCAGGCCCTAGTAGACATTGGCTATAAATTTGATGGCATCATTCCTATCGCAGAATTGTCAAGTGTTCATATAGAGAAGGCGCAAGATGTCATAGAAGAAGGTCAAGAAGTAACCTGTAAGGTACTCCGACTTAATGAAGAAGAGGGGAAGTTAATTCTTTCCAAACGTTCTGTTGATAGTGAACAAGCATGGTCGGTTTTATTTGAAAAAATGGAAAAAAGAACGACGCTCGAAGCTAAAGTACAAGATGTCGTTAAAGGTGGTTTAATTGTTGATATTGGGGTTCGTGGATTTATTCCTGCATCTTTAGTAGAACGTCATTTTGTCGAGGATTTCTCGGATTATAAGGGTCGTACACTTCGTTTAAGAGTGGTTGAAATGGATCGCGATAAAAACAAAGTCATCCTTTCACAAAAAGCTGTACTTGACGAAGAAATGAATCACCAAAAAGAAGGTGTCCTTAACAAAATTGAGCCTGGACATGTGTTAATAGGTACCGTGCAACGTCTTACCGATTTTGGCGTTTTTGTTGATATCGGTGGTGTTGATGGACTTGTTCACATTTCTGAATTGGCTTGGCACCGTGTTGAAAAGCCTTCAGATGTTGTAAAAGAGGGGGATCAAGTTAAAGTTAAAGTGTTGAAAATAGATCGGGAGAAGGAACGAATCTCTCTTAGTATTAAAGAAACTCAAGCAGGTCCTTGGGCTGAAGTTGAAAATACTTTTGCTATTGGAGGAATTGTAACGGGGAAAGTAAAACGGCTTGTGAATTTCGGGGCTTTCGTCGAGATTGCTCCAGGTATAGAAGGTCTTGTTCATATTTCTCAGATCTCACATCAACATATCGGTACCCCCCACGAAGTTTTAAGTGAAGGTCAAGAAGTAAAGGTCAAAATTCTGGACATCAATCCGTCGGAACAACGAGTAAGCCTCTCCATTCGGGATACAGAAGAAAAGTCTGAGCACAATTATCAAAATGTGAATACTGAGGATTTCCAAGATAAAGGAATGGGACTCACACTAGGAGATGTTATCGGCGACCAGCTTCGCAAACTTAAGTAATTAAAATACAACTCGGAGAGATGCTATGTCACGTTCATCACGTAAACTGGATCACGTTAATGAAGCATTACGCTATAACCAACCAAATGGTTCTGGATGGGAAGACATTCGATTTGTTCATAACAGTTTACCTAATACGAACGTTAATCGTATTTCCATTGAAACGCGTATCGGCGAACTTCCATTACGTTCGCCGATTATTATTAATGCCATGACTGGTGGTGCCGCTGAAACATTAAGCATTAATGAGCGTCTAGCATTCGTTGCTAAGGAAACGGGAGTAGCAATGGCTGTTGGCTCGCAAATGTCAGCAATGAGGAATCCAGACCTACGGGATACGTATTCTGTTATAAGAAAAATACATAATGATGGTTTAGTGTTTGCTAATTTAGGCGGTGAAGCTACGATTGATCAAGCTACAGCTGCCGTTGAAATGATCGGAGCCGATGCATTACAAATACATTTAAATGTGATGCAAGAATTGATTATGCCAGAAGGGGATCGATATTTCGAAGGATTTCTTGAAAATATTGCACGTATTAAAGCTACTCTTTCAGTTCCTATAATCGTTAAAGAGGTCGGTTTCGGTATTTCACAAGGAAGTTGTGAAAAACTGATTCAAGCTGGTGTTACGATTATTGATGTTGGCGGTGCCGGTGGAACAAATTTTGCATTTATTGAAAATAAACGAAGAGACATTCCGATTGACTACTTAAATCATTGGGGAATTCCAACATGTAGTAGTTTGATGGAGCTACAGAAATTTAATAAAGACATAGTTATAATCGGTTCAGGTGGAATTATGAACGCTTTACATATCGCTCAGTCTATTGCTCTAGGTGCGTCCGCAGTAGGTATGGCAGGACCTATTCTTAAAGTGGTGATGAACGAGGGAGTAAATGCAGCGGTCAATTTTATCGAGACATTGGAAGAACACTTGCGCTTCATCATGACTGCTCTAGGAACAGAAACGATAAAAGAATTGCAGCAAACACCGATCGTCATTTCCGGTCAAACGAGAGAATGGTGTGACACGAGAATGATTGATATTCGCTCTCTTGCAACAAGAACTTTACTATAATCAACAGTCTTTCCTTGGGGAAGGGCTGTTTTCTATTCTATTCACATTTTCGAGAGTTTGCTAAGCCATACTATGGATAGAAAGAACAATCATCATTGAGGTGTTGTCTCATGAATCCAGGCTATGTATCGACGATTATCATCATCGTTATGTTTATTCTTATGTATTACAAGTGGACAGATTCCCTTATAAATCAACTGTCGATTTCCCCAACCGTTACTGCGATTATTCTTTGCCTATTGTATAGCTTAAGTAACGTTGATATTCCGTTACCTGGAAGTATTTATGTTAATGTGGGATCAATCGTATTGCCACTATTTCTATTTAGTTACTGTCTGTATACGTACAAGAAAAAACCATACGTGCTGTTTATATGTATTATCATCGGACTTATCGTTTATTCGTTAAATGAGATTCTACACATAGCTCCAATCGTTGTATTCCTATCATTACCCCTACTCATCGCGTTCGTTGTCGCTTCTATTGGGTATTTTTCTATATTAGACAAACAAATCGGACTCATATCAGGATGGATGGGTGTCGTTATAGGTGAATCATATTTCCAGATGAGTCATTATAGTCAATTCACAATTATTAAATTAGGTGGATACGCGTTACTCGATGTATTCATGATCTCGTTGATCGTATTTTTAAGCTTTATGGGTCTGAAACAAATCGTGTATTCATTTGTGAAAAGGCGGGAGTCGATTGGATAAGTATACGACTGCGATTTTAATCGGTGTAGTATTTGGCATTTTATCTCGCTTAAATATGTTAAGAACAGACTATCGTCAATATCCTACTCACCTCCACGGAAGAATCATCCACATATCACTTGGCGTCATTGCATCGGGATTAGGAGCCGTTCTCGTACCTGCTCTCTTGGAAAAGAATTATACTGCGATTACGTTTCTCGCTCTTGCTGCACAACAATTTAGAGATGTGAGAAACATGGAACGTGAAACGCTTTCCAAGTTGGATAACATGGAGCTTGTCCCCCGAGGAAGGAGTTATATTGAAGGGATCGCGATGGTTTTTGAAGGTCGTAATTATTTAGTCATTTTTACTGCTTTCATCTCTTCATTCATGACGATATGGTTCCAATGGTATGGAGGTGTTGCGTTTGGAATTGTAATGATCGCCGCCAATCGTAGTATGATGCGAGGAAAATCGTTAAGTAGTATTGCCGATATACGTCCTGCTTCACTTAGGTTTGATCAATACAATTTATTTGTAGAAGACATTCATATTATGAATATTGGTCTTAAAGAAAATCAGGAAGAAATACTTAAAAGGGGCATTGGTGTCATTGTTACACCTAAAAACATTAATGCACGTATCACGATAGCAAACCAAGGCCAACGCCAAGCGATTCTACACGATTTATCATCCATATTAGGTGTTTTTCGAGACTCTGGCACGCCTGCCCTCGTTCCACTTTCGAAATTACATTTAGATGACGGAAGGCTCGCAGTATTTCACATTCCAATCGACTCTTCCGCTTTTCATGGAGCAGAAGTTGTGAAGCGCGTCACGATTCTAGAAAGCGCTATTAGAATGGCAACTGAAGCTAAACGAATGCGATAGGGGGAAAGTCAAATGGGCGAGCAAACGTTTCACAAATACATATTAGCCGTTATCACGATGAAACCAGAGCAAGTAAAAGATGGTAGTACAGTATTTATCGTAAAAGATCGCGAAACATTAGAAAGAAAGGCAGGGTTACTTGAAAAAATATTGGACGGAATTGCCCATGATCTTGATGATGATACGATGATCATAGTCAAACATTAATAGACAGGCATAACGAAGATATTATAAAGAAGAATGTGGTACAATAAGAAAGATGTGGGTGTATAAAGAAAGGGTGTAATCGTGAATGGCAAAACCAGTTGTTGCGATCGTTGGCCGACCGAATGTTGGCAAATCGACGATCTTTAATCGTTTAGCGGGAGAACGTATATCTATCGTTGAAGATAAACCGGGTATTACACGTGACCGTATATATAGTAGTGCTGAGTGGTTGCATCATCAATTTAACATTATTGATACAGGCGGTATTGAGATTGGAGGCGAAGACCAGTTTCTGTTACAAATGAGGGAGCAGGCAGAATTGGCGATCGCAGAAGCTGATGTTATCATTTTCATGGTTGATGGAAGAGCAAGTGTAACAAGTGCCGATGAAGAGGTCGCTCGTATTCTCTTCAAATCAAAGAAACCTGTCGTTTTAGCTGTAAATAAAATTGACAACTATGAAATGCAGCAAAACATATATGAATATTATTCATTAGGTTTCGGCGACCCCTATCCGATTTCCGGGTCTCACGGTCTTGGTATAGGCGACATGTTAGATGCCGTCGCTGAAAAGTTTCCAGATCATATAGAAGCAGAATACGATGAAGATGTTATTAAAGTAGCTGTGATCGGTCGACCGAATGTAGGCAAGTCGTCGCTAGTCAATGCCATTTTAGGAGAAGAACGAGTCATTGTAAGTAACATTGCAGGTACGACAAGAGACGCAGTGGACACGCCATTTGAAAGTAAAGATCATAAATATGTATTAATCGATACGGCCGGAATGCGGAAAAAAGGGAAAGTGTATGAAACGACTGAGAAATATAGTGTATTAAGAGCACTGAAAGCGATTGAACGTGCCGACGTTGCCCTAATCGTTCTAGACGGAGAAGAAGGAATTATTGAGCAAGATAAAAAAGTAGCTGGTTATGCCCACGAAGCTGGTAAGGCAATCATTATTGTTGTGAATAAGTGGGACGCTGTTGAGAAAGATGATAAAACGATGAATAAGTTTATTGAGAATATACGTGATGAATTTAAATATTTAGACTATGCTCCGATTCTGTTCCTTTCGGCAAAGACTAAACAAAGATTGCAGCACTTATTACCGAAAGTGAATGAAGTTGCGGAAACACACTCGCTACGCATTCAAACTCCTATTCTAAATGAAATCATATCGGATGCGGTATTAAGGAACCCGCCGCCAACAGACAAAGGAAAAAGATTGAGAGTGTATTACATTACGCAAGTGGCCGTAAAGCCACCTTCCTTTGTCCTGTTCATTAATGATCTAGAAATGATGCATTTCTCTTATGAACGTTATTTAGAAAATAAAATAAGGGAAGCATTCATTTTTGAGGGAACACCAATCCGATTCTTTTTAAGGAAAAAATCCCAAGATTAAGCACCGTTAAATTAAATTTCGTTTTTTAAGGTAGTGGAGGAGGAATTGATTTGAAAGAAGTAGCCGTCATCGGTGCTGGTAGTTGGGGAACTGCTTTATCAATGGTTTTAGCCGATAATGAATACAACGTACACATATGGCTTCGAAGTCAAGAGCAAAGAGATCAAATGAATGATGAGCATCGTAATGAGAAATACTTACCTGAAGTTGAGCTCCCACATTCGATTGTGGCTGACCTTTCACTAGAGCGTGTTGTACTAGGGAAAGACGTAGTATTGATTGTCATGCCCTCTCATCTGGTGCGAGAAACGGCACGACAAATTAAACCTTTTTTGCATAAAGAAGCACTAATTATTCATGCGACGAAGGGATTTGAAATCGAATCACTAAAACGAATGTCAGAAGTAATTCATGAAGAGACAGGTTTCCCGAATGAACAGATTGTTGTCCTTTCTGGCCCTAGCCATGCGGAAGAAGTTTCGCGTAAAGCGCCAACGACTGTCGTTGTTGCGTGCACGAATAATGACAATGCAGAAATTGTACAAGATATGTTCATGAATCAATATTTCCGTGTCTATACGAACCCGGATGTTGTCGGTGTAGAAATTGGTGGTGCACTTAAAAACATCATTGCGCTTGGTACGGGAATGACTGACGGATTAGGCTTTGGTGACAACGCGAAAGCTGCATTAATGACACGTGGATTAGCAGAAATCGCAAGAGTAGGAATTACGATGGGTGCTAATCCTCTAACGTTTGCCGGATTAGCGGGTGTCGGTGATCTCATTGCGACCTGTACAAGCAAGCATAGCCGTAATTGGCGTGCCGGTTATCAATTAGGTCAAGGTCGATCGTTAGAAGAGGTTCTGTCGCAGATGGGAATGGTTGTAGAAGGGGTTAGAACGACAAAGGCTGCTCATCGGCTTGCAGAACATTTTGATGTGAAAATGCCGATTGCTGAACAGCTTTACGCAGTCCTATTCAATGGGAAAGTTCCGCGCACTGCCGTTGAAGATTTGATGGGTCGTGTAAAGACCCATGAAGTAGAAGATGTTATGCATGGATTAAATCGAAAAAATGATAGTTAAATAAGCACCAAATGGACGCCCTCCTCATAGGATACGATGAGCAAAAGATAAGGAGGGATGGGTCATCCGTGAAACAAAGTAAGAGGCTACTTGACTCACTAAAGAACAAAGTTAAAAAGCCTATTAACGAAGCACAGCTTAAAATGCTGGCTAGCGGTGTCAAGTCTAGTGATTTAAAGGATGAAAAACGGATACGCCAATTAGTGCAGCAATTATCCGTACTTGCTAACGTCCAAATTAGCGAACAAAAAATGAACGAGATTGTTCAATACATTAAAACCAATAACATATCATCCAGTAACATCGGTGAATTGCTAAAGATTTGGAATCAAAAAAAATAATAGGCTCATATCCCTGTTTCAAGCTTCATTGATTGAACATATAATGTATCGTGTTATGAGATATAGCACTCAGGCCATGGCTATAGTACAGTCAGAAAAAGGAGAAGATAACCGCAAGCGGTTATCATTCTCCTTTTTCTTTGCTGGAAGACAGAAGTGATTTAACAATTGGGGATTGCAACATTTGGGTTATCTTTTCCATATCAATATTTCCTAACATAGACTGTTCGGGTGATACAGAACTTTCCGTTATAGCTGTTTTCTTGGAGGGGGTAACGTCAATGGTTTTTGATATCGCACCTAGTCCCTGGAATGTGTTAACGATTGTATGCATCGAATCAAACATTTCTTCAACTTGACGGACGGTGGAACTGATGTTTTTCACTTGACCGTGAACAGTATGAAAAGTTTCCATTACATCAAATAGTTGACTATTTGCACCGCCGTTAGAAGCAAGTGCTGTACCTGGCTTTTTCATACCATATCTTGGTTGCGGTTTTCTTCGTTTTTTCTGATAATAGGGGTTACGCCAATTTTGTTCTGCCATATGATCCTCCCTTTTTACTTGCAGGTATTCTTATGTTTGGAGATATTTGACACACATTATGTTATGCGCTCCTGATGGGATAGGTTCATACCCAATTAGAGTGTGATATAATGGAGTAGAACTATAGTAGAGGGAGAAGCTAATTCATGGATTATACAAATTTTATGATCGCCGTTTTTTTAATCGTACTTGCTAATGTATTCATCGTTTCATCAAGAGCTTTAAAGGAAAAGAGTATGAAAATAATATTTTCCATCCTCGCCTATGTTTCGCTTTTTTTCGTTGTTATCTTCGTATACCGTGCTTTTTTTACTTAAAACATTATAGGGTGTGTTACATATGAATTATACAAAGTCAAAAATGGCTATCATTCACTTCATGCCTTCAAATAAAAAAGTAAAAGCCCGAATTGGCTCATCCATTCTGAATGCGGCGTTAACAAACCGAGTTTCAATTACTCATAAATGTAATGGAAAATGTTCCTGCACAACGTGCAAAGTGCAAATTATACAAGGACATGTATCTCCTATTCAAGAAGGAGAGGATCGATTGTTAACAGAAGAGCAGAAGCAGAACCAGTACCGTTTATCTTGTCAGGCACTAGTCACCCAGGATGTAGTCGTGCAAATACCTGAAGATCCTCTGAAAGCGTTTATTCGAGCTCAATTAAGTAAAAAAGAAGAGTAGGAGGAATCTAAATGTACCATACTATTCGAGCGATGATTCTCATCATTCTGGTCGTTGTTCTATCCGGTTGTTTATATCCAAATGAACAAAACCTTGAAAGCAATGCTAATATTCAAAATTATGTTAATGGAGTTCAAATGGCTATTAATCAATTCAAAATAGATACCGGTGTTTTGCCTATTAAGAATAGTGAAGAATCAACCCCGATATTCGAAAAGTATCAGATTGATTTTGAAGGTCTCATTCCTCGTTATTTAAGTGAAATACCAGAAAACGCTTTCTCAAAAGGTGGGCATCATATTTATGTGCTCGTAGATGTTGAAACAAACCCCACAGTGAAATTAATTGAGCTACGTGTATCTAAAAATGTGAATAATGTGCAACAAAAAGTGAATCAATATCGACTTGATTTCGACAATAAACTACCGCTATTGGATAAAGTAACAGAGGGCGTTTGGATGATTGATTATAAAGCAATGACTAGTGATGTCGCGTCGGTTAGAAGCCCATATTCTAACCAGAGCTTACCTTTGCTATTGACGAGTGAAGGCAATGTTGTTGTTGATTACTCACTAGATATTTACCCTAAATTAAGGGAGAGTCCAACGAATGCGGAAGGTGACTTGCGTCAGATTCTTGTTTCCGAATCCTTTTTTGTCCCTGTTCATTCCTTACCATATAAATCCGTTAACGGTGAACCGGTAATTGATTCAAGTCTTTAAATTGGAGGAGTAATCTACCTTTTAAATAGAATCATGTTGGTCTAAGAGGATGTATTTCTTCTTATCCATGTGATTCTTTTTTTACGTCTGTTGTCATATTGATAGAAAAGAATCATATATTGATAATGTCCTATTCAGGGTACGAGGTACCAATAGTCAAGGAGGGAATCATGTGGAAAAAGTAGATATTTTCAGGGATATCGCGGAACGGACAAACGGAGATATTTATCTTGGTGTTGTCGGAGCAGTGCGGACAGGGAAGTCCACATTCATTAAAAGATTTATGGAGCTGGTCGTTCTGCCAAACATGAATGATGAGGCAGAACGAGTTAGAACCATCGATGAGTTACCACAGAGTGCAGCTGGAAAAACAATTATGACGACAGAACCGAAATTTGTCCCTAATCACGCTGTTGCTCTCGACGTTGCGGAAGGATTGAATATTAACGTCCGTCTAGTCGATTGTGTCGGATATGCTGTATCAGGAGCGAAAGGATACGAAGACGAAAATGGTCCTAGAATGATTAGCACTCCATGGTTTGAAGAACCAATTCCTTTCCATGAGGCTGCAGAAGTAGGGACAAGAAAGGTGATTCAGGAGCATTCAACGTTAGGTGTGCTCGTTACAACGGACGGTTCCATTACAGACCTCCCACGCCACGTCTATATTGAAGCTGAAGAACGTGTTGTGGAAGAGTTAAAAGAAGTAGGTAAACCGTTTGTAATGGTTATTAACTCGACACAACCTTTTAGTCAACAGACTGAAGAACTTCGTCTAGAGCTATCGGAGAAATATGATATTCCAGTCGTTGCTCTAAGTGCATCATCAATGAGTGATGAAGATGTAATGAGAGTGCTGAAGGAAGTTCTCTACGAGTTCCCAGTACACGAGGTAAATGTCAATCTTCCAAGCTGGGTCATGGTGTTAGAAGATCGCCATTGGCTTAGATCAGAGTATGAAAATTCCGTTCGTAATACTGTAAAAGATATTAAGCGCCTGCGGGATGTAGATCGAGTCGTACAGAAGTTCGACGACTATGAGTTCATTGATCGTGCAGCATTAGCTGACATGAATATGGGTCAAGGTGTAGCAGAAATTGATTTATATGCTCCAGATGAATTGTATGATCAGATTCTAACCGAAGTTGTGGGAGTGGAAATTCGAGGTAAAGACCACTTGTTAGAAATAATGCAAGACTTCAGTCATGCGAAACGTGAATACGATAAAGTAGCTTCTGCGCTTACGATGGTAAGAACGACGGGTTACGGTATCGCCGCTCCTACAATTGAAGATATGTCATTAGATGAGCCGGAACTTATTCGCCAAGGATCACGTTTCGGAGTTAGACTAAAAGCCACGGCTCCATCCATTCATATGATTAAAGTAGACGTAGACTCAGAGTTTGCCCCTATTATCGGGTCAGAAAAGCAAAGTGAGGAACTTCTCAGATATTTAATGCAAGATTTCGAACAAGATCCGTTAAAGATTTGGGAGTCAGACATTTTCGGAAGGTCATTGAGTTCAATCGTCCGCGAAGGACTTCAAGCAAAGCTTTCGCTTATGCCAGAGAATGCACGTTATAAACTCCAAGAAACATTAGAGCGGATAACCAACGAAGGATCAGGTGGTCTTATCGCGATCATCCTGTAAAATATACGGTACACTTAACCAAACGGGTTAGGTGTATTTTTTTAATTGGATAATCCTTCTTGTCATTTACGAAGAAGTGTAATAATATAAAAACAGCCATTTTTATTTAAAAAACTACATTTTTCTTTGTGAAACGGTATTGAAGTGTATAATTTCTGAAGAATCGGTTACACAAAGAATAAAGAAGTCAGTGGGAGGAGGTGAAGGTATGAATAAAACAGAACTCATTTCAAAAGTTGCTGATACAGCAGATTTAACGAAGAAGGATGCAACGAAAGCAGTGGAAGCCGTTTTTGATGCGATTACAGGTGCATTGAAGGATGGAGATAAGGTGCAACTTATTGGTTTTGGAAATTTTGAAACTCGTGAGCGTGCTGCACGTAAAGGCAGAAACCCTCAAACGGGGGAAGAAATCGATATTGCTGCTAGTAAAGTACCTGCTTTCAAACCAGGTAAAGCTCTTAAAGATGTGCTTAAGTAATAATCTTACATAACGTAAGGGAGGAAGGGTCATTTAATGACTCTTCTTTTTTTATTTTCGTTTGAATTGATCTTATTGTTGTGTTACTCTCATATGGATCGACAAAACATAATTATACAAATTCTAGTGGTGGAGGAATTACTGTGACTCAATTTAATCATCAAAAAATAGAAGATGCAGTGAAAATGATTTTAGAAGCAGTTGGGGAAGACCCAGATCGAGAAGGACTGTTGGATACGCCTGCACGAGTAGCAAGAATGTATGCAGAAGTCTTTAAAGGACTGAGTCAAGATCCTAGAGAGTATTTCAGCGTAGTATTCAGCGAAGATCACGAAGAGCTCGTCCTTGTTAAAGATATTCCGTTTTATTCGATGTGTGAACATCACTTAGTTCCATTTTTCGGTGTTGCCCATGTTGGTTATATCCCGAAAGGCGGCAAAGTAACCGGACTAAGTAAACTTGCTCGAGCAGTTGATGCCGTCGCCAGTCGACCACAGCTACAGGAGCGTATTACTTCAACGATTGCTGACTCAATCGTCGAAACATTGGCACCACACGGAGTTATCGTCGTTATTGAAGCGGAGCACATGTGTATGACGATGCGTGGGGTGAAAAAACCAGGTTCTAAGACGATTACAAGTGCGGTTCGTGGTCACTTTGCCATTGATGCCGCAGCTCGTGCAGAGGCATTAAGCTTAATTAAAAATTAGTAATTTAAGAAGTAGTTGAGCAAATTACCAGAGAAATAATAAAAAACGCATCTTTATCTGTAATTTGACAGCAACGTCAAGGTAAAGCAATCTTTTTGTAATCGTTTGTCGATTTTGCGGATGCCAATTGACTCATCTTTAGCAGCCTGATACAATTTTGTATACAGTTAAATGTCGGGACGTAGCGCAGCTCGGTAGCGCGCACCCTTGGGGTGGGTGAGGTCGCAGGTTCAAATCCTGTCGTTCCGACCATTAATAGAAAACTAGGTGATAAATATGGAGAAATTACAAAACGATTACTTTATTATTAAGGCAAAGGAAAACGGTGTAAATGTCATCGGATTAACGAGAGGTCAGGATACTCGTTTTCATCATTCAGAAAAGCTCGATAAAGGCGAGGTCATGATTGCACAATTTACTGAACATACTTCAGCCGTTAAAATTCGTGGGAAAGCTCAAATTATTACGGGGTTTGGAACGATACATACCGATGAAGATTAAAATGTTAGTGGAGCAGGCATAGCCTGCTTTATTTTTTTGTAGAATGAATAAAGGGGATGAGCGAAAAATATAGAGGAGGGTTGATAATGAAAGCAACAAGAATAATACTTTCAAGTGTTTTATTATCGACAATCATTGCGGTTCTTATATCATATCTTCCAGTTGACGTATTATCTGTATCATCCAATAAAAATGAAATTACTGTATTTCAATGGCGATTCAGTCGTCCAATTACATTATCCGAAAACAATATTGTTGATTGGATTAACAATCAATCAGTGGAACATCCAATATCCTTTGTGGAATGGCGTAATCAAAGTCTTTCGATCGATTTTTCGATCGATAAAGATGAAAACTTAAAACCGATTGAGTTATACATGGATATTTATACGTTAATTCAATCCACATTCTTGCAGACGGAAAATGTTGAATTCTTATTACTACGTGTCTATGGGGTAGATGAAGAGCAAAAAGAAATGATTATTTACATGTTAGCCTCAAGACAACATGCCCTTCATTCGGCCCAAAAACTTGATGGAATTGAATCTACAAATGTAGAAAATTACCTTACCAAAACATTCAATCTTCAACATCTGCCAAAGTGGGCAAAATGGATAGAAAGGTGAACAAGTGAGGGTGTTTATGTTATACTATTTTCACATCCTAAGTAGCATCACTGATTTTGTTTTTATTATTGGGGGAAAATCTAAATGACGGTTTGCGCCAGCATCTATATGAAAGAGATGGATGACATTGTTGACTTAGTGAAAAAAAACACAAATCATCCGTTTGTTAATCAATATGTACTACCACCACCAATTTCAACAACAGCACTCCACCTTCTTTATTTAATGCTAACGCATGCAGGAATAACGGATGAGAAGAAAAAACAATTCTGTCTCTCGATTATGCTCATGCAGACGGGTTTAGAAACTCATGAAAGTGTAACGATAAATAAAAACAATACGAATCAACAATCTTTAAACAGGCAATTATCTGTTCTTGCTGGAGATTATTATAGTAGCAGATACTATCACATCCTAGCTCAAATGGGCGAAATTAGTTTGATACAGCAATTATCTTTAGGAATTAGTAAAATTAATGAAGCTAAAATGAATATGTATTTACAAAAAAATGATCAAACATCATATACAGAAGGCCTTTTTCAACATATCGAAATTATTTGCTCGGAACTATATGTTCGTTTCAGTCAATGGCTAGGGCTTCACATTTCTAATAAATGGACAAGTATTTTACGACGTATATTGTTAGCAGAAAGATTGATTGACATGATCCAACAAAACGAAAGTACAAACGCTGATTATGAGTTAGTATCACGTTATCGACATAAAGCAAATTATCTACTTACAATAGCGAGAAATGATATCAATAAATGGAGGGCGGAAGCTCATTACCATGAAATACTCCAAATCATTGATCGATTGTTAGAAGTGAATTATACGAAGTCTTTAGTAAAAGAGATGTAATGGGGGAGAGTCGTATGGGTAAGCCGAACAGTGAATTTGTCCATTCCGTCTTTGAAAATATTGCAGGCAAATATGATTTTATGAATTCATTGATAAGTTTTAGACGACATAAGGCATGGCGGAAATTTGCGATGAAGCAAATGCAAGTGAAAAAGAACGATTCAGCACTTGATGTTTGCTGTGGGACATGTGACTGGACGATAAGTTTAGCTCGTGCATCCGAAAAAGGACGTATTGACGGTCTTGACTTTAGTCAAGCGATGCTCGGTGTTGGCCAACAAAAAATCGATAAGCTTCATCTTCATAATCAAATTCAACTACACCATGGTAACGCGATGCAGTTACCATTTTCAGATAACACATTTGATCATGCGACGATTGGCTTTGGTATCCGTAATGTTCCTGATATGAATCAAGTATTTACAGAAATGCTACGGGTTGTAAAACCAGGTGGACAAGTGGTCTGTTTAGAACTTTCTAAACCGACTTGGCCCCCTTTTCGCTTAGTCTATTATGTCTATTTCCAGCAAATATTGCCTGCATTCGGCAAGATTTTTGCAAATAAATATGAACAATATCGATGGTTACCTGAATCATTAAAGTCATTTCCGGGATATGAGGAATTAAAAGAACGGTTACAACACCTCGGGATGGTCGATGTACAAGCTTTCCCCCTAAGTGGGGGAATAGCGGCATTACACATTGGAAAAAAGCAGCAATAACCTCTATTGTTGAACAAAGGTGGAACAAATGAATATCGTACACATATAT
>FWWL01006645.1_pt1 | contig 16528 bp, 19 predicted proteins | sample 2228331 | NCBI WGS metagenome assembly FWWL01 (sample SAMEA103939775, study PRJEB20133) | metagenome
TTTTTATAAGATAAATAATAATTTGAAATTAATAAATAATCAAAAAAAATCAGATGAATTAAAAGATAATATTAATGAAGTAAATGAGAAAAATGAAATGGTTTTAAGAAAAATAAATGATTTATTTAATGTAATTTTAAACGAAATCCGAATAAAAATTAATAATTATTCAATAAGTGAAGAATATTTAAAAGATTTAACAAATTATAAAAAAGATATAGATGATTTCCTTTATTTTTTAGAAATTAATGATTTTAAAAATTTAGCTGAAGATTTTAAAAGAAAAGCTGAGGAAGAATTTGAAAAATACAATGTTAAGATAGATATCCCTATTTCTAAAATGATAAAAGATATTATAGATAAATATTATGATATTGTTAATTCTCTTAAAAATTATAAATATCCTTTTAGCAATTTAAAAGATTATGAAAATAAAAAACAAAAACTTAAAAGAAATATAGATAATATAATAACCCAAAATAAACAATATATAGAAAAAATAAAGGAATTAATGAAAGAAAAAGAAAAATTAGAAATAGATTCTGAAAAGTATAAAAAAATAAAGTTTTTAAGTTATGAAGAAGAAAGAGCCCTTGAATCATTAGAAGAAAATATTAGTAATATTGAAGATGAAATTGAAAAATATACTAATGAAAATAAAAAAATACAAGTTGATATAGTTAGGGAAATTGCTAAGTTTTTAAATGAAGTGTTTTCTTCTAATTTAAGAATTCATTTATTAAATAAAAGAGAAATATATGGAGAATTGTTAGAATTAAAAGAAGAAATTTTATCTTTATATAATGTATATAAAAAAATAAAAAGTAAAAAAGTTGATATTATTGAATTTATAGAAAGCATTTTGCATATAGTAAAAGATTCAGAATATATTGAACAAAAATTAGGAAAAATAAAACAAAAAATTGAAAATTTTATTAAAAAATCTAATTTATCTGGTTTAAAAAGAGAAAATATAATGAAAGGAGGTTGGGTTGAATACAATCCTGGATTTGGCTTCAAAACCTCTTACCTTGTGTTCTTTGATAAATATGGCAAAAAAATTGGAAAGCTGTCTCTGGATAGCTTATTCCCAACTAAAGTTAAGGCATTAATATTGGAAGAAATTTTTTTACCCCCGACATCTTTTGTGGATTATATTAATAAAGTGTTGTCGGGAGAAGAATAAAAGAGAAAATTCTCCAAATTTATACCCAATATTTGGGGAATTGTAGTTTATTTAAAATAGGAGGTAACAATGGCTAAAAAAGATTTAGAAAAAGAAAATTTAGAGCCAAAAGATTCAGAAAAAGAACTTCAAGAAAGTAAAAGCGTTGAGGAAGTTGATTTGGAGGGAGAAGCTTCAGATCTTGATTTGGATTTAAAAGATGAATTGGAAGAAAAAAGCAAAGAAGATAGTGAAGAAATAGATGAAGAATCTTTTGAAGAATTAACTGAAGAATTTGATGAAGTAGATGATACAAAAGAAATAAAAGATGAAAAAAAGATAGAAAGTGAAGAAGAAATAGAGGAGCTTGATGAAGAAAAAGAGGAAGAAGATGAAGATGAGGAAATTGAGGAAGTAAAAAAAGCTCTTAAGCTTATAAATGATGAACTTAAAAAAATATCTGTAAAACAAGAAAAAATAAAAGCTCCTCTTATAGATGGGGAAACAAAAGTTAAATCTGCAGAACAACCAAAAGCTATGGATGAAGTAGAAGAGATGAAAGAAGTTAAAAATCATGTTAAAAAAGCAAAATTGAATAAAAAAGCTATGGGTGAGAATTGGTCTGTAAATGATAAAGAAATAGATGATTCTAAAAAAGATATGAAAGCATATAATATATCTATTGATGATAAAGAACTTAAATCAGAGAAAAAAGAAATAAAAACCCCAGAGAGTAATTTATATGTTTCTGAAGTTAAGAAATATTATAATAAACTTGGACCAACAAGTGACGAGCTCCCAGTTTCTATGGATAAAAATTCTGCTCTTCATTTAACAAAAAAGATTGCAGAATTAGAAAGACAGAAAGCTGAATTAGAAAAAAAATATGCTGAACTTTCTCAGAAGCTTGCAATAAAAGAAATGTCTGATGAAATAGAGAAATTGGCTTCAATACTTAAATCAAAAAATTTATTGTCAGAAGAATATGAAGTGCCTTTCATGGAGTTTGTTGCTGAAAAATTTGCAAATCTTGAAGCAATTAAAGGTTTGCAAAAGATAGCTAACATGCTTAATGTGGGTAATCACGAGGAAATTCCTGCAGAAAAAGTGATCCCACAGGTAGAATTCACAGTAGAAAACGGATACGAGGGCGAAAAATCAATTGAATTAATGGCCCAAATTTGGAATAAAAAATAATTAATAGGAGGGAAAAATGATTGACATAGTCTATATAACACAACAGGATGCTACTAAAAGAGTTGCACCAGATGTAGAAATATATGCTGGTCAAGCTGTTGCATTAAATGAAAACGGCGAGATCATTCCTGCAAGCAAAGATACAAAAGTGTATGGAATTGCTAAAGGTGACGCTAATAAATTCAAAAATCAGGCTTGGGGAGAAGTTGGTGCATTTGGTACAGGAAATCTCGCTATAATTACCGATGGAATAGTTAAAATAAAAGCTTCTGAATTCGGGAAAATAGAAGTTAGCAGTGCAGGACCTCTTTCAACCACAACTGTCGTTAAGGTTTTTGACGACACAAAGACTTATCAGGTTGGAGATGTCCTTTATATAAATAGCTCTGGATTAATAACAAATACTCCAGAAGCAGATGGAAAAGTTTCACTATTCGGAAGAGTTGTAAGACCAGTTGATAACCTTGGTTGGCTGGAAATACAGGTTTCACCTGTTATAGCTACATCTGCTAGCGAATTAGCACAATAATTTTAATTTTAAATAATGGAGGTAAAAATGGACAACAAAGATAAAATAATAGAAACTTTAATGAAGTATGCCCAAAGAAATAGTGTTCTTGGGACAGAATTTAATAAGAAAGCTTCAGTAACAGAAGTTGGGAATTGGACTGAAGCTGAGAAAGATAAGCTTTTTACAGCTATATTTAATGGGCCTAATGGACTCCAGAGGGTTGCATATGCAATGCAGGCCCCATTAAAAGAGCTTCTTGACTATCAGGGAATAGGTAGAAGGCTTCTTAAAGTCGATCCTATCCCGCAAGGTGAAATACCAGTCTACGATAAAGATATCGCTGAATTTGCGTCTGTTAGGGTTGCAAACCTTGGTGAGCCACCGTTAGTTGAAACATCAGTTAAGAGGGTGATGTTTAATACAGTAAATCTAGCTAGAAAGGCAAGAGTATCATATGAGGATATCGAAGTAAGAAGATATCCCGTATTTGATAGGGCTAAGGAAAGGATTGCTATCTCAATGGCAATAGCAGAAGATACAGAAGTATTTAAACTTTTAGAAGTTGCTTCAAGTGTAGGTCCAAATCCCCCTATAGCTGTTGGCCCAACGATAAATAGGGCAGCTCTTGCTCAAGGATATTCAACTATTGCTAGCAAGCAATTACAGCCTGCTAGTGTTGTTATGAGTCCTAAGAAATATGGAGATATAATAGCTTTGAATAGTGTTGAGCTTGATCAGGTTACTTTGAATATGACAACCTCAACTGGGCAGATAGGAGTAATGCTTGGAATGAATCTTTTGATTTCAACCAAGCTTCCTAACCCAGATAAAGTTTATGTTACCACAACTCCTGATAAGCTCGGAAGAATACCTCTTAGAAAAGAGCTTCAGGTTTATATATTCAACAATGTCCCAATGGCAGCATATGATGTTATTGGATGGGAGCTTATAGGCTTTGGTATCCATAACACATATGGTGTGGTTGCTTTAGTGAATCAATAATTAAATATTCAGGGCGGGGTTAATTCCCCGCCCCAATTAAATAATAGGAGGAAATGAATATGAAAGTATATAACAAATCAAATTATAACGTTCTCTTAAAAGGCTTTTTATTAGAACCTAAAAAAGTTTCTATGGAATTCCCAGATGAATGGGCTAAAGAAGCAGATTTCGTAAATGCTTTTGATAAGGGATGGATTGAAATATATGATCCTAAAAAACATTCAAAGCAAACTAATCAAAAGCCTGCTTCTGAAATTAAAGTTAGTTATAAAGTAGATCCAATTAATAAAGGAAAGATAATAAAGAAAGATTCTGTAGAATATATTTTATCAGCTGAGCATGATATTGTTATTAGCAAAGGTTCTGATATCTCAATAGAAAGACCAGCAGTAGATCAAGATACTGTGATAAAAAAAAATTTAGATCAAATAACCGAAGAAGATAGTTTAGATGTAGAAGATCCACTAAAGACTGCTTTAGCTTCTGATGATATACTTACAGAAACAGATTCGCAAGGAACTATCCCAATAGATGCTCAGGAAGCAATAGATAATGATTTAGGTGAAGTAGTTCTTAAAAATGGGAAAAATGGTGCGAAAGTTATTAATATAAAAAAGGAAGTTCAGGAAAGTATAAATCAAGCTGTTAATAAAATAGCAGAATCTGCAGTGGTTATTAGTGAAGAATATAAGAATTTTTTAACTAAAAAAGCTAACGAAAAAAGATTATTTATATCTAAAACAGATAATATAGAATTATTAAAAGAAATAGCTAATCTAGATAAATCTAAAACATATAGAAATCTCGCTTCACAAAGACTTAAGGAGCTTGAAAAATGAAAAACTTAAGAGTTTTTAGAAGAAATTCTCAAAAAACTATTATTGTATGGGATTCCGATCCCGATTATGTATTGAGAGATATTGTTTTAGATAAAATATCTCTCAATTTTGAAGAAAATACAGAAGTTATATCAAAACTTAGCTCAAAAGTAAAAGCTATTAATATACCTCACGAATCTAATAATTTGAATCCTTTTGAAGATTATAAAATTAAATTTATTTTTACAAATAAAAAAAATGGAGAGGATGTAGTTGTAGAAAAAAATATATATTCCATAAATAATAAAAAAGCAGATATAAAAGCAAAAGAATTAAGAGTTTACGGATATGACTATGAAAATGACAAATGGATCCCTTTGCCAGTTGATATTAGTCTTATTAGAAAGGGCAAATAGGATAAAAAATGCCAACACCCTTAGATTTAAATTCTGGGGTTATAATCAAATGGAATACCCCATTGGAAATTAAACAAAGAAATGATATAGATTTAATTAAAGTATTTAAATCTAAAAAAGAGAATTATGAATATTCTTTGCTTGCTTCTATTCCTACTACACCTAATAATATTATAGAAGAATATAAAGACCCAGAAGGAAGAAGAGATTATTTTTATTTAGTTACTTTTAATTCTACTGTTAATAATTATGAAAGTAGTTATCATATAACTTATTTTTATCCATTGCCTTCTGAACTTAGAATGATAACAATATTAAAAGGGATGATGCCTGACGTTTTAAAAACAAATAGATTTTTTAATTCACTTAATGATTTTGATTATTTAGTTGGATTAAAATTAGCATTAGGGTATTTTAATACTTATCCCCCTCAGACTAATTTTACTCTTGAAAACTTCCCCAAAAGATACGAATTTTTCTTGTTTGGAATTTCTTTAATGTTTTTAATTATATCTAAATATTTACCAATATCTGTTAAAGATTGGAATTATAGTGAACCTGGTGGGGTAAGTATGTCTATAGATCGTGGGAGTAAATTTAATACAGCTTTAGAAATAATAAATAAATCTATTACTTCTTATTTGCCTTTGTTGAAAATGGATCTAGCATCAGATTTCGTAGCTGGAGCTGGTACTATTCCTTTACCTCTTAGTTTAGGCGGAGTAATACCTCAAGGTGTTATGAATGTATTAGATATTTTCACAGCAGTAGGAAGATAATATGGATGAAAAAGATTTAAATAAATTATTAATTGAAGTTTTAGAAACTAATAGAGAAGTTATAAAAGAATTAAAACGTATTTCAGAAGAAACTAAAAAAATAAATGAAGTAGATATTATAAAAAGTAGATGTGCCGTTTGTAAAGAAAATTTAAATGAATTATACGACAATGTAAATTTATTAAATAAAGAAGTAGCTGCTATAAGTGCAGATTTAAAAGTATTTTCTGAACATGTTAAAAATTTAAAAGAACAATTTAAAGATATAAAAATAGAAGATTTTATTCAAAGAATTGTTAAATTAGAAGAAAGAACTTCTGCAGTAGCTACTATTTGGGGCGCTTTAAGTGGGTTAGTATCAGCTATAGGATTTTATTTATTAAATAAGAGGTGAACTATGGCAAATTACTTTGTAATTAAAAAAGCTAAAGACGAATTGAAAGATTTAGATACTTTAGAGCGAGATAGAGAAATGGAAATTAAAAATAAAATAGAACAAGGATATTATAATAAAACAGATGAATCTGCTACTTCTTTAGATAAATCACAAATACAAAATTTAGAACAACAAGAACAACAATTAGAACAGTTGCAGGAAATAAATAGAATAAAGAAAAGTATTTCTGTTCCTGCTAAAAGTTTATTAACAGCTAACTCTACTATAGAAAAAGCTATAATTGATTTAGAAAAAATTTTAATAGATTTAGATACAAATAAAGAATATCAACAAGAAATAGAAGATTTAATTAATAAAATAAAAATTTTAAATAAAAAAATAAAAGGAATAGCAAAAGCTATAACTGATTTTAAAGATTCTTTATAATATGGATAGAGAATTTAGAATAAAATTAAATGAAGAAATAGCTAAAAATGAAGCTAAAAAATTAGTTGTTAATCCAGAAACAGGAAATGTAGAATGGAAAGGAATGCGTGGGGATCACGCTAAAGAAAAAGCTTTAGAAGAATTAAGAAAAAAATATGTCCCTAATAAAGTAAAAAAAAATATAACAGCTTATAAAAAAATATATATGCCCTTAGAAATTCAAGAAAAATTAAATAAAAAAGCTGTTACAGTTAGATACTCTAATGACGATATAAATGAAGGATTAGAAGATTTAGATAAAATTTTAAGTGTTGCTGTAGAGTATGGGACTAAATATTTCAATAAAATTATAATTCCACAAGTAAAAGGTAGATTAATATTAAGAAGTAATTCAGATTGTGAAGTGTGTAAAAAGGCAGCTATCCAAGTTTATGATATGGATGAATTAAAAGGGGATGAAGACAATCCAGAAGAAACTGGATTAATTTCTATTACTCATATTAATTGTACTTGTGGGGTGGATTTCACTATTAGTTGGCATGATGAAAGCGGAAAAGAATATTCTGATACTGAATTAAAACACGCAGAAGACGAAATAAGAAAAAAGTATTTAGAAGCTAGAAATGTTTCTTTTATTAAAAAATATATTATATATCCAAGGACAATAAAAGGTGAATTTTAATAATTATTTGATTTAAAAAGATATAATATAATAGAAAGGAGTAAATATGGCAGAAGAAAAAGTTTTTTTTGTAGTAAACGACCTCAATTTTTACTTAGATAAAAAAGGAAATGTCGAATTAATTGATTACATCGGTGATTTTGAACTTATAAAAGAATCTCCTAAACTTAGAGAATTAATTTTTAGAACTGCCAAAAATGTTTTTCAAACTACATTTGGATATGACAAAAAATTTGAAATTTTAAATTTAAAATTTAAAAATGAAAAAATATCTTTTGATATAGAGGGTAATATGAAAATAAATAAAAAAGCTGACCTTAATAAATTAATATCTGAAATAAATAGAGTTTTTCAGGATCCGAATAGGAAACCTGAAGATTTAGAAAAAACAGAACAAAATTTACAAAAAGCTCAAGAAGAAATAAAAAAGTTAAAAGAAATAGAAAAACAAAAAAGTCAAATAATTGGAAAAGGTGCTTCTCATAAAAAGGCGAATGAAGAACCAGATATTAAAAATATAAAACCAAAAGAAATGTCTCTAGAACAGGCTATTAAAATTATAGAAGATGTTATGGGGAAAAGAAAATTGCCTGAAAATGTTAAAAGAGCAATAGAAAAAATTAAATCTGTACTCCCTAAATTAAAAAAAGAAGATAAAGATATAGAAAAAACTTCAGTCATTTTGAATAAAATTTATTCTTTAGTGAAAAAAGCAAACGAATTAAAAGAAATTACTGACGATGAAGAAAAATTTAATGAAATTAAAAATGATTTGTTAAAAACTATTAATGAATTTAAAGAAAAATATGGGGAATTAGGGTCATACATTACTTCTGTTTTGGAAAAATTAGAACATGTTATTATAAATTTAAATCCATCAATTGTAGAAGTAAGAGAAGGAGATGAGAAAATAAAAAAATCTTTAGATCTTTCAGAAGATAATATAAAAAAATTAGAAGATATGCCATCTGTTTCAGATATTAATTCAACTTCAGAAACTTTACATGTAGAATCTGTGGAGCCAGCTACTAAAAAAGAATCATCTCAAAAAATACCTTCTATGAAAATTGAAGATATAGAAAAAGTTCTAGATGAAATGAAATCTGATATAAAAAAGTTAAAAGATGCTACAAATAACAATAAAAAAATTGCTACCGAAGTAGAAAAAGTTACTCCTCTCTGTGAAACTTTGATAGATCTTTCTTATGAAGCTGTAAATAAATATAATAATTCCTATGCAAAAGTTTTAGAATATATTAAAAATGAATTAAAAGATGATAAATATAAAAAATTTCAAACTGAAGCAGAAAATATATTAGATTCTTTTGCAAGATATGTTTTATTAACTTTTGACCAAGCTAAATTAGACCCAAGATATAAAGAAGTATCTAAACAAAAAGAATATGCTGAAAAAATAAAAGCCATAGAAGAATTTGTAAATAAATTTAAAAAACAATCTTCTATTAATATAAATGATAAAGTTTGGTTAAAAGAATCCAAAGAATATGGGGATAATTGGGGTTATGTAATAGCAAAAACAGGTGATAAATTAATAGTTTCCTGGAATAATTGTGATATTGTAACGGAAGAAAAAGAAGAAGATTTAGTTAAAGATGTTGATTTCCATCAAAGTATGAAATCTATATTTGCTAAACAAATCATAAATGTTACTCCGAATTACAATTTTAGTAAGTATCTTTTCGTAACAGATGATTCTTATGTAAATAAAGAATTAAAAAATAAAAGTTTACTTGAAGAATTACAAAAAATACAAGAAATAGAAAGAAAAGGTGATTTTGTTGTTGTAAATAATAAAATAGCAAAAATTTTATCTGAAACCGAAAATAAAGTAAATGTTATTATAGATGGAAAAGAAATTTCATTGTTTAAATATCAAATATAATTAGGAGGTAAAATGGAAGGAAATGAGCTTGAAATATATGTAACGAGACTTAATCAAATACAACAGGAAATAAATAGAATTGAAGCTCATAAATTAGAACTTATAAAAGAAGGATTAAGATTAGAAGGGATTATTGCATATCTCAAAGAAAAACAAAATGAAAAACAAAATGAAAATATAAATGATCAAAATAAATCCGAATGATTTATTGACGGCTCAAAAGATCAGAGTAAGTTTAATAGGTTCTCAAAAATATAAGATTACCTGGGATTTAGTTCCAGAGGCAGAAGGATATTATGTTTATGCAGGTTATGAGCCTTATTATATACGTAGCAAAATTTCTGATCTTCTTGAGCCCAATATTAATACTTTTGAATTTTCACCTTCTATTTTTATTCCATTTGATTTAGTAATATATTTTTGGGTAGCATACAAAAAAGGGAATGATATTATATTTATAGATGAATTTGGAAGTAATTATATTTTATCTCAAGGAATAAATTTATATAAGGATGATCCTTTATATTCTGATACCACACATGATTTAATCGAATATGATGCCCAATGGTTTTTTGAAGAAATTAGAAGAAGAGCAAAAGCAGTTTTAGAAGATGTTGGGGAAGAAGTTATATTATATAAAAGACAGTGGAGTGGTGCTACAGATTCTTATGGTTTTGAAGATAATGATGCGTATGGGTTTAATTTAGACCCAAATGTTCAATCAAAATATAGAACAGATGATACCTATGGGACTGGATATTATCCTGGATTTTTCCCAGGAATAAAAATAAATATGAGATTTGGACAAATCCCACCTCTTATATTTGATTTAAATGGACGAGGATTAAAAATAGATTTAGAATATGATACCTGCTGGACATTATGGGAACCATATATAAGAAAATGGGATTTAATTTATAGACCTTTAAATGGGAATTTTTATGTAGTTGACAATGTTGGGATTTCAAATATAAGAGGAGTGAATATAATACAACGACTTAAAAATATAACATTAAATCCAACAGAACCTTTATGTAAAATTACTCATGAAGATTTAATCAATAAATGGAAAGATATAGATAAAATACAATATTTAAAATTAGGATTTGGTATTATTCCGAGTGGAAATGAAAAATTAAATGATTATTTATTGTTTAAGTTCTCTTAAATAGTTTAAAAAGATAAAATATATTGAAAAGTATGATATTAAAATTACCAGATAAATATACCGTTCCTCAAATGTTTGAAAAAGTTAGAAACGGAATGACTATTTTTTTAAGAAAATTGTTTGCTTCTAAATATGTTGAGGACGGTTATAAATACGATACAGACGAATTAAAAACTAAAATAAGAATATATAACACATTCCCAAATAAAATAGAAGGATATCCTCTTTTAGTTGTTACTATAACAAATACTGATTTTTCAGTTCAGTATTTACAAGATGAAGTATTTGAGGAATATTCTGAATCACCTTGTTATTTTGGAAAAGTAGAATTTAATATTAATATTAATATATTTACAAGAACAATAAAAGATAGAGATAGATTGGTAGATATTTTATTGTTTTTTATAAGACTTTTAGGCAAAAATTATTTTAGAGGATTGGATATTGAATATAATAGAAATTTATCTATAACTGGAGAGGATATAGAAATTGTGAATGGGTTACCTTTATACAAAACATCTTTGACTATCCCTTGTTATACTGAATATTATGTTGAAATTGATCCTAAAGAATTGGAAACTATACAAGAGATCGCAATAGAATCTCTTAAACTTTTAGAAGCGGGAGGTACAAATGATTAATATAAAAAATTTAGAACCTGGATTTTATTCCAGTACAACAATTAGCCCAGAATTAACATTAAGTAGACCTGGATTTAATTTTTTAGCTTTAATAGGAACAGCATCTTCTTATAAACTTTCTACTAAAGAAATTAGTGGAACTGGATATGTAGGATTGGGGACTAAATATTTTAGAATTAAATCATTAATAAAAGATGCTGCTTATATTGATTATAAATATGCTTATTTATCAGATTTAGATTATACTCCATCTTCAAATCAAACAGTATTTAAGGTAAAATTAATTAAACCTAGTGGGACAGTGCTTAGAGAATTTATTATAAATGGAAATGCTTCAAAATCAGAAATTGAAGCTTATACTCTTTCCGACAATGAGATAAAATTTAAATTTGTTGACGACAAATTTGGTTTTTATGTTATAGATAATAATGTTATAAGAGTTGAGGTTGGTGATGGATCTGCAAATGATTATTTGCATGTAGAAGAAGGAGGACTTAATGCAATATATTTAAATAATGTCGTGGAAAATGCTATCTTAAGTTTTTATGAATTTAAAAATGAAAATGATTATAAACCTTTAATTAGAGCAAATATTAGTTCATTTGATGATGTAAAAGATTTGTTCTTAAAAGTTTCTGATACACCTACCCCAATAGAAACGGTTGATTTTTCTACTTCTCTTGCGAAAGGTTTATATTTAGCTATTCAAAATGGAGCATCAAATTTTATAATTAAACAAATTCAACTTACAGATTCAATGGATAATGCTACAAAGTATGCTATATTTAAAAATGCTTTACAGGAATTAGAATCTTATTATCCAGATGTAATAGTTCCATTAATAGCATTAAATGAAATCCCGCAATTAGCTGGTGATATTTTATCGCACGTTACTAAAATGTCTAGTACAGAATATAGAGCAGAAAGAATTGCTGTGTTAGGTGTAGATGATTATAATTATGTACTAGATATCCCAACTGATTGGGAAAATATAACAAAATCTTTTGATTTACCTTTGTATGATAGCAAAAGAATTGTTATTGTATATCCTGGTCATGCAACTATGATAGATGAATATGGTGATACACATATTATAAATGGAAGTTTTATTGCTGCAGCTTTTGCTGGTGCAATGTTAAGTTTAGAAGATGAAGCTGAAACAATGACTAATAAAATTGTTACTGGTTTTCAATTAGATTTTCCAGAACCTGTAAATAGGTTAGCAAAAAATGCTTTAACAGCATTGGGAGTCACAGTATTAGAAATCTATGGGACAGGGACAGTAAGAGTTAGAAGAGCTGTTTCTGTTAATAAAAATTCTATAGCAGAACAAGAAATTTCTATAACCAGAACTTTTGATGCTTTAGCTAATACGTTAAGAAGTACTCTAGAAAGTATTTATGTGGGCGTTAAAATTATTCCTGGAGAAACTATAAGCAAAATAGAATATAGTGCAAAATCTATACTTAATGATTTTGTAAGTAGAGGATTGATTAGCAAATTTAATGTTTCTGTTTCTCAGGATACCGCAGAACCTAGAAAAATAAATATTAAATTACAGGCATCACCAGTTTATCCATTAATATGGGGTATGATTAATATAACAATAACAATATAATAGGAGGATTTTATGGCGAATTCTATAGATTTTAATCAGAAATTTTTACCAAATACAAAAGCAAGAATCCCTGCTAGTATTAAATTATATATTGTAGATGGCACAAAACAATATGCCATAGGGGCAGTAACTAAAATGGATGTTACAATGAGAAGAGGAACCAGCAACAGATATCAAATAGATTCAGATTATCCAGGCTCAATTGAAGAAATAGTTCCAGGGAAAATGGATGAAATTAGTATAAGATTAAGTAGAGTTATGTTGTATAATGGGGTAAAATCTGGGGATGAAAATAATATTGGTGGGGATTGGTCTAATGTCCTCGAAAAAGATGGACTTTTTTTACCTAATGGGTTTGAGATAATAATGCAACAAAAACCATTCAATATTGTAGAAAAAAGATATAATCCTGTTGCAAGTTCAAATGGAACGTTAACTGTGGATGAAATCTTAACTTATACTGGGTGTTGGGTAACCGAAATCCCTTATGGATATGATATAACAGGAGATTGGATTATTATTCAAGATTTAAATGTGGTTGCTTCTGGTGTGGAAAAAACAAAATAATTTATAGGAGGATGAAATGGAAACCGATATACTTAAAGAATTTGAAAACCTTATTAATGATAAAGATTATTCAAAAGAAATAGAAATTAAAAATCATAAATTTTTAATAAAGATAGGGACATATGAAGAGGTATCTGAGTTTGGTAATTTAGATGTTTATACTGCTATAGCTAAAAATATAGTATCTATAGACAATAAAAAATATGATGTGGATAAAATAATAACTCTTTTAAAGAAAATGCCAGCTCCTATAGTTAATTATTTAGGGAATGAGATCTCTAAGTTTTATCAGGAAAAAATGCAGGAATTTGAAAACATTAAAAAAAAATAATTGATAAAAGCGAATATTTATTTGAAAATTTAGGAGATAATATTTTATTTGAAGTAGGTTCTCATTTTGGGATCCTACCTTTTGACCCTAAATTGACTAGATTATCTAAAAAAAAGATTTTATGGTTATATATGCTTATCAAAAGAAAAGAATATTTAGAAAATCAAAAAGAATTTGAAAAACTTAAAATATTGATTTCTGTTATAAATCCTATAGCTTCCCCATATCTTACAAAAAATGATACAAAAAATACTAATATAATTACTTCAGAAAGTATTGATTTAGAAAAAGATTTAGAAGAAATTAAAAAAGAATTAAGTGAGGTTTATGGATATAAATGATATAAATAGAATGACAGGGGGAGACCCTGAAGATCTTAATAAAATCATTAAAGGTCTTTCTGATTCTACTAAATCTTTTATACAAGAATTAGAAAAAAACGCAAAAATTATAAATGAAATTTTTAAACCACTTAAAAAAGCATCATTAGAAAATTTTGGGAAGCTAGCTTCTATATCTGCTGCAATAAATGATTGGGAATACGATATAATTAGAGTAGGGAATATACAAAAAACTATCACAGAAATTACAGAAAGAACTAAAGCTACAGAGGTAAGTAATAATAAATTATTGTCAAATTATCGCAAAAGTTTAGAAGATTTGTTAAAAATAGAAAAATTAAATATAATAAAAAAAATTAAATTATATGAATTAGATGAAAAAGCAAGGCAAGAATATATAAAAAATTTAAAAGCTAATGCTAAAGATATAAAAGAAGGATTAAAATTAACGAGAAAATATGCTATAGGCAAAACTTTAACTGCTGGGGAAGAATTAGCCATGCTAACAAATATGTTTAATTTCCTAAAAATAGGAAAAAGAGTAGAAGCATGGCACGGCGCTGGTGGATTTAAATCAAGCATGGCTCAAATTGCAAATTTAGGATTAGAAAAATTAGCAGATAGTTTGAGAAATACTTTTATTACTATTGGGGGGATAATAACAAAAACATCTATGAGTATAACAACAATTGTTTATGGTCTTGTAAAACTTATAGAGATGTATGATCATATGAGAGACGTATCCAGTAAAATTGTTTTTTTTAGTAAAGAATGGGGGGTAGGTTTAGTAAAAGCTGGGCAATTTATAGAAATAGCTATAGAAAGTTTACAAAAAGAACTTGGAGGAATTAATTTACATATAATAGGTCAAGAAAAATTAGTAAATATAATAGCAGAGGCTACTTCTGAAATGACTATTTTTAGTTCTGTCTCCAAAAGAGCTGCAAGTAAATTACAAGCAGAATGGGTAAGTGCTGCTACAGGGCTAACTGCATATGGGATGAATTTAAAAGAAACTTTAAATTATATCTCAGAATTTTATTCTATTTATGGTAGAAAAGCTTTTAATATACCTGCTCTTTTAGAATATTCACGAAGAAGTCTTTCCCTTACAAATAAAGTATTTGAAAATATGAAAAACAGTTTTTTAGAATTAGGAGAAACTTATGGGCCAAAAATAGGAGAAAGTTTTAAAAATACTTTTATAACATTGGGAATGAAAATAAAAGAAATATTCCGTGATATTTGGGAAGATAGTGGGCAATTTTTAATGACTAAATATTCTCAAGTTTTTTCTTCTATAGCTAGGATGCCTATATTAAGACAAATAGGATTTGCAATGGTTAGGGCTGGTGGGTGGGGTGGGTTAGAAAGATGGAGAGCAAATCCCTTTATGGCTACTATTGAAGGAATGAGAACAATATTTAATCAAATATCTTCTTCTTTAGTTGGATTGTCAGAAGCTCAACAAGATTTTTTAAAATCTAGAGCATTATATGAAATGGGAATGGGAGGAGTAGCAGAAGCTTATTTTACAGATAAAAATGTTAGAGATATGATAAATGCAGCTTTAAAAGGAAGTGATATAGATATAAAAAAATTACAAGAAAAAGCTAACGAATATAATAAAACAGCAGGGGAATATTTAAGAACTCAAGTAAGTTATTTAGAATTAATTTTAAATTCTATAAGAAATATAGAATATACTGTATTTTTTAGAATTGCGAGATTTTTTCAAGGATTTCCTTTTATAGGGGGAAGAAGATAAATGGCTTTAATATATCCTCTAATATTAAAAATAGATAAAAAAATATACCCTTTATATGTTAATCCTGAGAAATTATCAATTAAAAGAGTAGCTAAAATAGGAGAAGCAAGAACTTTTGGAGGAACAGTTTTAAGACCATGGACCAATCAACCAGATGAATTGTCTATTTCTGGAAGTTTTTATGGTTTAAGAGGGATAGCTGATTTATTGACTTTTAAAGAAAGTATTAAATATAATCCAGAAAATAAAAGAATAGAATTAATATATAAATATCAATCTTATCCTGGTTTTGTAAGAGATTTTGATATATCTGCGGATTCAGAAAATCCATTTTTATTTAGATATAATTTAAATTTCATATCTTTAAAATCTTTTGCTTTATATTCATTAATGATAGGTAATTTGCCTGGATTAGAAGCTGACGTAGCTTATTTTAGAAAACAAGCTATTAATATTAGTAACAGATTTAGAAATTTAGATGATATTGGGGGAGCAAATTTTTCAAATGTAACCTTAGGAATTGGTTATTTTTTAATTAATAAAAATGCTGTAAGTAATATAAAAAAAATATTTAGTAAAGAAAATTTATTGTCTTCAATTTCTTTTTATACTTTAGGATTAAGCGGTTTTCTAAAAAAATCAGGACCAGCAAAACAACTTATTACTGGATTAACTTTATTATTTAGTGTAAAAAATAGAATTGACATTGAAGGGGATAATGAATAGTATTTTAAGATGTAGCATTTTTAAAGTTAGACCTAGTTTGGTTGAATTTTTATATAAAAAAATATTTAATAA
>FWWL01006648.1_pt1 | contig 16526 bp, 11 predicted proteins | sample 2228331 | NCBI WGS metagenome assembly FWWL01 (sample SAMEA103939775, study PRJEB20133) | metagenome
GGTCGGTGTCGCCGTGGGCGTATTCGTCGGTGTCGGGGTGGGCGTGTCCGTCGGCGTGGCGGTGGGCGTGCTGGTCGGCGTTGCCGTGGGTGTGCTGGTCGGCGTCGGGGTGGGGGTGCTGGTCGGCGTCGCCGTAGGTGTGTTGGTCGGTGTCGCCGTGGGCGTATTCGTCGGTGTCGGGGTGGGCGTGTCCGTCGGCGTGGCGGTGGGCGTGCTGGTCGGCGTCGGGGTGGGGGAAACGCTACCCACCCATACGTCGTCAATGTACCATCCGGCGCTGGCTATACCGTTATCGCAGGCCAGCCGGAAGCGCAGGATGACCGTCTGCCCGGCGTAGTCGGAGAGGTCCACCACGACTTCCTGCATTGTTCCCAGAGTCCCTCCGGTCCAGGCGGACCGCCCGGCGATGGGGCTGCCGTAGCCGGTGGCGATGACGCCGGTATAACCGCCGGAGAGGATGCGCGATCCGAGATCGGTGAAGGTTGCCCCGTTGTCGGTGGAGATTTCTATCACTGCCCCGTCTCCCCGAAATTCCAGTTGATACGTGTGCCAGAAGGATAGGCGGGCGTCCACAGGGATGGTAATGGGGCGGCTTAACAGGTAGTTATCTTTGACGAAGTCTGTGCCGATGCTGAAATAGGAGTGCGTCGGGCTACGGTAGTAGGCGGTAGAAAGTTGCCAGTCGTCTGTGCCCTGCGCGGCGTAGTGAATCCAGGTCTCTCTCACCGGGTCAAAGTCGTCCCAGAGGCCCTCTGCAGGGGGCGGGAATGTCGGGATGGGGGTAGGAGTCATCGTCGGCGTTGGGGGCACCGTCGGTGTGGGAGTGGGGAGGGCGCTCAAAGAGACCGGAATGGCAATTGTGCCAGAGAAGACCGGGACGTCCACTGGCGTGCGGATGATGGCCCCCTCGTGTTCGGTGAACAGGTAGAACAGGGTGGGGATGTCGGTGGTGCCGGTCAGGGTAATGACCGCCGTCTGGGAAACGGGATCATAGACGGCCTCGGCGATGTCGGAGGTGAATACGGCGCGGGCATAGCGGGCGGCCTCGTCCATCGTTACGTAGATGGGCTGGTAGGGGGCGATGTTGGCGGCAATGCCCGCCAGGATGGCGTCCCAGTTGGACGGGGTGATGGTGTGGATGTAGTACTCGTGGGTGAAGAGGGTGGCGATGACCATGCTGTCCAGCGCTCGTTTCAGTTGCACGGTGCCCCGCCGGATGCTCCCCTCAACATCGTTATCGGGATACCACTCGTAGCCGGTGATGTCGCGGATTTCGGTGAAGACGTTGAAGAAACGGCCGTCGTGTTCAGGATGGTCGGGGATGGGGAGATAGTCGGCGTAATAGAAAGGGTTGGCGCTGCCGCTGCTGGGGGCTTCGTAGAGACGATACGACCGGAGACGCAGGGCAGGGGTGGTGCCGTACTCCAGGCTGGGTGTCATCACCGTACCGACGAACTCCACGCCCATCTGCGCCAGTCCATCAAAGGCGGGAGGGTCAAACCGGTAGTAGTGGGGGGCGACGAAGGTGGAGTGGGTGATTCCGTGAGTAGCGAACCATTCCTGCGCCTCGGCGAAGTTGGCGGCGATCTGTTCGGGAGTGCCGGTGTAGAAGAACGCGTCAAAGTCCAGCGCATGCACCCCCACGGTGGCCTCTCCGGCGTTGACCAGGTCTCGCAACTGAGCGGCCGAGGATTCGCTGACGGCGCGCAGGAATATCCCCAGCCAGGGCTTGAAGCCGTAGCGGTTGGCGGTGACCACCCAGTCGTATCCCCCGGTGGAGTCGTCGTCCCGGAAAGTGACCAGCGGGGGCATCCCTTGCAGGACGAAGGGCTTGCGGGCGGCCCAGACGAACCCCCGCCAGACCAGGTCGTCAAAGCCGTGGACGTATCCCCAGGTACGCCAATTGAGCCAGTCGTAGGTGGTCCACTGCAGGGCGCGCCCCTGGCCGTAGGTGACGGCGACGAGGAAGGGCTGGCCGTTGAGGGTGGCGAGGGTGGCGCTGCCGGAGGAGGGCGGGACGATGCCTGCGGGCATTACGTTCTGGTCCATCGTATAGATGGCGTTGGGGGGATGGGCGGCGACGATGTAGTTCCAGGGCGGGCCGACACCGGTGTGAATCTCCACCTGCTGCTGGGGGGTGGCGGTGGTGTAGGTGAAACGAAAAACATCCTGTAAGTAGGTGTAATAGGGGGAGCGGCCGCTATCGGCCAGGACGTTGTCAAAGTTGACCAGGCCGGTGCCGGCGGAGATGGCGGCGGAGATGAGGGACTGCTCGGTGGAGTCCAGGTAGAGGTGGTTAGGGTCCAGGTTGCGGTGGCCGATGATGATGAGGGCATAGTCGGCGATGGAGGAGGTCACCGGCGCGGTGGCGATGTCCAGGACGATGTAGGGAATGCCGAAGTGGTCCAGGTAGGGGCGAATGTACTGTGCGAAATCGGCGTAATCGCTGCTGGCGGAGTTGACCAGGACGATGGCGCCCATCGGACGCGGCTCATTTGTCTGACCCATCGCCGGCCGTTGGGTCAGGTAGAGCAGTGAATTCGCTGCCAGTGCGATCGCAACCATCAGCAGAATCCAGTGACGCAAACGGGTTGAATCGGGCATTGAGTGCTCTCTATCCGCTCTCCAGGCGGGGTATCCGCCCATTCGGAGCGCTGGTCAGGATTTGCAGGCATCCTTCCCACACGTGCCGGGCAGTCCGGAACTGCGCCAGCGCAGCGGCGCGGCGGGTGGGGAAGGGCAGGTTCAGCATGGCGATTCCGGCCTTCACCCCGTAGGCGGCGGCGATCGCCGCGCCCAGGAGGAGGGTGGGCAGGAAGCCGTAGTGTTTTCGGAAAAACCGCGCTTTGCCCCGGTAGAGGCGGCCCACCGATTCCGGACGGCACTGTTTGCTGCTGGCGCCGCCGAAGTGGACGATCTCTACGTCGGGCAGGTAGTACACCTTCCAGCCTGCCCGATGGAGGCGGTAGCACAGGTCGGTGTCCTCAGAGTACATCCAGAAACCCTCGTCCAGCGGGCCGACATCTTCCAGGGCTTTCCGGCGCAGGAGCAGGCAGGCGCCGGGAACCCAGTCCACCGGACCGGGCCGTTCGTCGGGCCGGGGGGGCGGGCTGGGATGATACGGCCCGTACAGACGACGGTTCAGGCCGAAGGCGGAGAGGCTCTCCGAGACCAGCGTCGGGAAGTGGGCGTAGGAGGCCTGGAATGAGCCGTCCGGATTGACCAGTTTGGGACCGACTGCCCCGACATCAGGGTAGTCTTCCATAAACGCCACCATCCGGGCCAGGCTTCCGGGCGGGGCGACGGTATCGCTGTTGAGCAGGAGGACGTACTGCCCCCGACTGAGGGCGATCCCCTGGTTGGTGGCGCGGACGAAGCCGACATTTTCCCCATTCTCCACAAGATGAACCCCGGGGTGACGGGTGCGCACCATTGTCCCACTGCCGTCGGTGGAGCCGTTATCCACGACGATCACCTCGTGGGTCCATCCGCTCACTGCTTCAGGGATCGTCTCCAGGCACCGGTCCAGGAGGTCCCGGGTGTTCCAGTTCACAATCACGATGGAGAGGTCCATGGTTCTCGCTCTTTCACCTGTTCCGCCAGGCGGACCATCACGCCCATCCAGACCCACGAATAGACGGCGTAGTCAAAGCCGGCAATGGTCTGGGTGTAGACGAAGGGGATCAGCCAATCGCCCAATGCCATCGCCAGGATGACCCCGCAGGTTCCCCCCAGTGTCCCTGCTGCCAGCCCTTCGGCAAAACCGCTTTCGCCCCGCAGGGCCCGCTGTAACCGTAATCCGGTCGTCAACGCCGCGCCCAGGAACCAGAGGTAGCAGGCCAGGCCGACGATGCCCAGTTGGGAGAGGATGTCAATGTAATTGGAATGGGTAGCCATCGCTTCGTGGGGGAAGTAGGACACGTAGTAGACGGCATAGCCGGCCGGGCCGGTGCCGAAGAGAAAATGGCGGCTGGTCACCCGCCAGTTGACGGCCCAAGCCGCCAGGCGGGTGACGCCACTCTCGGCGGATTCCCCGGCGATGAGTTCCTGGATGTAACTGCTCCGGTAGAGCACCAGGAAGGCGACGGCCAGGAGGAAAAACGCCACAAACCCCCGGCGGGATTTCAAAAAGGTGAGAACCCCGATGGAAAAGAGCGGGGGCACCCACCCTGCCAGCCAGTGTGCATTGAGCACCATCCGGTCGTAGAGCCAGAGGGCCAGGAGGCCGGCGAAGGCCAGCCGAAACGGGGTAGAAAGTTCCCGGTTGAACAGAATCTGGCCGTAGAGGAGGGAGACAAACCACAGGGAGAAGAGGCCGCCGGTGTTGATCCACCGGACATCCGTTCTGATCCCTTTTGCCAGCAGTGCTATGATGCCGATGCCGATCATCGTTCCCCAGAGAACCTTCATCCAGCGCAGGTTGGGGATTGTGTTGACGGTGAGGATCAGCGCGCCGGGCAGGAGGAGCATCACCGCCAGCGCGGCGATCTGGACGATCGGCCAGGTGCGCCAGGGGTTCACCAGCGGGTCCCGGAATATCAGCCCCCAGATGTACGAAATGACGCTGACGCCCAGAATCGCCATCAGGGGGCGGAAGACGGGCGCCGGTCGGAGCCAGGGCCGTTTCTCCACGAACTGACGAAGCAGCCAGAGGGCGACCAGCAGAGCGGTCAGCACCAGGCTGGCGACAATCCGGCTCTGCGTGCCGGTGGGCAGGGTCACGCGCACAAAGGCCGCCGTCAGCAGGAGGGCCGGGACGCCGTATTCCGGCCAGCGCAGGACGATGAGGAGCGCTGGCAACATCGCGACCGCGGCCAGGAGATAGTCGGGCCGAAGGCGCAGGGCGAGGTACCCCACCATCAGATCGGCGATGAGTAACCCGCCGATGATGAGGGGACGGGAAAACCTTCCCAGCAGGGACGACGAAAATGCTGCGGACACTACCTCTGCTCCTCTTGATTTCTACTGTAGGGGCACGGCGCCGCCGTGGGAGCACGGCGGCGCCGTGCCCCTACAGGGGCGACCACAAGGGTCGCCCCTACTGTGCGTTTCTGCGGCCGAACATCATTTTCCAGAAACGACGTCAGTCGCTGGCCGATGGTCTGCCAGTCGTACTGCTCAACGGTCCGGCGTCCTGCGGCGGAGATGGTCGCCCGCAGTTCCTCGTTTTCCAGCAGACGCACCACTTCGGCAGCGAAGTGGGCCGGGTCGTCGGCGATGATGATGTCCTGCCCCGGCGTCACCTCCAGCCCCTCGGCCCCTTTGGAGGTCGCCACCACTGGCGTGCCCAGCGCCATCGCCTCTAAAATCTTGATGCGGGTGCCCCCGCCCAGCGTCAGCGGCGCCACGCAGACGACGCTGCGGGCGATCCGGGGGCGTACATCCGGCAGATAACCGGTCAGGACGACCCCCTCTCCCAGGGGGAGAGCGCGCAGGTCCACCCCGTCGGTGCGGCCGGTGATGTAGAGGGTCGCCGTGGGGCGGGCCCGACGGATGCGGGGGAAGACTTCCCGCAGGAAGGAGCGCATTGCTTCCCGATTGGCCTCGTAGGTCAGCGCGCCGGGGAAGACGATGGTATCCCGTTCCACCGGCCCGAAGTCGCCCCGATACCGCTCCAGGTCCAGGCCGTTGGGCACCACGGCGATCGGCGGGCCGTTGGGGGCGATGTCGGTCAGCGCGCGTCGCTCCGTTTCCGATGCCACCGTACACCCGTGGATGTGCCCCAGGAGTTCCCGCGTGTAGCGGCGTTGCTTTCGCCAGGTCTGGCGGTAGCGGAACCGGGCCAGCGGGGAGCGGGCGGCCTGTACCTTCGCCTGAATCATGGAGACTTCCAGGTCTTCCACCGCCCGCGCGACGTTGCGGGCCTGGAACAGGTACGGGGCGACGGTCACCCCCGGGCCGATTTCAAAGGCCAGGACCAGGTCGTAATCTCCGGCCGTCAGGGCCGTTTCCAGCCGCGCGGCCATTTCCGGAGTGTACTGCTCCGGGATGGCGCGCGGGTAGGGAGAAAGCAACGCTCCCGGCGATAGTCGGCGGCGGCGCTCCGTAGGGGCAGGCACGGCCCCCAGCAGCGAGATCCCCGGAGGCAGCGCGCTTTCGGAGACGGTCTCATCGGCATGGGAAAAGCAGAGCAGGTCCACCGCGTGGGCCCTGCCGATCTCCCGAAGCAGGAAAAAGAGCCTCGCCCGCGCGCCGACATCCGGTGGGTAAGGAAACCATCCGCTCAGACAGAGGATTCGCATCAGCGCACCTCCGCCTGCAACGGCCCCCAGCGCCCTCGCCAGGCGTCGGCGATGGCCCGGGCCATTGCCCGCCGTTGCCGCCCCTTGTGCCGCCAGCGGGGCCGCAGACTCCAGGAGAGGAGCGTGCGGACGTAATCGGCAGCGGTGGAGAGCCATGCCCGCCACCCGGCCCCGGTCAGCGCCAGGAACAGCAGCCGGTTGCGCGTCATGTAGTAGTGAACGGTGGGCGACTCCGCCTGTGCCTGCGGGGCGATCCGGTGCCAGACCTTCGCCTGCGGCACGTGCAGGATACGGAACCCCGCCCGCCGGGCCCGCACGCACCACTCCACCTCTTCGTAGTAGAGGAAAAACCGCTCGTCCAGCAACCCGATCCGTTCCGGTACATCCCGTCGCACCAGCATCGCGCACCCGCTGACGAAATCCACTTCCCGGGGGACGGTGCCGAACTGCCCCCGGTCCACCGCGTCCAGCCCGATCATCCGGGTATCTCCCCGCCGCCAGTCAATGGCCCCTCCGGCTGTCCAGATCACTTCCGGCCGGTCGGCGTAGTAGATGGTCGGCCCGACAATACCCGCCGTCCGATCAGCGGCGCGGACCAGGTGGGTCAGGAAATCGGGGGCGACCAGCGTGTCGTTGTTCAGAAGCAGGATGTACGGGAACGGCCGGGCCAGGGCGGCCTTCAACCCCCGGTTATTGCCCCCGGCGTAGCCCAGGTTTGCCCCCGTCTCCAGCACCTCGGTCTGCGGGAATGCCCGCCGGATCGTCTCCGGCGAACCGTCCGTGGAGCCGTTGTCCACAACGATGATGTGGAAGGACGGGTACTCCAGGCGCGCCAGGCTCTCCAGGCAGGCCAGGGTGTCTTCCCGCCCGTTCCAGTTGAGGATGATGATGGCGACAGAAGGCCAATCGTTACGGGTCATTCTCACGGTGCTCCGGATATCCGTTGTCGGGCGTATGCCCGGGCCGTCTGAATGACGAAGTCGGCAAATACCGGCCCGATCGCTTCGTTGGCCCGCTGGTTGGGGTGGGAGTCGGTCCCATCCCGGTAGGCGGCGCGCAACATATTGAAGTCGGGCGCTGCGGGGTCATCCTCGGCCAGCAGGCCGAAGAGGTCAAAGACGGCGATGTTGGGATGGCCCGCCAGGAATTCATCCGACTGCAGCCAGCGGGAAAGCGCCCGGGCCCGCGCGGCCGCGTCGGGTGTGGTCTCCGCCGGATTCAGCGGTGGCGATGTGACGATGATGAACAGATGGTCGGGGAGCTGGTCCATCCGTTCCCGAATTGCGAGGTAGTACCCCTGCGTCTCCCGCAACTGCTCGTCGCTTTGGATGTTGCTGTTGGGGAAGCAGGACTTGACGATGACCACCTCGTGCTGGAGCAGCCCGCTGAGTGCGTTGAGGGGCCAGGGGAAGACAGGCTGGGAGAAGACGCGGGCCAGGCCGTCGGGGTCGGTGTTGTCGTCGGGAACGCCGTAACTGTAGCCGGCCGACGTTCCGTCCGGACGGGTGATCCCTTCCCAGTTGTAGTCGTGGTCCCAAAACCGGAAGCCCGCGGCGGTCAGGCGCTCCCTTACTCCGCCCTGGTTGATCAGGTTGCGGCCCACGGAGTGGTGGAGAAAAATGACGTTGGTGAAATCGCCGTTTCGCACCACATCTTTGCGGTGAAGGACGGCCTGGACGCGGTGAATCAGGGCCATCCGCAGTCCCTGGCCGCGCAGCGAGAGCCCCAGCGCAACCAGCAGGGCCAGGAGTAAAAGGGCCAGAGCGGTCAGCAGAATGGCAGACGTTCTCATCAGGTCATCGCTCCCACCGCACGACTTTGCCCGCCGGGCGGGCGGGGTTCCCGTAGACCAGCGTGTTGGGCGGCACATCCCGCCGCACCACCGACCCGGCGCCGATCACCGAGTTGTTCCCGATGGTCACGCCCTTCATAATGATGGAGTAGGGGCCGATCCAGACATCATCGCCGATGGTGATGGGGGCCTCAATCTCCACCTCGCCGGTCTCTTCCAGCCACAACCGGTGGCCGATGGAGTCAAAAATGCTGCAGTTCCAGCTGATCATGCAGCGGTCGCCGATCCGCACCTGGGTAGCGGCCATAATGCGGGTGTAGGGGCCGATGACCACCCGGGAACCGATAGAGAGCAGCCCGTTCTTCCCAACATCCAGGGTGCAGTGATGGGCGATGCGGACGCCGCTGCCGGTAATCAATTGCCCTCCCCGGCGGACAATGCGCACATCCCGGCCCAGGGCGACGATGTGCGGCGAGTCAAACTGGTGTTTTCTCAGGATGCCGCGCAGAAGCATTGGCAGAATCCACTTCCGGAAATCGCCCCCGAACTCCCAGAAGCGGTGCCAGTAATAACTCAGGCCGAAAGAATCGTCAGAGCCTGTTTTCGGGAAAGTCTCATGCTCCATTATAGACATTTTTGCCTTCAGTACGGCCGGGCTTATGCAATTTCAACGCTTTGTCGTGAGACTATGGCGAACATCTTTCGTATCTCTTGAGGCTCAATGGCCTGAGTGGCCAGCAGGAGGACCAGGTAGACGACGGCCCCGATACCGATCATCGCAAACAGGTGGAGATGCCGCAGGAAGAAGACGATGACACCCATGCCCAGAGCGGAGAGAACGACCTTAAGAAGGGGCATCCATTGTCCGTTGGTGAGCCGGTTGGCGCCCAGAAGTTGCCAGTGCAGCGCGACACGCAGCCAGCGTGCTCCCACTTCTGCGATCGCCGCGCCCATAACGCCAGCAGTCGGTATCAGGATAATATCCAGAACGACATGGACGACAGCGTTGAGCATGTTTACTCGTGCCACCTTCTTTTCCAGTTGCAGCACCAGGGAGGTTGGCCCGGTCAGTTCGGTGATAAAAAAGGCCGGAAGGTCCCAGATGACCAGGGCGAAAATCGGACCGGCGGCAGCAAACTGATCTGTATATAAAAATCGGATCAGTTTGTCGGAAACGATTGTCCCGCCTACTGCGATGGGCAGGGAGATCATCAGCAAGTATTTGAGCACCTTCGCGACAACCGGCCAGATGGGATTCACTCCCAGGGTGTGCTCCCGTACCAGGGTGGGGTATATGGAAGCGCATATGCTATATGCCACAGGGCACAGCACGTAGGATAGATTACAGGCAACCGCGTACCATCCGACGGCCGCATCTGAGAGCGTGAAGGACATAAAAGCCAGGTCAAATCGTGTTTCCAGGACGAAGGAGAGCCCGCTGATACCAAAGGGCAGACTGGCAATCAACAGAGGCCACCATTGACGCTGATTGATCGTTAGATCTCCAAGCCGTACTTTTTGCTTAACCGCTCTGCTGGAGAGCAGAGCCATGGCGATAAGGCCCATCAGTGTTGCGATGAGCAGGCCCATATATCCGAAGCCGGCCAGCAGGAACAAGGTGCCGGCGCTCCAGAATGCCATCTGGTTCACCAGGTTGTATTTGGCCAGCAGGTCTAATCGCTCCCAGGCCATTAACGTGGCTTCTAATGGGCCCTGGAATGCGTAGATGAAGAGGCTGCATCCGGCAATACATACTCCTAATACGATGTCCGGCCCTTTGCCCAGCAGGTACACTCCGGTAGCCACACCGGCTACTACCAGCGAGGATAGAATCAGCCGGAGGACCACCATGTTGGGCAGGATTCGGTAAATGTTTTTGTGGTCGCGAGCGATCTCCCGCACGGCATATGGAGCCATCCCCAGGTCGGAGAAGATGGAAAACATCTGGATGTAGGCCATCACGGCCGAGTACTGACCAAAGTGAACATCTCCCAGCCGACGGACGATAAAGACGTTAAACAGAAAGGCCAATCCTTTAATAGCGATCTGCGAGCCCAGAACGAATGCGGAGTTGCGGGCCACAATGTTCATCAAGCGGCCCGGGGAGGACTGCTGTGCAGAAGCGATCGGTTCAGACATAGGACACCTGCTGGCCCGCTTCCATGATCTGGATACACCCTATCGGTTCCCTGGGTCGGGTCGTCGCCCTCTGGTACAGACCCTCCAGTTCCATGATCTCTTCTTCCACCGTTCGCACGGACGGAATAGACGCGGACATATGTTGTAACAACTCGGGTTCATCTACCAGCCGTTGCAACTGCTTTCTCAGATCATCCACGTTGCCCGGGGCGAATAGCAGACCGGATTTGCCGTGTTCAACCAGTTCTCTCATTCCACCCAGGTCGGAGGCGACCACCGGCGTTCGGTAGAAGAAGGCCTCCAGGATCGCGTTCGGACTGTTTTCGTACCAGATTGAGGGGACAACGATCACATCCAGACCGCTCATCACAAGACTTAAATCGCTGTGCGAATACGCTCCTGCAAAACGAATATCCGGGCGGTTCGCAGCCAGTTTTTGCAGACGCTTCACATACCTCGGGAAACGAGTCGGATCACCGTAAATTGTCAGGGTCACCGGTCGCGTTCGGGGTTCCAACTGTGTGAAGGCTTTGATCAGCAAATGAACGCCTTTATGTTCGGCCAGCTGGCCGATGTAGCCAAAGCGCAGCGCAGCGGAGGAGGATTTCAGGCGAGCATCCTTCGGTGGTTCTATGCCCTGCCGGGAATGGGCCAGACGGTCGGCCGGAGCGCCCGCGCGGATGTAGACCTGGCGCAGAAATTCGGATGGGCAGATTGCCAGGTCTACCTGATTCAGTGCGGCAGTTAACGTTCGCCGTCTGTGCTCCACATCGGCAAGGGGTGCTGGTAGATTCCGCATATTGACCAGGAACGAAGCCCACAGGCGGTCCATCAGCCATGGCAGCGCTTGTGCCGGCCAGCGGTAACGCCGTTTCTCCTCGGCCAGACAGCGCACACAATCTCGGGGAAGCGCACCGGCACATATCTGACCATCGCTACGCAACAGGGTGATCCTGGGGCAGATGAACCAGAAATCGGTAAGCGTAACGATCACTGGTAACCCCTCTCCGCTCGCAGCCCGAATGACATCTGCGCCCAATAAATACCCTCCAATCAAGTGAAAAACATCTGGACGGTCTTCTTTCAGGAAGTTGCGCAGGTGATCGCCAATCCAGGGATTGTCGTATCTCCAGCGTCCGGGGGCAGGTGCCAATGCCAGGTTGAAAGATAACCGACGCACAGCAATTCCCCCGTAGACGCTGTCTTCCCAGGCAACACCCGTCTCCGGGCCAGCATCAATATGCTCAATACAGACAACGCGCACGTCATGGCCGCGCTTTTGAAGGGCAACTGCTGTACGGTATGCGCGCCACTCCGCGCCCCCGGTGTATCGGGGGGGAAAATGATGGACGGCGATAAGGACTTTCACGGCGATATTTTCCGGTTTGCTATTTTCTTTCCAGAAAGAAGCGTTTCCCGGTGGCGGATAGGAATCCACGCCCCAGGATATAGTGCAGGCGAATGCCCAAAACTTCCACAAACCCTACCCGCCCCACACGGTGGAAGCCCGCTTTGGTGAGGCTATGCAGGGAAGCCTTATTGTTGACCCCAACAAATGTCAGGATATGGGTTTTATGAGGATAACGTGTTGCGATATCGCGCGCACATTCTGCTTGCAAATAGGGGTGAATTCCTTTTCCCCGAAGAGGGGGTGGGGTAACCCCTCCAAAGAAATACGCCTCATTTGCCCCTAACTGAAACCTCCGTTCCAGAAATTCATCAAAAAACTCTCCCCCCCGACACCATTCCACACTGGCGATTTGCCCATCGTGTTTGGCTACGTAACATTCCACACCCTCTGTAAGCCAGTTCAGCATTTCAGAGACAGTGCTCCCCCATTCGTCTATCTCTGCCAGGACCTCAATGGTATCCCGGTCCTCTGCGCTCACTCGCTCTATGGCTACCTCAACTTTCGGCGAGAGCCTCTTTATCGGGTGGTCCAGCCGGAGGGCAAGCACATAAGCGCTTCGGGAAAGAGGTTTACGTCGCAGGCGTCCGGCAATGCGCCGCATAAGCCCGATAATTCCCTCGGTCCGAAGGATGACGATAGCGCGCTGCCTGAACTGAGCAAGCAGGGGAGGTTCCTGGTGCTCGGTTAGTAGTGGATGCCGTCTTTCCTGGTTGGATCCCGCTTCCCCGACCATGGGTATATTTGTTATTGGTTCACTCCAGTGTTACCGGAGTGCGCTGTGATGATACGAGGACAATCCCTGCAAGCCCCTGTTTTTTTGCCCGGGCCAGTTCTTCCTGCAGAAAGGATTTGTCTGCTTCTATCGGGTTTCTGATGAGAACACGGTAAAAGCGTCCTTTTATTTCGCTGATAAACCCTATCTGATTAATGGAATCTTCCAGCGTTGGAGGTAGTTCCTGAGCGAGGAATGTCCAGGTACTATATATCTCGTTTAGCCCCTTCACATACGGTTTCCAGCATTGTTTGTGCTCAAAAGCGCCGTTGGAGCACCAGGCCCGGCTGCCGCCCATATTTAGGAATTTGCATCCCCGCTGATATCCCCAGAGGATGGTATACCATACCACCAGAGCGCTGATCCCCTGCTGAAATAGAAAGCCATCGTTATCCAGAATTCCGTATTCTACACCTATGCAAGTGTTTCCAGACACGTAGCACAGGCTTCCGGCAACCGGCTCATTATTTTGAATGACAAATAATATTCCTCCCCTCTTAAATCTCCGGAACTGTTTCTTGTAGGGTGTGATTAATGCCGATTCTCCATGTCGGCTGGTGACGAATGGCAAATACATACGGTGGTAGAAATAATCAAAGTCCGTGCTTGTTTGGCTGAAGCAGTAGCCGATCCCCTGCTTCCGTGCGCGGTTAATTCTAAAACGGGTGCCGTCTTGTTGCCTGCCGCTCAGCAATTTTTCCGGGGGATCCGGGATGGGGAGGACCTGTTGGATCCATATCGGGATTGTAAACGTGATCGGGAACCCGAATCGCCCGGGATAGATGCGGCTCAACTCGCAGATGATTAAGTTCACCCCATCAGCCAACCAGCCCCGAGCCCGCCGGGCGAGTTCCCATAAAGCGACTCGCCCCAGTTCCTCTGGCAGCACTTCCTGCTCGGGGAAGAAGAGTCGTTGAACCTCCAGCAGGCCGTGCTCTCCGCCCACAAAAACGATACTCCACTCTTTTCCCGTCAACCGGTATGCGGAAAGCCGGGGGAAATCACGGATCAGCCAGCAGATATCTCCAACATAGCGAGCCACCCATCGCAATACTCTCTGCATTCCGGACCAGGGAACTTTGTAGACGTCTGAAAGGATTAAATTGCAAATCTCTATTACTTTATACAGGAAACCGTTCAGGCCGACTTTGGCGCGCCGATAGAGGTGCCATACTCTCTTCTTTGCTACATGCATCGTATAATCTCCTCAACATCATTTCGTACGTCATCACAGGAGCAATTCGGCCAAGCATCCATTCCCTTGAGCCCGACTGGAGTTGCGCCCAGAATGAGCGAAGCGTCTCCGGACGGAAAATCCCCCGACTCAGGGTACGAGGGCTAAATAATATCTTTTCCGCCCACTCGCGCAATTTGTGGCGTAACCATCCCTCGTAATCGGTGTGTAACGGGAAACGATCGGGGAAAAGCGGATAAACATGCTGATTGAAGCGTCGTTTGATTTTCACCAGCAATTTGTGTGTGGACCTGATTACGGAGAGTTCCGTGGGCAGGTACTCCTCTTTATCCGTTGGTATCAGGGCCAGAGAAGGGTTCAGGCGGTTTAGTACAGCAACCTGGAGTTTCCGTCCGACGCGAAAACCGACTGGAAGGCTCAGCAGGAAATCTACCAGGTCATAATCGTAGAAAGGGTAACGCGTCTCTATATGGGAACGCATAAAAGTGATATAGTGAGCGTAGTGCCGAAGGTCCACTTGAAACCCGAAGTAATCCACCCGAGATTCCCGGTTATAACGGAGATATGGCTGCAATTCCTGGTAAAGGGATTCAAAGGCCAGCCCCTGAAGTCGGGTATAAAAAGGTGGCGTATAGAGCATCTGCTCCTCCGCCTCCGACATACCCGGCCAGTTATATCTCTGGTTGAGTAGTTCAAAGAGGGTTATCAGATAGGCGACGTCGTCGGGTGTTTTAAGGAGTATTTCCTCCGATTCGTTGGGTCCCCCCAGGACCAGGTCACCTCCCAGGCCGGTCAGATTGATCTCAAAAAGTCCGCGCGCCGTTGGGAGCGTGCTGATGCCGTGCATATGGATCCAGGAGTGGAAACCTTCCGTCAGCGTAAGGTGAAAGTCCGCGTATTCTTTCACCCAATTGCCATCGGTAAACTCACAAAAGTAAAAGGGCGTGCCTGCGCGCCGGGCAACCCGAGCGGCATAATATGCGTCACGGCAATTCTTGAGGCCGAAAGTCAAAGTGACAGGGCGCGGAAAGTCCCGGGGATAAGCGGCTAATAGCGTCCGCGAGTCCAGCCCTCCGCTCAGGTAAATCCCAAAGCGGTAATTGCCTCTCAGCCGCCGCAAGACTGCCTGGCGCATCAGTCGGGTGGCCTCCTCCGCCGCTTCTTCAAACGTTACCCCTGCTGGATGATTGGGTATTTGATCAAACGACCAGTAGGGTTCAATCCGGCATATGCCCGTCTCCAGTTTGTAACTCAAAACGGATGCTGGTGCCAGTGCCTGGATGCCCTTGAAAAATGTCCGTGTGCCCAGCAGTTGCTGAAAACGCATATACTGCGCCAGCGCTACCTCATCCAGTTGGGGAGACCTCTCCGAGATTGTCAAGATGGCTTTGACCTCTGGAGCGAAGGCCAGATATCCCTTCCGGTATTCAAAGTGCAAAGGGTACAGGCCGAAGCGATCATTCGCAAGGAAAACCTGCCGGCGCGCCCGGTCGTAGATAGCGACGATGAAGGCCCCAGCAACAAGGCGCACAAATTCCTTACCGTACATCTTGTACATTTGCAGGACATACTCTATATCAGTTTCAAAGGCGTCTCGCCGAGGACAATCGTTTATGGGTGCTCTCTCCCAATCAAAGAACTCCCCGGCCAGGAACAGCACAATGTTTCCGTCTGTACTGATCACTGGCTGGGGTTCTTTGTTCAAAATTCCAATGCCTATTCGCCCCAGGCCTGCTCCCGTACGTTCATCCCAATAAGTCTCCACGACATACCAATCCCGATGCCGCATAACGTCTCCCATTCGGACCAGGGCTTGATCCGGGCGCGTTTTTCGTTCGCTGTCTATGACTCCAAAGACGCCGCTCATTGGCAAGCCTTTTGCAGATACCATTCCAGAAACCGGGCCACGCCCTCCTCTACAGAAATCACCGGATGATAGTCCAGCAAACGGCGGGCTCTGGAGATGTCAGCATAGGTGTAGGGAATGTCCGTCTCTGGCATCGGGGCTGGCACCAGATGGGCTTTCCGGCCGCCCAGCTCCTCAATTAACTGGACAAAGCGGGCCAGGAGCACCGGTTCTCCTCGTCCGAGGTTGATGATCTGATAGCCCAGGGGACGATCCGCTGCAGCCACCACGCCCTTGACGATGTCGTCAATGTATGTCCAATCTCGGTGCATCTGGCCGTTGTTGTAAAGGGGTGTTTCTTTACCCAGGAAGACGCTGTCGGCAACTTTGTGGGCCATCATATCCGGACGATTGCGCGGGCCGTAAACAGTGAAAAAGCGCAGTACGGTGAAATTCAGGCCGTACAGGTGATGGTACGTATAGCCCAACAGTTCCGCCGCCCGTTTGCTGGCCGGGTAGGGGGCCAGAGGCTGGTCACAGGGATCGGTTTCCACGAAGGGAATCTGCCGGGTAGCGCCGTATACCGATGATGTGCTGGCAAATACAAACGTCGGCAGGCGGTCTCTTTTTCCGTCGGATCTTCCGCGGCCAACGGCGTGGTCCAGCAGGACCAGAGTACCGTTAAGGTTGACGTCGTAGTAGAGAACGGGATCTCGGGTAGAAGCCCGCACACCAGCCATTGCCGCCAGATGGACAATGGCGTCAAATGGGTACGCGACAAAAAGGCGATAGATCAATGCTCGGTCACGGACATCGCCCTCCACGAATACAAAGCGCGAAGCATCAGGGGCGGAGCACTCCACCTCTGCCAGATTGGCGCGCTTGCGGGCGGGATCGTAGTAGTCGTTCAGGTTATCCAGACCGACGACCATATCCCCCCGCGCCAGAAGCGCCTGGGCAACGTGGCTGCCGATGAATCCGGCGACACCGGTGACAAGGATGGTTTTACTCAAGGCATATCCTCTATCCCGCTGAACAGCGAATTTCTGGCGACGGTGACGGAAACGCGTCTCATACCGGAATGGTCTCCTGGGAGCGGTCAGTGGCCAGCGCTTCGGCGATCTTTTTC
>FWWL01003822.1_pt1:0-15000 | contig 16520 bp, 20 predicted proteins | sample 2228331 | NCBI WGS metagenome assembly FWWL01 (sample SAMEA103939775, study PRJEB20133) | metagenome
CTACCAAATAGGTTCGCCGGCCAGTCCAGCCGGGACGTACCAGCCTGCCCTTTTCAGGGTAGGGCCCCTTGTTGATCCGCAAGCCCATATGCCGGGCTAAGGCCTCCATTTCCCGAGGGTCCTCGGAACCTTTAGGCCTGCGGATGGCGAGCATAAAGCGGTCCCCGTCCCCCTTGAAAACCACAAATATTTGGACCCCATCGGATGGACTGGTGGGAAGGGCCAGCCGCACCACGCCCACTTTTCACCCTCGCACCGTCGGCACATCTACCAGTTTTTGCGGGCCGCCCTCCGGGACGCCGTGCGGGCCGAGCTCTTGGACAAGAACCCCATGGACGCCGTGGACCCTCCACGGGGCGGGCAGGTGCGCCCCGCCCGGGCCTGGACCCCCGAGGAGGTGGCCGCATTTTTGGAGGCCGCCAAGGGCCACCGCCTCTATCCCCTCTTCGCCCTCATGCTGGCCACCGGCCTGCGCCCAGGAGAAGCCCTAGCCCTCAGGTGGGACGACTGGGAAGGGGATGTGCTCCACGTGCGCCACACCCTCCTCCGGGACGGCACCCTGGGGCCGGCTAAGACCCCTGGCAGCATGGCCCCCATCTACCTGGACCCGGATACCCAGGCCCTCCTCACCGAATGGCGGAGGCGCTTACAGGAGGAGAAGGCCACTTGCCCGGATTGGGAGGAGCACGGCCTCATGTTCCCGTCCCAGCGGGGAACCCCGCTGGAATACAACAACGTCAAGCGGGCTTTCTACGCCCTCCAGGAGAAGGCCGGGGTTTCCCGCATCACCCCCCACGGCCTCCGGCACACCTACACCTCCCTGGCCCTCCGGGCAGGCCTCCCGCCGAAAGTGGTGGCGGCCCGGCTACGCCATGCTGACCCCACCTTCACCGTACGGGTCTACCAGCAACTGATGGAGCAGGACCACCGGAACGCAGCCCTGCCCCTGGACACCTTGCTACACCTAAACAACCGCCACAAACAGGCACAGACCGCCAACAAACGGGGGAGAAAATCCCTTCCAGAGGTGAATCCTGATTTTTGATCCCCCACCCCGCTAGTGCTGATAAGCGTGAGGTCGGTGGTTCAAGTCCACCATCGCCCACCAAGGACTAAAGCCCTACCCCTCGGTGGCAAGGCCGGGGGGTTTACCTTTTAGGGCCTAAGAAGCAGGCTCTCTAGCCAGAACTTGGGGTCGGTGGGCACCCCGTGGACCCGGACCTCGAAGTGGAGATGAGGCCCGTTGGAAAGCCCGGTGTTCCCAGAAAGCCCTAAGACCCGTCCCGCCTCTACCTGCTCCCCAGGCCGGACCCGGATCTCGGAAAGGTGCCAGTACCCGGACCCTCAAGGCCTCGGCCAGGACCGCCGCCCCCGGGGCCGGAGCCCGGACCGGGGTACCCACGGGCACCCCATAGTCCAGGCCCTCGTGGTAGGTGAAGGTTTTGCCCCCGTCGTAACTCCTCCGGGTGCCGAAGGGGTCGGTGATGCGTTCTGAGTCCACGGGCCTTCTAAAAGGCCCCCGCCAGAGCCTAGGCCGTTCCCTCTGGCAGACCCCCACCACCCGCTCCCGCTCCGCCCGGAGAAGCGCAGGGCCTAGAAGCCCCGCCCGGTCCGGGGGCAGGTCCAAAACCAAGGTGCGGAAGGCCCCGGGGAGGAGCTGGAATTCCAGGGCCAGGCTCCCCCCAGGGGTCTTCAGGACGGCCCGCTTGGGGCCTGGAGAGGTGAGGACATGGAGGGGGAAGGCGAGCAGGCCTCCTCGAGCCCCCATCCGGACCGGGTAAACCCCATCCCCTAGGGATACCTCCCCTTCCAAAAGACCCGAGACCTTGAGGAGAAAGGCCTCCCCAGGCCTTAAGGCGGCGGGCCAAGTTAGAGGCCCCTGGCTCCGCCAAAGGTCAGGAAGCCTTAAGACCTGGCCTGCCCGGATGCGGCTGGGGTCCTCGAGGCCGTTTAACCGCACCAACTCTTCCACCGTGGTCCCATACCGCCGGGCGATGCCAAAAAGGGTCTCCCCCGGCTCCACCCGGTGAACCCCCTGGGCCAGGGCCAGGGAAAGGCAAAAAGCTAGAAGAAAGGCTCGCGTCCCCACTTGAGGATAATGGTAACGATGTTACGTGTAGTGACCAAGCCCGGCAAGGGCCGGAAGATCCGGAACTTCTACCCCCACCTCTACCGGGACGAGATCGCCGAGGCCCCTTCCGAGGAGGGGGTGGCCGAGGCGGTGGATGAGGAAGGGCGGTTTCTGGCCGTGGGGTACTATGACCCAAGGTCCCGCATCCCTTTTAGGGCCTACCGGTTGGACCCGGGGCCCCTGAACCGGGCCTTTTTCTTAGGCCGGTTCCTCCGGGCCCAGGCCAAGCGAAAGGGCCTGGGCCCCAACCACCGCCTGGTCCACGGGGAGGCGGACGGCCTCCCGGGGCTGGTGGTGGACCGGTTCGGCCCCTACCTGGTCCTTCAGGTCCGGACCCGGGGGATGGAGACTCTAAGGCCCCAATGGTTCCCGGCCCTCCTGGAGGCCTATACCCCCAAGGGGGTCTACGAGCGGAGCGACCTCGAGGCCCGGGCTCAGGAAGGCCTTCCCCCCCGGGTGGGGGCGGTCCACGGGGAGGTCCCCGAGGTCCTAGAGGTGGAGGAGGACGGCCTCCTCTTCCCTATCCCCCTGGCCCTGGCCCAGAAGACGGGGTTCTACCTGGACCAAAGGGAGAACCGGAGGCTTTTTGAGACCATGGTGGAGCCTGGAATGCGGGTTTTGGACGTGTATAGCTATGTGGGGGGCTTCGCCCTCCGGGCGGCCCGTAAAGGGGCCTACGCCCTGGCCATAGACAAGGACCTGGAGGCCCTCTCCGTCCTAGACCGGGCCGCCCTAAGGGCCGGGCTTCGGGTGGATATCCTCCACGGGGAGGCCCTGCCCCTTTTGGAGGGCCTGGAGGGCCGGTTCCACCATATCCTCCTAGACCCCCCCACCCTGGTGAAGCGCCCCGAGGAGCTTCCCCCCATGAAGCGGCACCTCACGGACCTGGTCCGGGCCGCCCTAAGGCGGCTTGCGCCTGAGGGGTACCTCTGGCTTTCCAGCTGTAGCTACCACCTGAGGCTGGAAGACCTCTTGGAGGTGGCCCGCCGGGCCGCGGGGGATGTAGGGATGAGGCTTAGGGTCCACCGGGTGGAGTACCAGCCCCAGGACCACCCCTGGAGCCTCCACATCCCGGAAAGCCTCTACCTTAAGACCGTGATCTTCCAGGAAGACGCCCTATAAACCTCCCCGCCCTGACGGGGTCAGGGCGGGGCCAAGGCCTAGGACTAGCCCCGGGCCTCAAGGGGGATATAGGGGAGGTCCAGGGCCCCGGTGTACTTGGCGTCGGGGCGAAGGAGGCGGTTATCCAACGCCTGGTACTCCAAGAGGTGGGCCACCCAGCCCGAGATCCGGGCCACGGCGAAGATGGGGGTGAAGAACTCCAGGCCAAAGCCCAGGTCGGAGTAGACCACCCCGGAGTAAAAGTCCACGTTGGGGTAGATGCCGCGGGGGTTCAGGACCTTCCCCGCCTCCTCCTCCACGATTTTGAGGATCTGGTACTCCGTGGAGTGGCCGTGCTTCTCCGCCACCATCCGGGCCAGGCGCTCCAGGACCCCAGCCCGAGGGTCAAAGGCCTTGTAGACCCGGTGGCCCATCCCCATGATCCGCTCCTTCCGGGCTAGCCTTTCCCGAACCCATTCCCGGGCCCTCTCGGGGGAGCCGATCTCCCGGATCATCTTCATCACCGCCTCGTTGGCCCCCCCGTGCCGGGGCCCCTTGAGGGAGGCCACGGCGGCGGTGATGGCGGAGTAGATATCCGTTTCCGTGGAGAAAGCGGCGATGGCGGTAAAGGTGCTGGCGTTGAAGCCGTGCTCCGCGTGGAGGATGAGGGCCGCGTCCATGAGCCTCTCCTGCTCCGGGCTGGGCTCCATGCCGTTGGCCATATAGAGAAAGTTGGCGGCGTGGGAGAGGTCCTCCCGAGGGGGAATAGGCTCCTTACCCTCCCTTAGGCGCTTGTTCGCGGCCACCAGGGTAGCGAACTTAGCGATGAGGTCTAGGCCCTTTTGGTAGAGGGCCTCCCGCCGGATATCCCCCTCCTCTGGGTCCAGCATCCCGAGCTCCGAGACCGCGGTCCGGAGGAAGCTCATGGGGTGGGCCTCCCTGGGGTAGCGGCGTAGGGATTCCAAAAGATGCCCAGGGAGGGCCCGCCTTTGGGCTAGCTCCCCTTTAAAGGCCTCGAGTTCCTCCCGTTTGGGAAGTCTCCCGTGGATGAGAAGGTAACTCGTCTCCTCAAAGGAGCTCTTCTCCGCCAGCTCCTGAATGGGAATGCCCCGGTAGTAGAGCTTCCCCGCCTCCCCGTCGATGAAGCAGATCCCGCTTTCCGTGAAAAGGACCCCTTCCAGCCCGCGCCGAACCTCCATACCTTCTCCTTTCCGCACCCCCTAGGGGGCGCCATGGCCCTATCATAAAGCCTTAACCCCGCAGAAGGCTTCGTAGTCGATAAGCTCCTTCTGCGTAGGGTGGTCCCCACAGACGGGGCAGGCGGGGTTCCGCTTCACCCTAAGCTTGCGGAAGCTCACCGTTAGGGCATCGTAAAGCAAAAGATACCCGGCCAAGCTCTCCCCTAGGCCCAGGAGGAGCTTCAGGGCCTCCTGGGCCATTAAGCTCCCCACCACCGCGGGCAGGACCCCAAAGACCCCGGCCTCGGCGCAGGAGGGCACCTGGCCTGGGGGTGGGGGTTTGGGAAAAAGGCAACGGTAGCAGGGCCCCAGGACCCCTTCCCGGGTGGGGGCATGGAAGACGGCCACCTGGCCCTCAAACTGGTAAATCGCCCCGTAGACCAAGGGCTTACCTAGGAGGACCGCGGCGTCGTTCACCAGGTAGCGGGTGGGGAAGTTGTCCGAGGCGTCTATAAGGAGGTCATAGTCTTTGAGGATTTCCAGGGCATTTTCCGAGGTGAGCCGGACCGGGTAGGCCACCACCTCCACCAGGGGGTTTAGGGCCTTAAGCCTTTCCTGGGCCACCAGGGCCTTGGGCCGGCCCAGGTCCTCCGCGGTGTAGAGGACCTGGCGGTGGAGGTTGGAGATCTCCACCCGGTCCATCTCCACCACCCCAAGCCGCCCCACCCCAGCCGCGGCCAGGTATTGCAGGACGGGCACGCCCAATCCCCCTGCCCCCACCACCGCCACCCGGGCCGACTTAAGCCGGGCCTGCCCCTCCGGGCCCACCCCGGGGAGGATCATCTGCCGGTGGTACCGGTCCAGCTCCTCACGGGTCCACATCTAGGCCTCCCGGGTGCCAAAGCCTGGGGGGAGGAAATCGGGGTAATCGGGGTTCCCCTTCCGGTCGGGGAGGCGGGGGATGAGGTCCGAAGGGTGGGCCTCCCCCCGGCGGCAGTAGGGGCAGTCGTGCCGGACCTTGTACCGCACGGGCCGGGCCGGGATGCCCAAGGCGATAGCGTGGGGCGGGACATCCCGGGTGACCACGGCCCCAGTCCCCACCATGGCGTCATCCCCAATCCGCACCCCCGCCAGGATGGTGGCGTGGTAGGTGATCCGGACCCCGCTCCCAATGATGGTCTGCTTCAGGGTCACGTCCGGGGAGGCCAGGACATGGTGGGTGTGGCTGTAGACGTTTACGTAATCCGAAAGGCTGGTCCGGTCCCCAATCACAATCCCCCCAATATCGTCCAAAAGGACATACCGGTGGACCACCACATCGTCCCCTAGCTCCAGGTTGTACCCCACGGAAAACTCCACATTCTGGAAGAACTTGGGGTTTTTACCTACCCGTTTGAAGATAAAGGGGGCTAAGGCGCGCCGGATGGCCACCCCCGAGTGCACGGACTGGCCCAAGGGGGTGAGGTCCAGGACCTTCCAGAACCAAAGGAGGGGCTTAACCTGGCGGAACCTCTCCTGGTCGGTGGCGGCGTAGTATTCAGCCTCAAAGGTAACCCCCTCGGGGTCTAAGGCTAGGGCGGCCAGGGGGTTAACCTCCAGGAGTTCCTCGTAGGGGCGGCCATAGAGCAGGCGTGCGAGCTCCTCCCGCACCAAGGCGTTCCGGTCCACCAAAGGGTCGGAAAGCCGCTCCACCAGGCCCCCAAGCCAGCGGTCCAGGGCCCTTTGGTGTAGGGGGTGGATTTCCCGGGGGAGAAGCCAGGGCATAGGCTTATACTAAACCTCGTCTTAAGGGAAAGAGGCAAGAGGCCTCACGATGTATACCCAAGCTCGCGCAAGGCCTCCGGGTCCTTGCGCCAGTCGGGGTAGACCTTGACCTCGAGGTCCAGGTAGACCTTCCGGCCCAGAAGGGCTTCCAGCTGCTTCCGGGCGGCCTGGCCGATCTCCTTGATCTTCCTCCCCCCTTACCCAATTACGATGGCCTTCTGGGAGGGCCTTTCTACGAAGATGAGGACCCGGATGTAGAGCATGCCGTTTTCCCGCTCCAAGGCCTCCTCGGTCTTGGTGGCGATGGCGTAGGGGACCTCGTGCCAAAGCCGCTTCATGGCCTCCTCCCGCACGATCTCCGCGGCCCATTCCTCAAAGGACTGGTCGCTTTTGGCAAAGTCCTCGGGGTAGAGGAAAGGCCCCTTGGGTAGAAGAGCCAGAAGCTCGGCCCTAAGGGCGGCCACGACCTTGGGGTCCAGGGCGGAAAGGGCCTTGGGGGTGGCCTCGGGCAGAAGGGCGTGGTAGGCCTTTAAGGCCTCCTCGGGGTACTTGGCCTCGTCCAGCTTGTTCCCGATAAGGAGAATGGGCACCTGGCCAGCCAGGTGCTTAAGGGCCCGGGCCACTAGCTCATCCTCCGGGGTGGGGGGGTGCCTTAGGTCCACCACCCAGAGGATGGCGTTCACATCGGCCAAGGCCTCATAGACCTCCTGGTCCATATACCGCCCCAGGGCGTCCATAGGCTCATGGAGGCCCGGGGTGTCCACAAAGACGATTTGTCGGTTCCCCTCGGTGAGGACCCCCCGGAGGCGTTTCCGGGTGGTCTGGGGCCTAGGGCTTATGGGGGCCACCTTGACCCCGAGGAGGTTGTTGAGGAGGGTGGACTTGCCCACGTTGGGCTTGCCCACGATGGCCACTACACCGGAATACGTCTCGGACGCCATATGGGCTAGTATAAGCCCCATGGACCCCTTGGCCCTGGCCCTTCTCCCGGGGATTGGGCCCAAACGCCTCCTGGAGCTTCTGGCCGCAGAGGACCCCTGGGAGGCCCTAAGGGTACGCTTCCCCAAGGAGGCCCAAGGCCTCGAGGAGGCCTCAAGACGGGCCCAGGCGGAAAGGCGCCGGGCCCAGGCCCTGGGGGTACGCATCCTGGGGCTTTGGGAGGAGGCCTTCCCCGAGGGGCTAAGGCCCCTGCCCCAGCCCCCCACCCACCTCTACCTCAAGGGGGAGATGCCCCCCTTGGAAAGAAGCGTGGCCATCGTGGGCACCCGGAGGGCCTCCCCTTGGGCCTTGGGCTTCACCCGGAGGCTGGCCCGGGCTTTGGGGGAGGCCGGGGCTTGGGTGGTCTCGGGCCTGGCCCGGGGGATAGACCGGGAGGCCCACCTGGGGGCCTTGGAGGTGGGGGGCCGGACCCTTGGGGTTTTGGGAAGCGGCCTGGACCGGATTTATCCCCCGGAGCACCGGGAATTGGCCCAAAGAATGGATCTAATCTCGGAATTTCCCTTAGGCACCGAGCCCAGGGCCGAGTTCTTCCCCCGCCGGAACCGGCTCATCGCCGGCCTGGCCCGGGCGGTGGTGGTGGTGGAGGCCCCTAAAGGCTCTGGGGCCCTAATCACCGCCCAGCACGCCCTGGAGCTTGGCCGGGAGGTCCTGGCCGTCCCGGGCCGGCCCACGGACCCCGCCTCCTGGGGGACGAACCGGCTTATCCGGGACGGGGCCCAGCCCCTCCTGGAACCCGAGGACCTCCTAAGCCTCCTAAGCCTCCGCCCCCCACCCCCTACCCCTTTGGCCCCGGAGGAGGAGAGGCTATACCAAAGGCTCCGCCAAGGGGAGGCCCTGCCGGATGAGCTGGCCCTGGAGCTCGGCCTAAGCCCTGGGGAGGTCCTAAGCCTCCTCACCCTTTTGGAGCTCAAGGGCCTGGTCCGGGCCCTCCCCGGGGGGCGGTACGCCGCTCAGTAGACCCGCCCAGGCCCAGGAGATATAACGCTTTTCTACGGGTGGGCGGGTTTATGATGGGGCAGGAGGTGCGGTATGGGCGATACCGGGATCAAGGCCGGGCTGATATGGATGAACGGCAGGCTCCTCCCCCAGGAGGAGGCCAGGACCAGCGTCTTATCCCATGCCTTGCATTATGGGACCAGCGTCTTTGAGGGGATCCGGGCCTATGAGACCCCCAAGGGCCCTGCGGTCTTCCGGCTAAAGGAGCACGTGGACCGGTTCTTCCACTCCGCCCGGGTCCTCAGGATGGAGATCCCCTATACCAAGGAGGAGATCCGGGAAGCTATCCTGGAGGTCATCCGGGCCAACGGGTACAAGAGCTGCTACATCCGCCCCCTGGCCTGGATGGGGGCCAAAACCCTGGGGGTCAACCCCCTCCCCAATAACCCGGCGGAGGTGATGGTGGCGGCCTGGGAATGGGGGGCGTATCTGGGGGAGGAGGCGGTGAAACAGGGGGCCCGGCTCATCACCAGTTCCTGGGCCCGGTTTCCCGCCAATGTAATGCCTGGGAAGGCCAAAATCGGGGGGAATTATGTGAACTCGGCCCTGGCCAAGATGGAGGCCGTCTCCGCCGGGGCGGACGAGGCCCTTCTCCTGGATGAGGAGGGCTTTGTGGCCGAGGGTAGCGGGGAAAACGTCTTCTTCGTCCGGAACGGGGTGATCTACGCCATTGAGCACTCCGTGAACCTGGAGGGGATCACCCGGGACTCGGTGATCAAAATCGCCCGGGACCTGGGCTACGAGGTGCGGGAGGTGCGGGCCACCCGGGACCAGCTCTACATGGCGGACGAGATGTTTATCACCGGCACTGCCGCGGAGATCACCCCGGTGGCCATGCTGGACTGGCGCCCCATTGGGGAGGGGAAGGCTGGGCCCATCACCCTAAGGCTCAGGGAGGCCTACCTCGAGGCGGTGCGCGGCCTTAGGCCGGGGTACGAGGGGTGGCTCACCTACGTCAACGCCTGAGCCAGTCCTCCAAAAGCCTCGCGTAAAGCTCTGGGGGGAGCTGGGGCCGGTCGTAGAGGCCGGCCCTTAAGCGTTGCCCCTGGGCCTCAAAGAGGATGACCGCCGCAGCCACGCTCACGTTCAAGCTCTGGACCATCCCGAGCATAGGGATGCGGATGGCCCCGTCCGCCAGGGCCAAGGCCTCCTCCGAGACCCCCCATTTCTCCGCCCCAAGGAGGATGGCGGTGGGGCGGGTGTAGTCCACCTCCCGGTAGTCCTGGGCCTCCGGGGTAAGGGCGGTGGCATAGACCCTAAAGCCCCTTTCCCATAGGTGGCGGAAGGCCTCCTGGATATCCGGGTGGACCCGGAGGTAGACCCATTTCTGGCTCCCGGCGCTGGTCTCGTTAAAGGTAGGAATCCCCCCGGTGGGGTTCACCGCGTGGGCCTCCAGGATCCCCACGGCATCGCAGGTCCTTAGGATAGCCGAGAGGTTATGGGGCTTGTGGACGTTTTCCAAAAGGACCGTGAGGTCTGGCTGCCGCCGGGCCAGAACCTCCTTGATCCTTTGGATGCGTTCCGGGGTGCGCTCAGGCATGGCCGCGTAGCCTCTGGATGAGGGGCTTAAGCAGGTCCCGTTTGAGCTTTAGGGCCTGGCGGTTCACAATGAGCCGGGCCGTGGAATGGGCCAGGACCTCCGCCTCCATAAGCCCTGCCGCCCTTAAGGTGGCCCCGGTCTGGACCACGTCCACCACCGCGTCGGCCAGGCCCGTGACCGCGGCGAGCTCAATATTCCCGGAAAGCTCCACCACATCCACGGCCATCCCCCGGGCCCGGGCCCAGGCCTGGGTGAAGTTAGGGTATTTGGTGGCGATGCGCCGGATGGGGCCTTGGTCCCCAGGCCGCCGGATAAGGGAAAGGCGGCAGGCCCCAAACCCCAGGTCCACGGGCTCGTAAAGGTCCCGGCCCACCTCGAGGAGGACATCCTTCCCCACCACGCCAAGCTCGGCGATGCCTAGGTCTACGTAGATGGGGACATCCTTGTTCCGGAGCTCCAAAAGGGCAACCCCCCCCTGGGCGTGAAGGAGGGTCCTTTCCCCTCCTAAAGGGGGGAGGGGAAGCCCCGCCTCCAGGAGGGCCTGGTAGGCCTCCTGGAAGATCCGGCCTTTGGGCAGGGCCACCGTGAGCTCAAACCCCTTCATACCCTTTCCAGCACCTCCCCCCGGGCTAGGTAGGGGATGCCCTGGGCCCGGGCGTAGGCCCTGGGGTCCCCTTCCCCGTGGAAAAGCTCCACCCGGTGGGTCCGGCCAAAATGCCGGAAGGCTGGAAGGTCCAGGGCCAGGACCTCTGGGGCCTCCTCAGGGGAGGCCTTAGGGCCCAAGGCCTCCAGGAGGCGCTCCACCCCCAGGGCGAAGCCACAGGCCTTGGGGAGGAGGGCCCCATCGTACCGCCCCCCGCCCAGTAGGGGCAGGCCAAACCCCGGGGTGTAGGCCCGGAAGAAAATCCCGGAGTAGTAGTCAAACCGCCGGGCCATCCCCAGGTCCAAAAGCACCCTCCGCCCCAGGAGGCTTAGGGTCCCGGCCAGCCCCTCCAGGACCCGCCTGGCCCCCGGGGGCCAGGGAAGCACCCCCGCCTCCTTTAAAACCTCCTCCCCTTCCCCGTAAAGGTCCGGTAGGGCCAGGAGGACCTTGGCGAGCTCCCCCGGCAAAGGGTATCGGCGGAGGAGGTCTTGAAGCTCTGGAAGGCTTTTCCGGTGGACCGCCCCCTGCAGGGCCCTTTGGACCTCCCCGGGAAGCCCCGTGGCCCTCAGGACCTCCCCCACCAGGCCCGGCAGGCCCACCTCCAAAACCCCCTCCACCCCCAAGGCCTCCAAGGCCTGGAAGGCCAGCTCCAAGACCTCGGCATCGGCCAGGGGCCCTGTAGCCCCGATGAGCTCCAGGCCCACCTGGGTGTACTCCCGGTACCGCCCGAGCTCCGGATCCCTCTCCCTAAGCCAGAGCCGGCCCGCGTACCGGTACCGCACCACCCCCTGGCGGGGGTGGGCCCGGAGGAGGCGGGCTAGAGCGGTGGTGAACTCGCTCCTTAAGGCCAGGACCTCCCCGTTCCGGTCCACGAGCTTAAAGGCACGGTCGGCCAGGGGGTGCTGGGGGTCGTAGACCTCCAGGGCGGGCAGCTCCACCCGCTCGTACCCGTACCGGTCCAGTAGGGCCTCGAGGGTAGCCACGACCCAGGCCTTGAACCGGGCCTCAGGGGGGAGGAGGAACCGGGTGCCCTCGGGGATCATCGGTAAAGGATCTCCACCTTTAGAAGCCGGTCCGGCACCCCCTGGCCCGGCCCCTCCGTGGGGGTGAGGCGCCTTAGGACCCCCATCCCCTCCACCACCCGGCCGAAGACGGTGTAGGCCCCGCTAAGGTGGGGGGCGGGGCCCAGGGTGATGAAAAACTGGCTCCCGTTGCTGTTCGGGTCCTGGGTCCGGGCCATCCCCACCACCCCTTCCCGGTCAAACCCTAGGCCCGGGGCAATCTCCAGGCCAAAGCTATACCCTGGCCCCCCCATCCCCGTACCCGTGGGGTCCCCGGTCTGGGCCACAAACCCAGGGATGACCCGGTGCCAGGGGATGTCCTCAAAGTAGCGGTGTAGGGCCAGGAAGATGAAGGAGTTCACCGTATTCGGGGCCTCCTTCTCCAAAAGGTCCAGGAGGACCTCCCCCTTGGTGGTGTAAAGCCGGGCCAGGTAGTCCCGCCCCGGCTCCAAAACCACCCCAGGCCGGGCAAAGCGCCGGACAGGTTCCTCGGAAAGGTAGGGCAGGGTCTTCATCTCTTCCCCCTTACACCCCAGGAGGAGAAAGGGCAGGACAAGCCAAATAAAGCGCATCCCTAAACCCTGGGCAGGGTGATCCCCTTCTGCCCCTGGTACTTCCCTTTGCGGTCCCGGTAGGTGACCTCGGGCCTTGGCCCCTCTAGGAAGATGATCTGGACAATCCCCTCATAGGCGTAAACCTTGGCCGGCAAGGGGGTGGTGTTGGAGATCTCAATGGTCACATGCCCTTCCCAGCCGGGCTCCAGGGGGGTCACGTTGGCCACGATGCCGCACCGGGCGTAGGTGCTCTTGCCCAAGGCAATGGCGATGACGTTATCCGGCATGCGGATATACTCCAGGCTCCGGGTGAGGGCAAAGGAGTTGGGGGGGATGATGACCTCATCCCCCTCGTACTCCACAAAGCTCCTCTCGTCAAACCCCTTGGGGTCCACCACCGTGGAGAAGACGTTGGTAAAGATCCTCCATTCCGGGGCCGCCCGGAGGTCGTAGCCAAAGCTGGAAAGCCCATAGCTGATAACCCCCTCCCGGACAAGCCGCTCCTCGAAGGGCTCAATCATGCCCTCCTTGGCCCGTTCGCGTATCCACCAGTCCGGCTTAATCACCTCGCCTCCCTAGCCAGGCCCTCAAGGGGCCCTTTGGACTATACTCTAAGGGATGCAGCGCCCCTTCTGGGCCCTTTGGTTCCTGGCCTTGGCGGGGTGCGGAAGCCAGGAGCTAGCTACGCCTACGGAACCCCTGCGCCTCATCCAGGCCAGTCCCCCGCCCGCCTACCTGGGGGAAAGCTACACCTACGCCTTCGCCGCGGAAGGAGGGGTGAGGCCTTACGCCTTTAGCCTGGAGGGCCGCCTCCCCCAGGGCCTGGGCTTCCAGGGGGGAAGGCTTACCGGGACCCCTAGGGAAAAGGGGGAGTTTCCCCTTATCCTCACCGTGGAGGACGGGGCCAAGAATAGCCGGGCCCAGCGGATCACCCTCAGGGTCCAGGACCCTCCGCCCCCCAGGCTCAACCTGGTCCTCCCCCCAGGGCCGGTGGAGGGGCCTTTCCTGGTCCTGGGCCGCCTCGAGGTCCGGGAGGCCTTGGGCCTGCAGCTCGACCTCCCCTTAGGCCGGTTCCAGGCCGACCTGGACACCTTGAGGGCGGCCACCCCCATCCACCTGGTCCGGCTGGACCCGGAGCGGAACCTCCTCCAGCTGGACCTGGCCTTTCCCAGGCCCATCAAAGACCAGGAGGCCTTCCGCCTCTTCCTCCTCCCCCCAGGCCCCGAGACCCCCAGGCTGGCCCCCAAGGCCGTAGTCTACGACCGGGAGGGGAAACCCACGGGCCAGGCCTTGGAACGGGGCAGGGCCTTTAGCCTTCTTTTGGAACTGGCCCGCACCTTTGGCCAGAAGGGCCAAGGCCTCCCCGGGGACTTAAACGGGGACGGCCAGGTGGACGAAAAGGACCTTAAGGTCTTGGAGGAAGGCTACTTCAAAGCGCCCGCCGAATCGCCTCCGCGTCCTCCGGACGATACCCAAACAGAGTGACCTCGAGGGTATCCGGGGCCTTCTTGATCTCCTCCAGCATCACCCGGGCCACCGCCTCCACGGGAAGCCCCCCCACCCCAGTCCCCAAAAGGGGAAAGGCCACCCGCCTGAGGCCAAGCTCCTGGGCCTTCGCCAAAGCGCTTTGGGTAGCCCGGCGGACCGTATCCAGGCTCGCGGGCTCATCCCCCAAGACCGCGGCGTGGATCACGTACCGCACATTAAGGTTCCCCGCCCCCGTCACGGCCGCCTCCCCCACCCGGATGGGGCCGATGCGGTCGCATTCCTCCTGGATGGAAGCCCCCCCCTTGCGCAGAATCGCCCCCGCCACCCCGGCCCCTAGCTTTAAGTAGTTGTTGGCGGCGTTTACGATGGCATCCCCTTCAAACTCCGTGATATCCCCTTGGGCCACCCGGATCAAGGCCATGTCCCTATTTTCCCCTAGAATGGGGCATATGTCAGCGGATCTCCTAGGCCTAGAGGGCCGGGTGGTAATGGTGACAGGCGCAGGGCGGGGGTTTGGCCGGGCCATCGCCCACGGGTACGGCCGGAACGGAGCCACGGTGGTGGTGGTGGACCCCGAGGTGGAACTGGCTGGGGCGGTGGCCATGGAGGTCGAGGCCTTAGGGGCCACGGCCATCCCCATCGGGGGGGATATGAGCGTGGTCCTAGACGTAATGAACACCTTCGCCAAGGTGGAGGAGCTCTTCGGGCTTTTAGACGGGATCGTCCACGTGACCACAGCGGAGAGCAAAACCCCCTTCGTGGAGCTTTTAGAGGGGGAGTGGTATGATCTGATGAGCCAGGACGTCAAGTCCAGCCTCTACATCCTCCAGCAGGGCCTCCGCCACCTAGCCGGGGGTGGGTTTGTGACCCTCCTCCTCCCCCCCTCCACCCGGTCCGAACCCCACCTGGTCTCGGTGCGCCGGGCGGTAGAGGGGCTGGTGGAGGGGGCGAGCCGGACCTTCCCGGGGGTGCGGGTGAACGGGATCATCCCCTCCCGGGACCCCGTGGGGGGGGAGTATGACCTCCCCCTGGTCCGGGCCGCCTTGGGCCTAGGCTCCATGGTGGCCGAGGGGATCCGGGGGGTGGTCCTGGAGGTCCAGCTTGCCGAACCCCCAGTTTCCCTAGACGTGGTGGAGCTCTACCGCAGCGTGCCATGAGGTGCCCCTTTTGCGGCCAACCCGATACCCGGGTGGTGGACTCCCGCCCCGCGGAGGAGGGGGTGGCCATCCGGAGGAGGCGGGAATGCCCCGCCTGCGGCCGGCGCTTCACCACCTACGAAAGACCCCAGCTGGAACCCCTCATGGTGATCAAAAGGGACGGCCGCCGGGAACCCTTCAGCCCCGACAAGCTCCTTAGAGGCCTACTCCTAGCCTGCGAAAAGCGCCCCGTGGACCTGGAAACCCTTAAACGCTTCGCCTATGGCTTTGAAGACCAGGTCACCGGCCCCGAGATCACCTCCGAGGAGATCGGCCTCAAGGCCATGGCCTTCCTGAGGAACCTTGACCCCGTGGCCTATATCCGCTTCGCCTCGGTCTACCGCGAGTT
>FWWL01006651.1_pt1 | contig 16519 bp, 13 predicted proteins | sample 2228331 | NCBI WGS metagenome assembly FWWL01 (sample SAMEA103939775, study PRJEB20133) | metagenome
CGTCGCGGCGCGCCCGCCCGCCCTGCCGGCGGAACGGCAAACATGAAACACGCCTGCGGTGTTCAGTTAGCTGCAATAAAGCACGTCGTTCCCGCGTAAGCCTCGGCGGCCCCGCGGGAACCCAATGTCTGCTGGGGTTATCGAAACGCTGACAAAAATCGGGTTCCCGCTTTCGCGGGAACGACTTTTAACGCTAGTGGAGAAATAAGCGTCGGCTTAACCGAACGGCATCCTCTGCGGGCGGCACAAATTTTTGGCAATCTAGGAGCACTGAGTGGTAAACAATAATAGCTGGCTGCGTCATCCGGCCATCGCGGTATCGATCGCGGTCAACGTATTCATCCTGGCACTGGCGGTCGCGTGGTCCGGCCCCGACCCGGCCAAGCTGTGGCGACTACTGGGCGAGGACGGCATCGTCGAGTGGATGCAGTTCCTGTGCTTTTCCGTCATCGCGGGCCTGCTCGGCTTCGTCTTCGTCGAGCGCTGCAAGAGTGCGAACAAGAGCACCCTTGAACTGTTGGCGCTGGGCGGGCTCACCGCCCTGGTGGCCCTGGCCGCCGTCGAGGAGATCAGCTGGTTCCAGCGCGTGCTGGACGTGAAATCGCCCGAGTTCTTCGTCGAGAACAACCGCCAGGCCGAGACCAACCTGCATAATCTGGCGATGGGGAGCGGCAGCCTGCACAAGAACGTCCTGCTCAAGCTTATCTTTATCGCGGGCATCACCCACAACCTCATCCTGCCGCTGGTCGCGCGCGGCAAGCCGGGCGTGCGTCGCTGGGTCGAGCGGATGGGGCTGTACCTGCCGCCGCTGTCGGCCTCGGTGGTCTATCTGGTCCTGGTCGCGCTGTCGCACCTGCTGATCGAGCATCCGCGCAAGGGCGAACTGGGTGAGATGTTCGGCGCCGTGCACTACCTCGCCACCGTGTTCGGCGCCTACTTCGTCGGCGTCGCCTACGAGCGGTCCGCGCTGTTCGAAAACCGTGACGAGGCGCGCCGCCTGTCGGTGCTGTTCGCCCTGCTGATGGCCTTCCTGCTGCTGGTTGGCTGGCTCCTCAGCGCGGGAGCGGGCGCAACCGGCGGCTGATCGTTCCCGCGATGGCCTGACAACCCAAGCCCCGGAGGAGGCGCGATGAGCCGGACAGTCCTGCAAGCCGCACGTATCCTCGACAGGCAGGGCGCGCGCCTGGCGAGCCTGACCGGGTGGGCCGGCCCCTTCGCCGGCCTGCTGCAGATGATGCTGCTGGGGGCGCTGGTGCTGTCCCTGTCGCGCCTTGGCCTCGTCGCCTGGCAATGGGAGCGCGTCTCGGCCACGGGCATCCTCTCCGACATCCTGCTCCAGGGCCTGCGCGCCGACCTGATCGTACTCGGCTACCTGGCGCTCATTCCCCTGCTGCTGGCGCCGCTCCTGGCCTATCGCGCCACCGTGCGCTGGTGGCGGGGCCTCTCCGTCACCTGGTCGGCGCTGGCCCTGCTGTTCATCGTCTTCATGGAACTGTCGTCGCCGCAGTTCATCATGCAGTTCGACGTGCGGCCGAACCGCCTGTTCATCGAGTACCTCAGCCGTCCGCAGGAGGTGCTGGCCACACTTTGGAACGGCTTTCGCACGGCGCTCGTGCTGGGGCTGGTGTCCACCGTGCTGCTCGCGCTTGCCTGCTTCTACCTGCTCGGGGCGGCGGCGGCCGCGGTCCGCATGTGGCCGGCCCGCAGGTTGTGGCTCAGCCTGCCTTTCGTCCTGTTCCTGGTGTTCGTCCAGATCCGCTCGACCACGGCGCACCGCCCGGCCAACCCGGCCCTGTTCGCGCTGACCGAGGACGCGATGGTCAATTCGCTGATCATCAACTCCCCCTGGTCGGTCATGGACGCGGTGTACTCGATGCGCAAGGAGGCCCATTCCTCCGAAATCTATGGGCGCATGCCACGCGACGAGGTCTTCGCCCGGGTCCGCTGCGCGCCGTGGCTGGCCGACTATCGCTTCGACGATCCCGAGCTGCCCACCCTCCACTGGCACGCGGCCGCGGTCCGGCGCGAACGGCCGCTCAACCTTGTCATCGTGCTCGAGGAAAGCCTGGGGGCCACCTTCGTCGAGTCGCTCGGCGGGTTGCCGGTCACGCCGGAACTGGACAAGCTCAGGCACGAAGGCTGGTGGTTCGAGCAGTTGTACGCGACCGGCACCCGTTCGGTGCGCGGCATCGAGGCCGTCGTGGCCGGCTTCGCCCCGACGCCGGCGCGCAGCGTCGTCAAGCTTTCACTAGCGCAGACGAACTTCTACACGCTCGCATCCGGGCTGGAAAAGCAGGGCTATCACACCGAGTTCGTGTACGGCGGCGAAGCCCACTTCGACAACATGCGCGGTTTCTTCACCGGCAATGGTTTCCAGGAGATCGTCGATCGCGAGGACATGGACCCGGTCTTCGAGGGCAGCTGGGGCGCCTCGGACGAGGATGTGTTCAACAAGTCGCTCGAGCGCCTCAAGCTCCTGCACGCCCGGAAGAAGCCATTCTTCAGCCTGATCTTCAGTTCGTCCAACCATGAACCCTTCGAGTTTCCGGACGGGCGCATCCGCCTGCACGACCCGGTCAAGCAGACGGTCAACAATGCCGTCAAGTACGCCGACCACGCCCTCGGCAACTTCATCCGCGAGGCGAAGAAGCAGGATTACTGGAAGGACACCGTGTTTCTCATCGTCGCGGACCACGACAACAGGGTGTACGGCGACAGCCTGGTGCCGATCAAGAAATTCCACATTCCCGGGCTGATCCTGGGCGCGGACATCCGGCCGCAACGCATCGCCCCGATCGCCAGCCAGATCGACCTCGGCCCCACGCTGTTGTCGCTGATGGGGGTGTCGAGCGAACACCCGATGATCGGCCGCGATTTCACGCGCGACCGGACCTCGCCCGGGCGCGCCCTGCTCCAGTTCGAGAACTACTTCGCGTGGCTGGACGAGGAGGGCGCCACCATCCTGCGCCCGAACCAAGCGCCGCTGCAGGGCGGGTACCACGCGGCCAGGGGCCGACTCGACATCGGGACCGGCACGCCTGGCCAGGAGCGGGTGCGCGCGGCGATGGCCCATGTGATGTTACCGTCGCTCCTGTACCGCGAGCGGCGCTACCGGCTCGCCCGGTAGGGGGCAGGGGGGGCCGCGCGCTTCCGCGACCGCAGGGCCTTGTGTTATGTTGTCGTCATTCTATCGCGGCGTGGGAGAACAAGGTGTGGCTTCCCGTTGCAAAACGTCGCCGAACCAACCAAGCCCAGCCAGACGATGCCCGTTCACCAGCCCTTCGCCCGTTCCACGCTGTCCCTGCGGGCGCTCGACGACTTCCTGCTCACCCAGCAGGCCCGAAACGGTTTGCACGGCATCGCGCGCTTCATTCAGGAGTTCCTGTTCTTCGGGATCAAGGAGGCGAGGGCCTGCCTGTTCGCCGGCCTGTTCTTCGCGGCGATCTTCCTCGTGCCGCGCGGCGGGATGTGGGGCATTCCCCGCTACGACGTGCTGCTGCTCGTGGCGCTGGTGATCCAGGCGTGGATGGTGATGACCCGGCTGGAAACGGTGGACGAGCTCAAGGCGATCACCCTGTTCCACGTGATCGGCTTCGCGCTCGAGGCGTTCAAGACCTCGAGCGGGATCAAGTCCTGGGAATATCCGGAGTTCGGCTACACCAAGCTGTTCGGCGTGCCGCTGTTCTCGGGTTTCATGTACGCGGCCATCGGCAGCTACATCATCCAGGCATGGAAGCTGCTCGCGATCCGCATCGAGCACCATCCGCCGTACTGGATGGCCGGCCTGCTGGCGGTGCTCATCTACGCGAACTTCTTCACCCACCACTACATCGGCGACTACCGCTGGTACCTGGCGGCCTGTGCGCTGGGCCTGTACGCGCGCTCGACCGTCGTGTTCCGCCCGCTCGACCGCGACCGCCGCATGCCGCTGCTGCTGGCCTTCGTGCTGACCGGTTTCTTCATCTGGCTGGCCGAGAACATCGGCACCTTCTTCGGCGTGTGGAAGTATCCGAACCAGTTGGGCGCCTGGTCGGTCGTGCACGTGAGCAAGTGGAGCGCCTGGTCGCTCCTGATCATCATGACCTTCACCATCACCGCCAACCTCAAGCACATCAAGCAGAGCATCCACATCCCGCCGCAGCGCGGCTAGGCTTGCGCGGGCGGCCGGACCCGCGCATGGTCCGCCAGCGCCTGCACCAGCGTATCGAAGACCACCCGGCAGCGCGGCACGTCGCGCAGGTCCTCGTGCATCGTCACCCAGGTCTCGAGCGACATCGCGAAGGCTTGCGGCAACACCCGCACCAGGCGCGGCACGCGCAGCGCCAGCGCAACCTGGCAGACACCGATGCCGGCACCGGCCCGGATCAGCGCGAGTTGTGCCAGGTCGCTGTCGGTGCGCAGCCCCAGTCGCTCGCGTCCGAACTGCGGCCAGTCCCGCAGGGCCTCGCGCACGAAGGGCGCGGGCCGGTCATAGCCGATCAGGGTGTGGCCGGCAAGCTCATCGAGGCTGGCGGGCAGGGCGCGGGCCTGCAGGTAGCTTTCGCTCGCGTGCAGGCCCAGTTCCACGGCGCCGACGCGGCGCGCCACCAACTGCTCCTGGAGCGGGCGGGTCATGCGCACGGCCAGATCGGCTTCGCGATGCAGGAGGTCCTGGACCGCGTTGGTCAGAACGAGTTCGACCGTGATGTCCGGATGGCGTTCGCGCAGGCCGGCCAGGACGGCTGGCATGACCTCGACACCGATCACCTCGCTCACGCTCACCCTTACCACGCCGCGCATTCCGGTTCCGTAGCCGGCGGCCGTGCGCTCGAGCGCCGCGGCCGTGCTTGCCATCGCCTCGGCGTAGGGTTGCAGGGCGATGGCCGCCTCGGTCGCCAGCAGCCCGGTCTGGGATCGCGTGAACAGCACCAGTCCCAACGCCGATTCCAGCGCGGCCACGTGGCGGCCGACGGTCGGCTGGGCCATGCCGAGCGCGCGCGCCGCTCCCAACAGCGATCCCGCTTGCAGGACGCCCAGAAAACTGCGATACAACTCCCACTCGACCATCGTGCCCATCCCTCATCCCTTTCGATATTCAAAAACGTATAGCGGCTCGCTAGTGCCATGCAATTTTCTTTAGAAAGAGATTGCCCCAGACTGTACCCATCGTCAACAGAGGGGGGAAGAATGGAAAAGGAAACGGCATTGGTGCTGGGCGCGACCGGCGGCATTGGCGGCGAGGTCGCCCGGCAGTTGCAGGGTGCCGGGTGGCGGGTGCGCGCGCTTGCCCGCCGTCCGCCTGCCAAGGAGGAAGGGGAAATCGCTTGGGTGCGTGGGGACGCCTTGCATCCTGTCGATGTGCTGCAGGCGGCGCGTGGTTGCGCGCTGATCGTTCACGCCGTGAATCCGGCGGGCTATCGCAATTGGGAAGGACAGGTGATGCCCATGCTGCGCAACGCGATCGCGGCCGCCGAGGCGACCGGAGCCCTGCTGCTTCTGCCGGGAACGCTGTACAACTACGGCCCGGATGTCCCTTCGGTGGTGGCCGAAGACGCCCCCCAGCACCCGCTCACCCCCAAGGGCAAATTGCGGGTGGAGATGGAAACGGCGCTGGCCGAGCACTGCGGGCGGGGAGGGCGTGCGTTGATCGTACGTGCTGGCGACTATTTCGGTCCGCGTTCGGGCAACAGCTGGTTCGCGCAGGGAATGCTCAAGCCCGGCATCCCGCTGGCCCGCATCGCCTATCCCGGCGCGATCGGGGTCGGCCACCAGTGGGCCTACCTGCCCGATGTCGCCGCCACCATGGTTGCGCTGGTGGCGCGCCGCGAACGGCTCGAACCATTCGCCCGTTTCCACATGGCCGGCCACTGGGATGCGGATGGGCGCCAGATGGTGCGGGCGATCGAGCGCGTCGCGGCGCGCCATGACCTGTACCCGGAACCGGCGGCCTTTCCCTGGTGGCTGGTGCGCCTGGCGGCCCCGTTCAACGAGACCATGCGCGGCCTGCGGGAGATGCGCTACCTGTGGCGCGAGCCGCTGCGCCTGGACAATGCGAAGCTGGTCGCGGAACTCGGGGCCGAGCCGCACACGCGGCTGGAGCTGGCGGTCGAGCGAACCCTTGCCGGGCTCGGTTGTCTCGCTCCGGGCCTGGCGCAAGCGCCCTGTTGAGGCACCGGCCATTCGCTGCGCCGCAGCGGCAGGTTTGCCGGTTCGTGGCGGCGTTTTCCGGCGAGGCCGCACGCGCCGTCGGCCGGCCGCAGGTGGTATGCTCGCGCCATGACTACCGATTCCGACATTGAACTGTCCGGCGCCTTCCAGGCCAGGGACGCGAACGGCAGAACCCTCGACGTCAAGTCGATCCGGATCTTCGACGAGGGCTATGGGATTATCGACGTGTATGTGCGCTTCGCGGCCAAGCTCGATCCGGGGGCCTACAAGGACGCGGTGCTGATCCGGCACATCATCGACCGTCTGCGCGCCGCCGGGTACAAGGGGCCGGATTTCGGCCACGGCGACCCGGGTTTGCAGGAGAGCCGGGTCATCGTTCTCGAGGCGCCGGAGGAGTTCGTCCCCTTCGCCAAGAGCCGGGGCTGGAAGAACCTGGCCGAGGACTTCGACGAATAGGGCGCTCGCGATGAGCCGCTCTCCCTAGCCCCCCAGACCATGCCAGGCGCCGACCCCGAGCTCGTTGGGCAACAGCATGCGCTGGTGCTCGCCTTGCAGCAATCACTGGGCGGCGGAGGCCAGCCGGTACAACTGTACGAGACCCACATTTCCTGGGTGCTCGTGGCGGGTCCGCACGCGTACAAGATCAAGAAGGCGGTGCATTACGACTTCCTGGACTTTCGTACGCTCGCCTCGCGCTTTCATTCCTGCATCGAGGAGGTGCGCCTGAACCGGCGCCTTGCCCCGGACCTGTATCTGGATGTGCAGCCGGTCTCCGGAAGCGCCGCCGCCCCCTTCCTTGGCGGCGCCGGCGAGCCTGTCGAGTACGCCGTCAGGATGCGCAGCTTTCCACAGGATGCCCGCTGGGACGAGCGCCTGCGCCACGGCACGCTGGCGCCGCGCGAAGTGGACGCGCTCGCCTCGCTGCTGGCCCGCTTCCACCGGCACGCCGCGGTCGCTCCGCCGGGCCTTCCCCATGCCGGGCCTGCCGATGTGCGCAGGCTCTCCGAGGACAACATGCGGGCGCTACGCACCGTGGCAGCGGGGGCCTGCGGGGCGGCGGTACGCAGGCTCGGGACATGGCTGGACGGGGCGCTCGATGCGCTGGCGCCGCTCTTCGCGGAGCGCAAACAGGCGGGAGCGGTGCGCGAGTGCCACGGCGATCTGCACTGCGGCAATATCCTGACACTGGACGGCCAGGTACTGGCCTTCGACTGCATCGAGTTCAGCGAGGCGCTGCGCTGGCTCGACGTGATGCACGACCTCGCCTTCGCCTGCATGGACTTGCGCCAGCGCGGCGCGGCGCCGCTGGCCGCACGCCTGCTCAACGCCTACCTGGAGCGGGGCGGCGACTATGGCGGCCTGCGGGTGCTGTGCTTTTACATGGCCGATGCGGCGCTGGTGCGCGCGAAGGTGGAACTGGTCCGCGCATCCCAGTTGCAGGGGGAGGGGGGCGATTCGCACGCGCGGAGCGCAGCGGCCCTGCTGGCGCTGGCCGAACGGGCTGCCGCGCCCCGGCCCCGCGCGGTATTCATCATGCACGGCGTGTGCGGCAGCGGCAAGTCGAGCGTCGCGCGCCAGCTGGTCGAGTGGTTCGATGCGGTGCAGTTGCGCTCGGACGTCGAGCGCAAGCGACTGCACGGCCTCGATCCCTTCCAGCCGGGAGGCGGGGTGCCGGGGCTGTACGGACCCGGTGCCACCGCGCGCGTGTATGCGCGGCTGGACGAGCTCGCGCGCCTCGTCGCCGGCGCGGGATTTTCCCCGGTGCTCGACGCCTGCAACCTGCGCCGCGCGGAGCGCGACGCTTTCGTGGCCCTGGCCGGGGCCCTGGGCCTGCCCGCCGTCATTGTCAGCGTCGGCGCGTCCGAACCGGTCATGCGCGAGCGTTTGCGTGCCCGGAAGGAGCAGGGGCGCGATCCTTCCGACGCCGACGAGGCGGTGCTGGACTTCCAGTTGCGGGTGCGGGAAGCCCTGGCGCCGGACGAACTGGAACGCACCGTCATCGTCGACAGCGAGTCCGCCGAGGTCGACCAATTGCACCTGTCGCTCGAGCAAACCCTGTCCAGGATTTCCTCTCGGTAGTACCCGTCCCGGGGTCGCTACCCGATGTTCACCAGCCTTGATGCAGATCAAAGATCGGCGCTGCGTCGGCGCGCGCCGGGGCGTAGAATCGGGCCACCGCGCGGCATCCTCGACAAGTATCTGACGAAAGGAGAGTTGCAATGGCAAACAATTTGACCCGGTACGATCCGTTCGGCGACATCGCACGCCTGAGTCCGCTACGCGCGCTCGACGAGCTGTTTCGTGACCCGCGCACCGGCTTGCGCGAAGCGTCGGCCGAGCCGACGATCAGCGTGGAAGTGAGCGAGAACGAGAAGGCTTACGCCGTCCGTGCCGAGATTCCCGGCGTGAAGAAGGAGGACATCAAGGTCGATGTGCAGGGCAACCGCGTCTCGATCGCGGCCGAGGTCCGGCGCGAAAGCGAGCAGAAGGACGGCAGCCGCCTGCTGCGTAGCGAACTGTACTACGGCCAGATGCACCGCAGCTTCACCCTGGAGCACGACATCGACGACACCAAGGCCGAAGCCCGCTACCAGGACGGCATCCTGCAACTGACCCTGCCCAAGAAGGCCGGTGGCGGCGGCAGCAAGCTGCAGATCCACTGACGCGTCGAGCTGGCGCAAGCTGTGGCGACGACCGGAGACCCGGTTCGCCGCCGCATCGCGCCCTCATTCACCGAGCCGGTCCTAGCCCCAGCCAGGGCACGGGACGGCATTCTTGCGCCCGGCACGCACCTCCCAGGAGCGGCGCAGGTCATGGCCGCAGCCGGTCGTTCCCGCGCAGGCCTCGGCGGCCCCGCGCGGCAACCCACGCACATGACCCGGAGTTACCGATCCTGGTGCCGCGATCCTGCGAGCCAGCACCGGCTTACCTGAACGGCGCGACCGCGGGCCCAGCGGATCACAGCACGCCTTGCGCCGGCTTCCCGCCTTCCTGCGCGGCGGGGCGCAGCACCAGCACCGGCACGGTCGATGAGGACAGGACGTTCTGGGCGACGCTGCCGGCGAACAGGCGGCTCAGGCCGCGCCGGCCGTGCGAGGCCATGAAGATCAGGTCGCAGCCGTGCTCGTTCGCCGTGGCGACGATGACATCCTCGGGGCTGGTGGAAGCCACGGTGACCGGCGTGCAAGGCACGCCTGCCGCTTCCGCGCGCTTGGCGACCTGTTCGACGTTGCGCTGCGCGATCTGCTCGACGGTCCGGATCTCCACGCCCGCGTCGAGGAAGGCCCCCTCCACCGTCGGCACCATCGGGAAGGGTTCCGCGACCGACAGCGCCACGATCGACGCGCCGCACATGCGCGCGAACTCCAGGGCGGACGCCACGGCCTGTTCGGAAAGGGGCGAGCCATCGGTAGGCACGAGAATCTTCTTGTACATAAATCCTCCTTGATTTGGCACATCCAGTCTGGCGTGCGGACCGGGTGTTGTCCTTGATTCAAATCAAATCGGCAACCCACGAATTGGGGCAGGAACCGGCAGCGGATTTGCTGGCTGGAAAGCGCTTGCGCGCGATACGGCTGAACCGGTCGTGTTCGATGGGTGCGTGCTACTATGTCAACTAACACTTGGGCAACCTGATGCGAGGCATCATGACTATCATTCTACCCCAGTCGTTCCGTCTTTCCCCGTGCGGTACCGGTCCGGCCAGCCCTGCCGGGGTGCTGCCATGAGTGCCGGCGCGCCCCGTGTCAGCGTGCTGATGCCGACCTTCGAGCAGTCCCGCTTCCTCCCGCGCGCCCTGGACAGCCTGCGTGCCCAATCGCTGGCCGAGTGGGAGGCGATCGTGGTGGACGACGGTTCGCGCGACGCCACGCCCGAGGTGCTCGCGCCGTTCGTCGACGACCGGCGCATCCGTATCGTCCGGCTTGAGCACAACACCGGCCTTGGTCATGCGCTCAATGTCGCCCTCGAACACGCGCGGGCGCCGCTGGTGGCCTATCTTCCCAGCGACGACGTGTACTACCGCGATCACCTGGAGCGTCTCGCCGCCATGCTGGACGGCACCCCGGACGCGGTGCTCGCCTTCTCCGGCCTGCGCCACCATTACAACCGCAGCGTGCCGGGAATGCTCGAGGGCTCCTGGCTGCAACTGGTGCAATGCATGCACCGGCGCGTGCCGGAGAGCTGGACCGAGCGTGCCGAGCTCGAATCGGACGACCTGGAACGGCTGTACTGGTCACGCCTGCGTGCGCACGGCCGCTTCGTCGGCAGCGGCGAGGTCAGTTGCGAATGGGTGGACCACCCGGACCAGCGCCACAAGCTGATGCAGGAGCCGCTGGGCGGCATCAATCCGTTCCGGCGCCGCTACCGCGTCACGCAGCCGCTGCGCTTCCATTCGTCGGCCGGGAACGCCTTCGACGAGGTCGAACAGTACCGTGCGCAGCGCGCGCGCCCGGCCACCCCGGCGGCGCCCGACGGCCTGCGTATCCTGCTGGTGGGCGAACTGGCCTACAACGCCGACCGCGTGCTGGCGCTGGAGGAACTGGGGCACGAGCTGTACGGCTTGTGGACGCCAAGCCCCTACGGCTTCAACACCGTCGGACCGCTGCCTTTCGGCCACGTGCACGAACTGCCCGCCGACGACTGGCGCGCCGCCATCGGGCGGCTCCAGCCCGACATCATCTACGGCTTGCTCAACTGGCAGGCGGTGCCCTTCGTGCACGAGGTGATGATGGCCACGCCCGGCGTGCCCTTCGCCTGGCACTTCAAGGAAGGCCCGTTCATCTGCATGGAGAAGGGCAGCTGGCACCAGTTGGTCGACCTGTACCGGTGCGCGGACGGCCGGATCTTCAGCAGCCCCGAGATGCGCGACTGGTTCGACACGGTGGCGCCCGGCCTGTCGCGCTCGCGGCCCTGCCACGTCCTCGATGGCGACCTGCCGCGGCGCGCCGTGTTCGCGGGGCGGCCCAGCCCCCGGCTGTCCGACGGCGACGGCCAGTTGCATACCGTGGTGCCGGGCCGTCCGATCGGGCTGCACCCGTCGACCGTGGCGGAGCTGGCCGCGCAGGGCGTGCACCTGCATTTCTACGGCGACTTCACCCAGGGCCAGTGGCGCGAGTGGATCGACAAGTCGCTGCGCCTGGCGCCGGAGCACCTGCACCTGCACCGCAATGTGGACCAGGAGGGGTGGCTGAAGGAGTTCTCCCGCTACGACGCGGGCTGGCTTCACGCCTTCCCCAGCGCGAACGGGGGCGAGCTGCGGCGCGCCAACTGGGACGACCTCAACTACCCGGCGCGCATCTCGACCCTGGCGGCGGCGGGCCTGCCGATGATCCAGCGGCGGAACGAAGGCGCCATCGTCGCCACCTACGCGCTGGCACGCCGCCACGGAATCGGGCTGGAATACGACACGATCGAGGAACTGGGCGCGCTGCTGCGCGACCGCGGGCACATGGACCGGGTGCGCGCCAACATGTGGCGCGAGCGCGACCGCTTCTGCTTCGATCACCACGCGCAGGGGCTGGTCGCCTTCTTCCGCAGCGTGATCGGGGGCGCGTCCCGCGGGGAGCGGCGCCCCGCCTAGGAAGCGGCGCTAGCCGTCCCGGTGCCCGCCCAGCAGGTCCGCGCGCGGATAGCCCCAGCGCGGGATCGGGTAGGGGCAGGGCTCGGAGGATGGCTTGCCGTAGGCGAGCCTGGTGAAGTTGTCACGGCCCAGTGCCCCGAAGCGGATGTCGGTGGCGACCCCGCCGGCCAGCGATGGCGCGCGGGCGAAGCGCAGCCAGGCGTCGATCCGGCAATCGGCCTGCCGCAACACGCGCAGGACCGCGAGACTGCCGCGCTCCTCCCAGTCGAACACGAGCGCAGGGTCGCCCGCGCCTGGTTTGCCCCCGAAGCGCGCCGGGCAGGCGGCGATCGGATTGAGCTCAGGGGCCAGGCTCAGCACCCCCCGGCGCAGGCGGTAGGTGCCTGCCGCCGCATCGCTGCTGATCGCAATGAAACTCCAGCACAGGGGATTGGTCGGGAAGGCCGTCAGCGGCACGTCCAGCAGACGCGCCGCGGCACTGGTATGGGCCAGGGCGCGCGCGACCCGGTCGCGTGCGGCGTCCGCCGCCAGCGCCTGGACGCCGATGAATGCGGCGATCGCGGCGAAGCCCGCCGCCAGTCCGGCCCCGGCGGCCAGGCGGGCCTGCACCCACGCCAGCCCCAGTCCCAGCAGCGCGAGCAGCGCGAGCGAACCCCATTGCAGGAAGCCCAGCAGCGTGAAGGCGACAGGAGCGCCGGCCAGCAGCGCATACAGCAGCCAGCGCCAGGCGCGCGCCGCCACCAGGGCGGCCAGCGGCACCCCGAGCCCGACCCAGAACACGGGTTCGACGATGAAGACCAGGTCGCCGTACTGCCAGCCTGGGGCGAAGGGGTGGAACAGGTGGACCCCGTACACGTTGAGCGAATCCATGCCCAGGTGGAGCAGCAGACCCAGGCCGGCCGCGAGCGCGAAGCCGCGGCGCGCGGCCCTGCTCACGCGCAGCAGCCCGCGCGCCCCCGGCCAGAGCAGCCAGAGCAAGGCGAACAGCAGCAGCGCCTGCGGCAGCAGGTAGAGCAGGGTGTGGGTGTGCCCGCGGTGGTGCAGCAGGTAGCCGAGCGGTTCCGGCGCCAGCGGTGTGAGCACCAGGTCCAGGTCGGGGAAATTGCTGGCTGCCCAGCCCGACACCAGCAAGAGGCGGCGGCGCAGGCGTGCGTGGGCCGGATCGGATTCCGCCGGCAGGCTGCGCTCGACGAGTTCGCCCAGCGCAAGGCCGGCGACGGAGTGGCTGAGATTATCCATGCCTCCAATCTTACCTCAGCCGGAAAATTGATATATTCCTAGCATGGTTTTTGCGTATTTACTTTTCTATATGTATGTTTTTTGATGCACATCAAAAAATCATGCCCCAGGCATCGTTATTATGCAAACTTATATAATTTTGCCTGTGAGCAACAAGGAGTCGTCGTGCGCACCAACCTGCCAGTTACCGAGACCGAATACCTGATGGTGGAGGGGCAGTCGATCGTCTCCAAGACCGACATCAAGGGACGGATCACGTATGTCAACCCGAGCTTCGTGGAAGTCAGCGGCTACACCGAGCCCGAGTTGATCGGCAAGGCGCACAACATCGTGCGCCACCCGGACATGCCGCCGGAAGCCTTCGCCGACCTTTGGCGCACCCTGCAGGACGGACAGCCCTGGACCGGCCTGGTCAAGAACCGCCGCAAGAACGGCGATTTCTACTGGGTGGTGGCGAACGTCGTGCCCATCAAGGAGAACGGCCGCGTCATCGGCTACATGTCGGTGCGCACCGCACCGACGCGCGAGCAGGTGGCGCAAGCCGAAGCGCTGTACGCCCGCATCCGGGCCGGGCAGGCGAAGGGCATCACGATTCGCCAGGGCAGGGTCGTGCGCACCGGCATCTGGTCGCGCATCGCCGCCCTGCGCGCGCTGCCGCTGCAACAGCGGCTCGGGATCATGATGGGCGGCCAGGCGGTCCTGCTCGGCGCGCTGGCCGTGGCGGTCGATGGACCCGCCTGGAGCGTGCTCGCCGGCGCCGGCGCGCTGCTGACCCTGCTGGCCTGGGCCGACCTGCAGCGCACCATTGCCCGGCCCCTGCGCGAGGCGACCGAGGCCGTGTTCGCGCTCGCTGGTGGCGACCTGGCCCACCCCTGTCCGACGGGGCGCGACGATGACATCGGGCGCCTGCAACTGGCGCTGCGCCAACTGAGCATCAACCTGCAGGCGATCGTCGGCGACGTGCTGCGCAACGTCGCCTCGATCGAGCACGCGACGCGCGATATCGCCGCCGGCAACGTCGACCTGGCCAGCCGCACCGAGTCGCAGGCCGCCAGCCTGGAGCAGACCGCCGCGAGCCTGAACCAGATCGCCTCGGCGGCCGGCCAGAATACCGACAGCGCGGTGCGCGCCGACCAACTGGTCGGCCAGGCGTCCAGCGTGGCGGGGCGCGGCGGCCAGGCGGTCGACCGGGTCGGCGGCACCATGGGCCAGATCAGCACCTCGGCCACGCGGATCGTCGACATCATCGGGATTATCGACGGCATCGCCTTCCAGACCAATATCCTGGCCCTGAACGCCGCGGTTGAAGCGGCCAGGGCCGGCGAGCAGGGCAGGGGCTTCGCGGTCGTGGCCGGCGAGGTGCGCAGCCTGGCCCAGCGTTCCGCCAGCGCGGCACGCGAGATCAAGGCGCTAATCGACGATTCGGTGCAGAAGGTCGAGCAGGGGAACGAGCTGGTCGGGGATGCAGGAAAGACCATGCTCGAGGTGGTCACCGCGGTGCAGGGCGCGGCCGCGATCATGCACGACATCACCCTGGCGAGCCGCGAGCAGGGTAACGGCATCGCCCAGGTGAACATGGCGATGGAGCAACTGGACACGATCACCCGACAGAACGCCGCCCTGGTCGAGGAGGCCGCCGCCGCTTCCAGCAGCGTGGCCGGGGAGGCGGCGCGCCTGGCCCAGGCACTGTCGGTGTTCAAGTTTCAAGGTGCCCGCGCCGAGCCTGTGCGGTCTAATTCGTATTTGATGCACGTCAAGGAATTTGCTGAAGTGGATCAATAAACTCATGCTCATCAAGCTGTTCCGCGTTCGCCGGAACGGCAGGCAGCTGGAGTTTCATCAATGCTCGTACACGAATTCCCGGTCACGGTCATGCCGTCGATCCCCCAGGCTGCGGCCCCTTCCGTCGAGTTCGACGCCGAGCTTCTCGGCCGGCTCAGCAAGTCGGGTCCGCGTTACACCTCCTACCCGACCGCCGACCGTTTCAGCGACGACTTCGGCTACCGGGACTACCTGCACGCGGTGGCGGGGCTGCGCACCCGCGGCCTGGCCAAGCCGCTGTCGCTCTACCTGCACATCCCGTTCTGCGACACGGTGTGCTACTACTGCGCCTGCAACAAGATCGTCACGAAGAACCGCGAGAAGGCGGCCACCTACCTCGGCTACCTGAAGCGCGAGATCGAGATGCAGGGCATGCTGTTCGCCGGGATGAACGATGTCGAGCAGCTGCACTTCGGCGGCGGCACCCCGACCTACCTGAGCGACGAACAGATGGGCGATCTGATGGCCCACCTGCGCCGCAGCTTCAAGTTCGCGCCCGACGAGATCGGCGAGTACTCGATCGAGATCGATCCGCGCACGGTGTCGGTGGAGCGGGTGCACAGCCTGCGCAGCCAGGGCTTCAACCGCATCAGCCTGGGCGTGCAGGATTTCGATCCGGACGTGCAGAAGGCGGTGAACCGCATCCAGCCGGAGGCCGAGACCGTGGCCATCATCGAGGCCGCGCGCGCGGCAGGCTTCCGCTCGGTCAGCATCGACCTGATCTACGGCCTGCCGAAGCAGACCCTGGTCTCGATGGGCCAGACGCTGGACAAGGTGATCGCGGCCAGCCCGGACCGCATCTCGGTCTACCACTACGCCCACATGCCGCACCTGTTCAAGCCGCAGCGCCGCATCGACGAGGCCGACATGCCCGACAGCGAGACCAAGCTGCAGATGCTGTCCCTGTGCATCGAGCGCCTGACCGGTGCCGGTTACGTGTACATCGGGATGGATCACTTCGCCAAGCCGACCGACGACCTGGCGGTGGCACAGCAGCAGGGGCGCCTGCACCGCAACTTCCAGGGCTACTCGACCCACGCCGACACCGACCTGGTCTCGTGCGGCGTCTCGGCCATCAGCGCCGTCGGCGCCACCTACAGCCAGAACGTCAAGACGCTTGAGGAATACTACGACCTGCTCGACCAGAACGAGCTGCCGATCGCGCGCGGGATCCGCCTGACCATGGACGACGCGCTGCGCCGCAGCCTGATCCAGAAGCTGATGTGCCAGTTCGAGCTGTCGATCCCGGCCATCGAGCAGGCCTTCCCGATCGTGTTCGGCACCTACTTCGAGGCCGAGATGGAACAGCTGCGCCAGCTCGAGCGCGACGGCCTGGTCACCATCGGCGCGGACTGGATCTCGGTCACGATGAAGGGGCGTCTGCTGATCCGTAACGTCTGCATGGTGTTCGACCGCTACCTGGCCAATCGCGCGCCCGGCCCGCGCCACTCGCAGACCATCTGACCGACTGGGATAGCCGATGTCCGGTATCAGCCTCCTTCCCGTGTTCCTGGTGGGCCTGCTCGGCAGCGTCCATTGCGCGGGCATGTGCGGCGGCATCGTCGGCGCGCTGTCGGTGGTGCCGGCACGCCCGCGCCCCGCGTTCCCGGTGCCGGTGCGCGGTCCGGCTCCGGCCACGCCGGCGCTCGCCAACGTCGCCTCCTACAACGCGGGTCGGATCGCCAGTTACATGACGGCCGGCGCGCTGGCCGGCGGCGTGGCGGGCGGCGC
>FWWL01006652.1_pt1 | contig 16518 bp, 14 predicted proteins | sample 2228331 | NCBI WGS metagenome assembly FWWL01 (sample SAMEA103939775, study PRJEB20133) | metagenome
ATCCTTGATGATTTTCACCCGGTCGCCGACCGTCAGCAGCGCCAGAAAACGCGAAAAAACCAGGCAGATGATCACGAAGAAAAACAAAAGATAAAGCACCCTGTCCCTTTTGGCTTCTTTGAAAGTGTTCAGGGCGATGGTGATGATTTTCATTGGTTCTTCACCATGTTGACAAAAATGTCCTCGAGAGTCTCGGTCCTGGGAATGAGCGAGATAATTTTTCCTTTTTTCTGCTGCACCAGGTTAATCACCTGATCTATCTTTTCTTCATCATAGACCTTGAGCAGCACGCGGTCTCCGCTGGTGGAAACACTTTCTCCTAAGTGGTTGAATTCCGCCGCCGGAACCCCGGCGATGACGATTTCTGTGAACAGCACCTTTTCCGAGATCAGGTCTCCGAGGTAACCCTGGTTTATGATTTCGCCGGCCAGGATGATAGCCACCCGGTCGCAGATCATTTCGATGTCCTGGAGGATGTGAGAGGAGAGGAAGACCGTCTTGCCTTCTTTCTTCAGGTTGACGATGATGTCGCGGAATTCCTTCCGGCCGATCGGGTCGAGCCCGCCCATCGGTTCATCCAGGATAACCAGAGCCGGGTCGTTCAGCAGCGCCTGAGCCAGACCTATCCGCTGGAGCATGCCGCGGGAATATTTCCGCAGCTGCAGGTCGGCCGCTCTCTCCATGCCCACCAGTTTCAGGAAATACTTAATTTTTTCCTCTCGCTCCCGTCCGTGGATTCCCAGCAGGTCGGCATAGAAAGCCAGAAATTCTTTCCCGGTGAGGTAATCGTAAAAGTAAGGGTTTTCCGGGAGGAAGCCAACCTTCTGGCGGGCGCGCGGTTTCAGGGAATCCTCTCCGAAAATAGCTATCCGCCCGGAATCGGGAAAGATCAGGTTCAGGATGCACTTGATGGTGGTGGTTTTTCCAGCCCCGTTCGGACCGAGGTAGCCAAAGATTTCACCCTCGTTCACATGGAACGAGATTCCCTTCAACACCGGTTTCTTTTTTGGAATAAAGCCAACTTTATAAGCCTTATGGACATTTTCCAGTTCAAGTGCTTTACCCATCTTGATTAACTCTATAGCTGAATACCCGGTTTATGTCAACTTTTCTGTTTTTTCAGATGCGTTTCAAACAGCTTGAAAATCCTCCGGTACTCATCGACCCAGGAAGAGGTGTTGCGGAAAGCGTGGTCTTCAACCGGATAGATGGCCACTTCCCAGTTTTCCTTGCCGAGCTCTATCAAGCGCTGCACCAGCCTGACGGTGTCCTGGAAGTGAACGTTGGTGTCGACCATTCCGTGGCAGATGAGCAGGGCTCCTTTCAGCCCTTCGGCGAAATAGATGGGTGAGCTTCTCCTGTAAGCTTCCGGGTCTTTCTGCGGCAGGTTCAGGATGTCCACCGTGTAGTTCGGATGATAATGCGCCCAGTCGGTGACCGGCCTCAGAGCCGCGCCTGCCCGGAAAGTATCAGTGGTGAACATGGCCATCAGCGTCAGGAATCCGCCGTAACTGCCTCCGTAACAGCCTATGGCTTCCGGATTTACCTGGTATTTTTCCACCAGGAACTTCGCTCCGTCAACCACGTCGTCCAGGTCTTTCCCGCCCATATGACGGTAGATCCCGGTGCGGAAATCTCGGCCGTATCCGCTGCTCCCGCGGTAGTCCACATCCAGGACGTAATAACCGTGGTCGCGCAGGAAGTTGTGAAACATGAATTCCCGTTCATATGTGCTCCAGCCCTTATGGGCGTTCTGGAGGTAACCGGCTCCATGGATGAAGATCACTGCCGGACGATCCGGGTGCGGCCGGTCGGGTTTAAACAGCCGGGCGTAAACTTCAACTCCGTCTCTGGCCATAAAGCTCACAATTTCCGGGTCGTACCAGGGATAGGAGCGGAATTCTCCGGTGGTGGAAACGGTTATCTGTTTCGGTTGAGCGCCCGGTTTCAGCGGCTGGAGATATAGTTCCGGCGGAACGTTGCTGTAAGAATGAATTATGGCCACGGCGCTTTCATCGGGAGAAATATGAAATTCATTAAGGCCGGTCAGAAAGGTAAGCCTGTTCTTTTTTCCGGTCTTGAGGTCAAGAACATAGAGGTGGCGTTCTCCAGGATGCACCTCGCTGGTCACCAGATAGACCTTTTGTCCATCACGTGAAAGCTCGGCTTGGGTCACTTCATAACGCCCTTCGGTCAGCGCTTTCTTTTCTTTGCTGACAACTGACAGGCGATAAAGATGAGCGTAGCCATTCTGTTCGGAAATGTAAGAAACGTGCTGGCTGTCGGGCCACCAGAAGATGCTGGTGAGTCCGAGCGAACCGACCCAGGCTTCGTCGTGGACATTTTCCAGGACCTGAGTTTTTCCGGTGGAAACATCCAGCAGAAAAAGCCAGGCGTCCTTGCGGTCTTCAGCCTGAGCCACCAGCAGACACTTTTTCCCGTCAGGAGACCAGAGCCACTGCCGCGGGTTGATCTGTCTTTCGCCCTGTCCATAATCCACCCAGCGCACCTCGCCGGTTTCGCTGTGGACGATTCCAGCCCGGAGGAGCTGCGGGTTTTCAGCCGCTTTCGTGTGGGAGTCGATGGTTTCAGTGTATCCGCTCCGGGTAACATAGTTCGGCACGATGGTGTTTCTCACCCCGGGGATCTGTTCGCTGAGCAGGAAAAGCACGTATTTTTCGTCGGGTGAGGGCTCGGCCTGAATCAAACGTTGATTTTCGGTCAGAAGAAATGGCTTTCTTCTCGTTGTCTGGCTGAGAGACGGCAGCAGGTCAAATCCCTGCCTTCCAAAACCCTCAAATCCAATCCGGAAAATTTCCTTGAAGAGTTCACGTTGCTGGTCTTCGTACCATTTCTGCGCTTCAGTCGGGCGGGGAGGTTCAGGCCGCTTTTCCCTGGTGAAAGAGGTGAGCTGGCGAAGGCTCCGGTCGGTCAGATTCAGGGTGAAGAGGTTATCTCCGCTCAGAAAATAAATCTTCTTCTGGTCGAAGGTGAAGCCGACACCGGATTCAGCCTGATCGGTGGCCATCAGCTGTTCGAGTTTTTTACTCGTCAGGTGGTAAAGGAAAATGTCGCCGTTCTGGTTTACCAGAAGCCTGGTTCTTTCCCGGTCCCACTGCCAGGAGCCACCGAAGCGACCGAAACCGAAAAAGCGGCGGCCGCGCCCGGCGCTGACCGGTGGATTTTCCAGAATTTTTTCCCTGCTGATTTTTACCGGCACCGGGTTTTTCAGGCTGACCGCGTAAATTTCTACATTCTTTTCGCCCGGTTTTTTCCAGCGGAAATACAGGGTCTGACCGTCAACCGCCCAGACCGGATTCGAAGGGGGAGTGCCGATAAATTCCTGTCCGGCCATGATTTTTTCCAGCCGGAGCTGCGGCTTTTCCGCTGCGGAACCGGCGGCAGCCGGGGTTTGAGCCTGAAGGGAAAGCAGGCTCAAGGCGACCGAAAGCAGGCAAACTGAAAGAAAGAGCTTTTTCCAGAAACCTTCAAATTCAGTTCGTTTGATTTTTGCAGGGCTCATGGTTAACTCCGTTGTTAATGAGTGTTTGAAAATTTTTCTGAAAATTTGCGGACATCATATTATGCCGATCATAAGTTTTTATATCCAGTTCAAATCCGGCCTCGAACTGATTCGCTCAATTTTTAACCTGCATTCCTGTTTATTTGTTTTCTCTGCCGCCGCGGATCGTCGTTCCGGCGGGCAGCGTTTCAACTCAATAATATAAGTCATTTTTCAACTAATTATAAAGAGGAAATTTCTCAGTAAAGCTCTTTTTGCATAGCCAGGGAAGGATAAAACTTTATCCTTTTATTGAATAAAGGAAAAGTTCTGAAAAAAGCGTTCTTTAGCGCGATTATAACTTTTTAATATTCGAACGCTGGAACGGAAACTTCCGAACAATTATCCTGTCTGGATAAATTATTTAATTTCAAGAAGATAAATTTAGAGGGGGTGAGAAATAAGCTTCATCCAGGCTGATATTTCACCCCGGAAAACATCCGCAGGGGTGATTGTCAGCTTTTTGATCCCGTGCGAAATTGGAAACGCCTCTGATTGAGGCGAGGCCAAGGTTGCTGAGGAAAGGGAGGGGGAGGGAGATCCTTCTCCTCTTTCCTCCTTATTCTTCCTCCAACCCGATGCCTCTTTTTTGTATTTCTGCTGCTTCTTAAATCTCTCGGGGAGGGGTAATTTTTATTCGAAAGTTTTGTTCAAAAAAATCCTTTCAGGCCGGAAATTCAATTCGTGCAGTCAAGCTAATGAAAGCCCTCGTTTGTAAGATTAACTGAAGAACAGGCTGACGGAAAATTCCAGGCGAAAACTCCTGAGAGAAGGAGTCGGTTTTCAAGCCAGCCTCGAACACGCTTTTAGCGGTGGAAAAATCTTTTACTATCTGATATCCTGATAATCATCCAGGGCGTAAATTTTAGAAACTGCAAAAATTGCCGCAAAGAAATTCAGGGAATGGGAAATGAACGGGCAATATCATAATGCTTCTGCGCCTAGACTGCGAAATGATCTGGAATTTCAGCCGATCGAATATCAGGGGCGCCAGGCGCTTCTGGTGAGCGACCGCCTCGGTTTGATTAAAAACCCGGTGATGCTTCAGGGGGAGGCTCTGGAGGTGCTGGCGCTGATAGACGGACGCCGGGAAATCAGGGACATCCAGCTTGAATTTCTGCGCAATCGGGGTTACAGCCTGGAAGGCACATCGCTGGTGAATGATATTCTCCAGACTTTTCACCAGCTCGGTCTGCTGGACACTCCTGAGATCAGGTCCAGAAAGCAGAAGATGATCGAAGACTATCTCGCGCTCACGGTGAGGGAACCGGCTCTGGCCGGAGGTGCCTATCCGGCAGACCCGGAAGAGCTCAAACGATTTCTTGATCAAATTATCGAAATGGAAAAGCTTCCGCCCGAGGTGGAGAAAGCTCTGAGCGAAGAAAAGCCGGTGGTTTTGATTTCTCCCCACATTGACTTCCAGCGAGGTTGCCGCCTTTATTCCCGGGCTTACCGCTGTCTGGCCGGCAGAAAATATCGCCGGGTGATTTTGCTCGGAACCGGCCATTCGGTGGAAAACGGAATCATCTCGCTTACTTCCAAAAATTTTTTAACTCCGCTTGGCCTGGTCAATACAGAAAATGACCTGGTGGAAAGCCTGCGCCGGGCAGCTCCCGGATTGATCTCGCCTGATGATTTTGCCCACCGGAACGAACATTCGATTGAGTTCCAGCTTCTGTTTCTCCAGCAAACTCTCGGCCTGGACTTTACTCTGGTACCGATTTTAACCGGACTGTTTGATCCCTGGTTGAGGACTGCGGGGAGAGCTTCGGAAATTCCCGGTCTTCAGGAGTTTCTGAAAATCCTGGCCCGGGCGGCCCGCGAACCGGAAACTCTGGTTGTAGCCGGAGTTGACCTCTGTCATATCGGGTTGAAGTTCGGTCATAAGCAGCCGGCCCTGGAACTGCGGGAAGCAGCGGCTGAATTTGACCGCAGGCTGATTGAAACTCTTCTCAGATGGGAACCGGAAAATTTCTGGAAATTATTTCAGAATGGCGGGGATCGCTTTAATGTATGCGGGTTTTCCTCGCTGGCTCTGTTGCTGGAGATAGCTAAGGTGAAAAGGGGAATCTTTCTCGGTTATGAGATGGCTGACGAGCCGGCCACGCGTTCAGCCGTGAGTTTCGCCTCGCTGGTTTTCTTCTGATTTCTGTTTTTCGCCCCTATTCTGTATAATTTTCAAGAAAAAGAAGATAGATTCTGGAGGATAAAGATGACCGATTTTGGCGGAGCGCTTAAAGATTATGCACGGGTAAAAAATTTTCAGCTGGCGGTGATCGGGGTTCCTTTTGACGAAAAATCGAGCTTTCTCCGGGGAGCTGCCGGCGGTCCTGAAGCAATCCGCCGGGTCTCCACCGGCAAATGCTACAATCCCGACACCGAGCTCGGCGTGGACCTGGCTGAGGATACTGTCCTGGTCGACCTGGGAGATGTCGACACCTCGGGCGATGTGCTTAAAACTTTTGCCGCCGTTGAAGAAAAGGTAAGAGAGGTGGTTATGGCTGGAGCTGTTCCGATCATTCTCGGCGGAGACCACTCGATTACCTATCCGGCAGTCAAAGCGGTCGCCAGCACTTTCAGAGAACTGGACCTGCTTCACCTGGATGCCCATCCCGATATGTATGAGGACCTTTACGGCGACCGGCTCTCTCACGCCTGCCCGATGGCCAGGATTCTCGAGGAAGGCCTGGTGAAGAATATGGTTCAGGTGGGCATCAGAGCGACCACTTCGGAAATGGAAGAGCTGGCAAGAAAGCATCGGGTGAAAACGATAACCGCGCGGGAGTTTCCGGAGAAACTCGAGCTCGCCTTCGAAAATCCTCTTTATATCTCGCTCGACCTGGATGTTTTTGACCCGGCTTTTGCCCCGGGTGTTTCCCATCATGAGCCCGGCGGACTGACCTCCAGACAGGTGATTGATTTAATCCAGAGGCTTAAAGCTAAGATTGTGGCTTTTGATATTGTCGAGTTGAATCCCTCACGGGATGTTTCTGGCATCACGGCCAGCTTAGCCTTCAAGCTGGTGAAGGAAATTGCCGGAAAGGTAGTCCGGCCATAAAGGGGGAGAAAATGAAAAAATACTCAATCATGTTTCTGTTTGTGGTGCTGGTGGCGGCAAGCATGTTTTTATCTCCTGCCGCCGGGGAAAGAACAGAATTTGACCGTTATTTTATCGATCGAACGATGAGGATAGATTATTACCACAGCGGCGATAGCCGGGAAGAGTCGATTACCATAGACCGTGTTTATCAGCAGGGCGTCTGGGCCGGTCCAGTCGGTAACCTGACAGACCCGTTCCTCAGAGGCAGATACTGCGCCCGGGTATACGATGCGGCTTCCGGAAAGTTGATCTACGCCCGGGCTTTCGACAGCCTGTTCGGAGAGTACAAAACGACGGATGAAGCTCTGAAAGGCCTCAAACGCACCTTCCACGAGTCGGTTCTGATACCCTATCCGAAAGACAGGATTATTTTTACCCTGGAAGTTCGTGACCGGGAGAACAGGTTTCATAAAATTTTTTCAGAAGAAATCGACCCGGCTTCGATCTACATAGTAAAGGAGAGAACAGAAACTGGAGTAAAAATTTTTGAGCCGCTGAAGAATGGCTCGCCTCACCGGAAGGTCGACCTGGTTTTTCTGGGTGAAGGTTATACCGCGGCCGAAGAAAGAAAATTCAAAAATGATGTGGAAAGATTCATGCGAATATTCTTCAGCCAGGAGCCTTATCGCAGCCTTCAGGACAGGTTTAATATTTACGGAGTGCTTAAACCTTCAGCCGAAAGCGGTTGCGATGAGCCCTCTCATGGAGTCTGGAGGCAGACGGCGCTCGGTTGCAGCTTTGATTCTTTCGGCTCCGAGCGCTATCTGCTGACCGAAGACAACAGGCGCGTGCGCGACATAGCCGCGGCCGTTCCTTACGATGCGATCATGATTATGGTCAATCATCAACGTTACGGAGGCGGAGGCATTTACAACCTTTACTGCACTTTCACCACGGATAATCAGTGGCATGAATATCTGATGCTCCATGAGTTTGGCCATTCTTTTACCGGACTGGCTGACGAGTATTACACCTCCCAGGTGGCTTACAACGAATTCTACCCGCGCGGGGTAGAACCGGTGGAGCCCAACATCACGGCGCTTCTCGACCCGAAGCAGCTGAAATGGAAGCATCTGGTAACTCCCAGGCTGGAGATTCCGACCCTCTGGGAGAAGGAAGAATTCGATCGGATGGATACTGAATACCAGAAAATAAGGTCTGAGCTGAACGAGAAAATTGCCAGGATGAAGAGGGAAGGGGCTCCGCGGGAAGACGTTGCCAGGCTGGAACAGGAAAGCGAAAGGCTTTCGCTGGAGCATGCCAGAAAAATCGACGAATTCCTGGCCCGGAGCAAGTACTACGGAAAGGTTGGCGCTTTTGAAGGAGCCGGTTATTCTTCCACCGGACTCTACCGTCCGGCGGTTGATTGCATAATGTTCACCAAGGGAAAGAAACCTTATTGCCCGGTTTGCCAGGAAGCGGTGAAGCAGATGATTGAGTTCTACTGCCGTTAGGTCTGGTCAACGGGCCGGCCGTAAGAAGACTCAATTATTAGAAGATTCTTTTAATCACACGCTGGAGACTCCACCGCAAGGTTGTTCTGTTTTTTAGAAATTAGATTTCTCTTATCGCAATTAGAATGATTCCCTTCGGTTTTGCCGGGAAAATTAACAATAAGACTTTGATGATAAAGTGCCTGGTTAAAATCAAAAGCAGGTTCTGTTGAGAAATTTTTTTCGATAAAAGTTGCGGGCTGTTGTCAGCAAAAGGGGGGTTGATGATGGGAACCAAAAAGGTGGGGGCTTTCCCCAGCCCGCGCAGGAAAGCCACATAAATTATATTTTCTGAACAGTCAAAAATCAAGTTTTTTTTGATTTTATTATTTAAGCAAAATCAATGATTTATAATTTTTTTTACAAAATTCTGTTAACGTTAATAATTTTTTCGCTTTAGTTTTTAAAAGATTTTTGCCATTCAGATTGGCGGCCTTCGGCCAGCTATTAATTTTCGTTTATATTATGTCACTGATTATGACCGGTGCTTTATGTCATCTGATTAGAAATTATATGAAGTATCTATCTAACCTCATCGTAGTTGCTCGTTAAGAAGGTCAATCCAGCGCAAATTTTTTAAACTGAGTGAGATTCTCTTCGAAATTTTTTTATCAAGAGTTTTTATTCTTAAATTCCACCCGGATGAAAAAAGAATTAAAATCATATTGAAGAAAAAGGCAAATATAGTCTGGATTTATTAAAGGAGGACGGTGATGAAACAGGATGATTTGAAAGACAGAAAAATTGACATCAAGGTTGACGAACATATTGCTGTTGGCACTTATTCCAACCTGGCGGCCATCAGACACAGCCGCGAAGAGTTCATCTTCGATTTTGCTTTTATCTTTCCCGACGGTCCGCTGGGAAAGCTCGTGGCCAGAGTGATTCTCAGTCCGGCTCACGCCAAGCGTTTTTCCGAGGCTCTTCAGGAGAATATAAAGAGATATGAAGAAATGTTCGGGCCGATCGTGCCGGCTGACATTCCGCCTGGTGTCGGCTTTATTCAATGATGTACTGATGAATTTAAGGAAATCCTTATGGCTTGACAACGCTAAATAAATTTAATAAAAGAGATTCAGAGTTTGTATTTCGAGAGCAGAAAGTCAGGAGGGCAGGAAAGAGGGCTCAAGGGCTGAAAACCAGCTGGTATTTCATCATCGTTTGAGCTATACTAAGGCGAGAGTGAGAAAGGGTTGAAGGAACAGAAAGGATCAGAAAATTGTTATCAACAGTTGTGGCTTCCGGGAATTCAATCCCTGAGTTTGAGAATTGCCGGTTTTGGTTCTTCTCACCGGTTCTGCGAACCGGGTTTTCCAGGAAAAAATTTTTAATGGAGGTTTGATTTATGCCGTACTCTTACACCAACAAAAAGGGAATTGTTTACTACCTGCATTCTCGTGAAGTGAAGCTGCGGGGCGGGAAAGTCCAGACAATCTATTATTTCGCCAGAGAAGTCAGGCCCGGCGCGCTGGATGAAGTGCCTGCCGGTTACAAGGTGGTGGAAACCGCCAGAACCGGAATGCCCATTCTGAAAAAAGCCTGAAAACACTCAAGGTCTGATTTTTTTAACTCGATCAAAAAATCAGGAGAGCGATTTTCCATGAATCGTTCTCCTTTATTTTTTTTAAAATTTCCGGTTTGACCGTGTTCCCGCGGCTGATTTATACTTGAGCTATGAAAACAACAAAAAGAAAATTTACCTGTTCTTTGCTTCTTATTCTGACAGCAATTATTTTCCTGATAGCCTGTAAGAGCTCAGGAGATAAGAGCCAGGTTCCGGGAGAGCGCGCGCTCAGGATTGCCGTAATTCCGAAGGGTACCACTCACGAATTCTGGAAGACGGTTCAGGCCGGAGCGCTGAAGGCCGGCCAGGAACTCGGGGTTGAAATTTTATGGAAAGGACCGCAGAAAGAGGATGACCGGGCGCAGCAGATCCAGGTGGTTGAGGATTTCATCAGCCGCCGGGTCGACGGAATCGTCCTGGCTCCGCTGGATGACCGGGCTCTAATGAGACCGGTGGATGAAGCCATGCGAGAGGGAATTCCGGTGGTCATCATGGATTCCAACCTCCAGGGAGATAATTACATAAGTTTTGTAGCCACAGATAACTATAAAGGTGGAGTGATCGCGGCCAATCGGCTGGCCGAGGTGCTGGGGAAGAAAGGCCGCATTTTTCTCATCCGCTACCAGGAAGGTTCGGCCAGCACCACCTTCAGGGAACAGGGATTTCTCGACACAATCACCAGGGAATATCCGGAGATAGAAATCCTGGTGAAGGATCAGTTCGCCGGGACCACCACCGAAAGCGCCTACCAGCTGACAGAAAATCTTCTAAGCCGCTATTCTCAGGTTGACGGGATTTTCGCTCCGAACGAATCCAGCACTTTCGGCGCGCTGCGCGCTCTGCAGCATTTTGGCCTTGCTGGCAAAGTCAAGCTGGTAGGTTTTGACAGCTCCAGCAAGCTGGTCCAGTCGCTGGAGAAGAATGAAATTCAGGGACTGGTGCTGCAGGACCCGATGAACATAGGTTACCTTTCAGTCAAAACTCTGGTGGAGTATCTTCAGGGCAAACCGGTGGAAAAGAGAATAGATACCGGGGTGAGTCTGGCCACCCCGGAAAATATGAATCTGCCAGAGATAAGAAGACTGCTTGAGCCTGATTTTTCGCGTTTCCTTAAATAGTGAGACTGGCCGGATTTATTCCGGTTTCCTGTAATCAACAGTCGCCATGCAGGAAATACCGATCTTAAACCTTGAGCGGATAAGCAAAAGCTTTGGCTGTCACCGCGTTCTGAATGAAGTTGATTTTGACCTGCGGCCGGGCGAGGTGCACGCGCTGCTTGGCGAAAACGGCGCCGGTAAAAGCACGCTGATTAAGATTCTCAGCGGAGCTCTTAAACCCGATGGCGGACGGATGTTTATTTCCGGGGAAGAGTACCGGCCGGAAAGTCCGCTCAACGGCCGGAGGAAGGGAATTGCAGTCATCTATCAGGAACGGACGGTAGCCCCGCACCTGTCGGTTGAAGAAAACATCATGCTCGGGCAGGAGATGGCGAAGTTCGGACTGGTCGACCGGAAAGCCAGTCGCGAGAAAATCAGGCGGGTGCTGGAATTTCTCTGCCATCCGGAAATCGCTCCCGATATTCCGGTGAGAAACTTATCGGTCAGTGCCAGACAGGTGGTGGAGATTGCCCGGGCGCTGGTCAGCCAGGCAAGAATTTTAGTGATGGATGAACCAACCAGCAGTCTCTCCCGGGAAGACACCGGCCGGCTGTTTGAGATTATCAGAAAGCTCCGTCAGGAAGGCGTTGGAATTATCTACGTGAGTCACTTTCTGGAAGAGGTGCTGGAAATAGCCGATCGCTTTACCGTGCTCAGGGATGGACGGGTGGTGGGCCAGGGGCTGGTTTCCGGAACAAGCGTGGATGAACTTATCCAGCTGATGATCGGAAGACGTCTCTCTGATCTTTACCCGCGGCGACCGCGCCAGCCTGGAGAAATCATACTCAGAAGCCAGTCGGTCATGAGTTCCAGGATGGCTCAACCGGTCAGCCTGGAACTCAGGCGTAGAGAGATTCTCGGCATTGCCGGCCTGGTCGGAGCCGGTCGGACAGAATTTTTGAGAGCGCTTTTCGGTCTTGACCGTCTGGAAAAAGGTCTGGTGGTGGTCTCCGGGCAGGAATTTAAGCCGTTTCATCCCTCAATCAGCATTCAGGCCGGCCTTGGCTTCCTGAGCGAGGATCGTCAGACAGAAGGTCTGGCGCTAAGGATGAGCCTGGCTGACAATCTGACGCTGAGCCGGCTGCGTTCTTACCGCCGGCATCGTTTGTTTAATTCCAGGCTGCAGAGAAAAGTTGTTTCAGAGTGGATTGATAGATTCAGCATAAAAGCCCTATCCCCCGAGCAGAAAGTCTGGACTCTTTCCGGAGGAAATCAACAGAAGGTGGCTCTGGCCCGGTTGCTTCATCAATCAGCCGAGGTTTTCCTGCTGGATGAACCGACAAAAGGCATCGACGTGATGAGCAAGGCGCAGATTTACGAATTGATCGACCGACTGGCTGCAGAAAACAAAGCGGTGATTTTTGTGAGTTCATACTTTCCTGAACTTCTGGGTGTGGCCGACAGGATTGCCGTGTTTCACCGGGGGAAGCTGGTGGAAGTCCGTCCGGTTTCCGGGTGGACCGAGGCCGCGCTGATGAAGGCGGCTATTACCGGAAAAACAGGTGAAGAGTCTGTTGAGGAGAACCGCGTTGAACCACCGCAAGCTTAACCTGAGAAAATTAACCGGTCTGGCTGGCCCTTTTATCGGGCTTATCCTGGTTATCCTGATCTTTTCCCTGATGCCGGAAATTTCCGGGCGTTTTATGAGCCCGGCCAACATCAAGAATGTGGCCACCCAGTCGGTGATTGTGGCGCTGTGCGCCCTTGGAATGACCCTGATTATCGTCAGCGGCGGCATCGACCTGTCGGCTGCTTCCAATCTGGCACTCAGCTGCGTTCTGGTAGCTTATGCCATAAACAAAGGAATTCCGCCCCTGCTGGCAGCGCTCATCGGAATAGCTGCCGGAGGGACAATAGGATTTTTGAATGGATTCCTGATCACCCGCCTGCGGATGGTTCCCTTTATCGTCACCCTGGGGATGATGGGAATTGCACGCGGGCTGGCCAAATGGATCGCTAAGAATCAAAAAATTGACGCTCCCCTGAGCTGGCTGAACGACCTGATGCTCCGGACGCCGAAACCTTCCTGGCTTCTGGTTTCTCCGGGCATCTGGATGATGCTGTTTTTCTCGCTGGTGATGGCCATACTCCTGCGAAAGACGGTTTTCGGCCGCCATGCCCAGGCGGTGGGTTCAAACGAACTGACGGCCAGACTCTGCGGAGTGCGGACCGACCGGGTGAAGGTTCTGGTTTACACCATTTCCGGGCTTCTGTGCGGACTGGCCGGAGTGATGGAGTTTTCCCGTCTCACCGTTGGAGATCCCACAGTGGCCATCGGGCTTGAACTTGACATCATTGCGGCTGTGGTCATAGGCGGGGGAAGTTTGAGCGGTGGCGAGGGCAGCGTTCTCGGCACTCTGGTCGGAGTGTTCATCATGTCTTTCCTCAGGAACGGCTGCACCATGATGGGCTGGCCGAATTATTTTCAGGAGATAATTATCGGGATTATCATCATAACAGCCGTAACCCTCGACCGTTTGCGCCACCGCCAGGAATGAACCTGTAGAACTGATTTTCCAAGGATCGGTCTCTCGGGTTGTCAAATATTTATGACCGTTGAAGAAAACGAGACAGGAGGTAATTATGAAAAAGAGAACGCTGTTAATCCTGATACTGCTGGGGTTCGCCGGAAGCCTGATGGCGGCGAGTCTTAACGCCCAGCCGATGTTCGGGCGCAAGATGTGGGGGCCAAAGCCTGGCGACGGCTATCGGTTGCTCAAGGATTATCTGAAGATAACTCCTGAACAGGAAAAGAAACTGGAGGAATTCCGGAAGGCCAGGCTGGATGAAGCTAAAGCTTATCGGGAAAAAATGGCCAAACTCCGGGATGAATTCCGAAAGCTGATGGCCGACCCGAAAGCGGAAGAGAAAAAGCTCAACAATCTGATCGACGAGATGAGCCAGCTGAGAGCCGAGCGGATGAAGGCAATGCTCAAGAACAGAAAAGAGTGGGAAAAAATCCTGACACCGGAGCAGCTGCAGAAGCTTGAAGATTTAAGGAAAGACTTCAGACTGCGAGCTGAACTGCTGCGAATACCGCGGCGGCCCATGATGAGAGGAAGAATGATGATGTTGCGGCATAGATGGCCGGGCGGCTTCTGGTGGTAAAGAGAATCATAGAGGTGGTCGGAGAAGGGTTGCTGTAAGGCAACCCTTTTTTTATTCGGGCATTTATTAATTAAGAATAGAGTCGATTTATGTCCATTTTTAAGGACATATTATCCTGAAATGAACGCCCGCCCTCCTGGTGTTTTCCTGATTTGCTGTTTATTTGCTGGCATGATTATTGCATGATTTTTTAATGGAAGGAGAGAAGAAGATGAAAATAGCCAGAACATTTTGGCTGATAATCTGCGGCCTTTTCTTCTTCTCGGTCAATCTTACGATTTTAGCGCACGGATATGATGCAACTTTTGCCCGGTTAACATACGTTCAGGGTGATGTTCAGGTGGAAAGAGCCAATCAACTAGGTCTGGAGGCGGGCGAGGTTAACCTGATATTAATTTCCGGTGACCGGCTGCTGACAGAAGAAGGCCTGGCAGAAGTCGGATTCGGGCGAAGCAATTATCTCCGCATCGACAGATATTCGATGGCCGAAGTGGCCAGATTGCCGGAGAACGGCTATCAAGACGTCTCAATTTATCTCCATTACGGGCGATTTTATCTGAGGGTAAGCTATCTGGAGAGGGAAAAGGAGTTCAGCCTTCATACTCCCGACGCTTCTTTCTACGTGCTGGAAGAAGGACTTTATCGCTTTGAAGTGGATAAGTTCGGGCGGACACAGGCCGCGGTGGTTGAAGGAAGTCTGGAAGCGGCGGGCGAGACAGAATCTGTGCTTCTCAACCCGGGAGAATTTCTGCTGGCTGACCGGGGACATCTGGCGGGTTCCGGTTATTTTAATCAGGCTGAAAATGAGTTCGAAGACTGGAATCGAGAAAGAGATTACCGGCTATCAGAAATAACCTATCAGGCTGGATCCTATCTCCCGGAAGAAATCAGAGAATATGAACCGGAACTTTCGGCGAACGGCCGCTGGGTTTACGAGCGCCCTTACGGATATGTCTGGGTGCCGGTGGTGGCTCGGGCTGACTGGCTGCCTTATTTTTACGGACGGTGGGTCTGGTATCCGAGGCTCGGTTGGACCTGGGTTTCGGCTGAACCATGGGGCTGGGTGGTCTATCACTATGGCCGCTGGCACTGGCGTCCGGGGCTCGGCTGGTACTGGATTCCGACGGTGCACTGGGGACCGGCCTGGGTCCACTGGTACTGGGATGGCGAAGTGGTGGCCTGGTGTCCGTTGAGCTACTGGAACAGACCGGTGGTAATCATAAATAACTATTTTTATGACCGGTATGATGATGTGTTCTATCCTGTTCATTCCCGCGCTCTGGTGATTGTGAAGAGAGAGCAACTGCAGGCTCATCATCGTGTTCGGCTGAATCTGCGGCCGGAGGTGCTTCGAGTTGAAAAGATAAGGCTTCAGTCTCGTCCGCCCCAGATTAAGCCTGCAGCAAGCGTTTCCCCGAAAGTCCCTGGCTTAAGGGTTGATCCACAGTATATACAGGAGCGAAAACCATCTGGTTTAAGCCGGTCTTCTGTAAAATCGCTCAGGTCGGGAAGTATTTCCGGTGAGGCGCAGGCTCTGGGAAAAGTTTCCGGCAGCCGGCTGAGACCTGCGATTACCCGGGAAGCACCCGGAGAGGACAGAAACGCGCCGCTCAGGAATCCCGTGCCGGCGACCGATAACAACAGGTTCCCTTCAAATCGTTATCCTGCGGGGAAAATTTCAAGCGGCATCGTTAAAGAAAGGAGCGGGGTGGAGGTGCCGGCGGAAAGTCCCGGCAGATTGAGGATGAATAACCGGAAAGAGAGCCAGCTCAGGGAAAGTTATCTATCCAGAGGTGACAGATCTGATGAACAGAGAACCTTACGGACAGGATATTCCAGAAATAATCTTTCCGAAAGCGAAAACCTGAAGTCCCCGGTCGAATCCAGGTCGTTGGACAGAGAGAGGCCTGCTGAAAAAAGCCTTCTCCTTGGAGGAAGAAGCCAGGAAACAAAGCAGCCGAATTCAGGAGCAATCATTTCGACCAGGACTTCCGGAGCCGGTTCTTCCGGCAACCGCTCTAACAATGAAAAACCAGCAGCTAATGTAATTAAGAAGAAATGATTTTTGGTTTTGAATTAGTAGCTTGAGATTAAAGAAGATTAACTTTCCAGCCATCAGTCCGGACATGAGGAAAAGACTGCATCATTTTCTATACTTTTCAGGAAAATTTATGGCACCGGGGAACAATTCTCCGGTCTGAAGGCGGAAGGGAGGGGTTATCCCGGATAACATAGCAGGTGTACTTTCCTGCTCCTGTGTAATTGCCGTTAATCAGAAATTTTTTCTTTACTTTTAGCTAAATCAGTGGTATAAAGACTCCTTGATGTATCTGCCGCTATAGAAGGGGCAGAAAGACAAAATGGATATTTTCTTTAGAAAAAACATGGAGGTATAGTCGATGTCTTCTCGTAAAATTTTATTCAGTTTAACCGTACTGACCATCTGCTTGGTGGCTCTAATTCCCGCAGTGGCATTCGCTCAGAGCGCCCAGTCGCAGATTAAAGAATTCGAGGGAGTAGTTAAAACGGCAGTC
>FWWL01006653.1_pt1 | contig 16518 bp, 14 predicted proteins | sample 2228331 | NCBI WGS metagenome assembly FWWL01 (sample SAMEA103939775, study PRJEB20133) | metagenome
AGGCGGCCGATGCCGAGACGCTCTTGGAGTGGGGCGAGCGGCTGCTGTTTGCGAAGACGCCGGAAGAGGTGTTTGAGGCGCAGTAGTGCATACCCAGGGGGCCATGGAAATATCTCCTGACTCTGCGTCTGTTTTTTGATCGTGATCGGCATTCTCGGAGGTACCTTCGACCCGGTCCATTTCGGCCACTTGCGCCTGGCTTTAGAGGCCAAGGAAGCCCTTGCCCTGCAAGAAGTGCGTTTCATCCCAGTTGCCGCGCCGCCGCACCGCGCACCCCCGGTGGCGACATTTGAGGCGCGCTGCACGATGCTCAAGCTGGCGTTAGCCGACACGCCGGGGTTCGTGCTCGATGCCATTGAAGCCACGCTTCCTGCGCCGAGCTACACGGTGCAGACGCTGACGGCGCTGCGCGCTTCGCTGGGAGCTGATCCGCCGTTGGCGCTATTGATGGGTGCGGACGCGTTCGCGGATCTGACGAGCTGGCACCAGTGGAAACGGTTGCTCGAGCTGGCGCATCTGGTGGTCGCCACCCGCCCCGGCACAGAGCTGCGCGCCGATCGCCTTCCCGAGCCGTTGGCGCGGCGGTGGCAACAGCGCTGGCAGGTCGCAGAACCGACACCTGGCGGCGACACCGCGCACGCCAACCCCGCTGGCGCAACGCCGCCCGCATCGCCTCCCTTCATTGCTAGCAGTGCAAACGAGCTGCCCTTCTGGCGCACTCGACCCGCCGGTGCAGTGATCGAGTTGCCGATCACGCCGCTGGCGATTTCCTCGACACACATCCGACGTTTGCTCGCTAGTGGTCGCAGCGCGCGCTATCTGTTGCCCGATGCGGTGCATCAGTATCTTCGGAAACAGAAGCTCTACGGTTGATGGCGGAACAAGGACGAGGTTTTCTGTCGCATCCTCGCCTTCTCGTCGATTCCGTCGATGTTTTGCTCCACCCCCCCCAGCGGCGAAGCGTATGGTATCCCAATAACCCGTGGTGAGTTTCACGCTCAGAGAAACTTGAGCATGCCCATGAACGCGACGGTGAGCGTAAAGCCCAGTCCGATCATCCATTGCAGCGCGGCAAAGCGTTTCTCCATCGCCTCAAAACGCTTGTCCATCGCTTCAAAGCGCGCGTTCATCTCGCGCTGTAGTGCCTCAAAGCGCTTGTCCACCGCCTCAAAGCGCGCGTTCATCTCGCGCTGTAGTGCCTCAAAGCGCTTGTCCACCGCCTCAAAGCGCTTGTCCATCGCTTCAAAGCGCGCGTTCATCGCTTCGAACCGAGCGTTCATCTCGCGCATCAGCGCCTCAAAGCGCTTTTCACTTGTGGCAAACTGCACCGCCTGCGTTTCGCGTAGCGCTTTGAGCTCCTCCTCAACCCGCACGATGCGCTCAAGCAGCGAAAACTCCCGCGCCCGTTGCTCGTTCTGCTGCACGAACGCGGCGATTTGCTCCCCCACCGCCGCTTTGAGCTGCTCACGAATGAGCGCTTCTACCAGCTGCTTGACCGCGGCAGTATCGGGAAAAGGCGCACCCGCGGCGCTAACGGCCGCGCGCCTGTGCTCGGTGTCAGCGACGCCCTCAACGACTTCACTCATGGCGGGGACCAGGGAAAAAACATTGCTCTCATTATAATGTCATGATAATGATAAAGAAACATCCACAGTTGACCCACGTACCCGGGTTGGCAGGTGCTGCTCTTGCCTGGGCGCGCGTTTTCCTGGGGCATGACCTCAGCCGCAAGCACCCCGAAACCCAAGCGCCAAAACACTCGTGATATATTCCCTCTTGCCTTCCCTGATATCCTTTGAATGCTCGACGTCTTTGCCGAATTCTCGCTCCTGCTGCTGCTTTCTGCGATTGTAGGCATGGTGGCGCTGCTGCTGCGCCAACCGGTGCTGATTGCCTACATCGCGCTCGGCTTGATCGTTGGACCGGCGGGTCTGCACCTGGTCAGCGCGCACGACCAGATCGATCTGCTGGCGCAAATCGGCGTGACGGTGCTGTTGTTCATCGTTGGACTGAAACTCGACTGGCAACACGTGCGCCACATCGGGCCGGTGGCCCTCGCGACGGGTCTGGGACAGTTGTTCTTCACCATCGTGATCGGTTTTTTGATCCTGCTGGCGCTCGACAAATCCTGGGTCGAGGCGCTGTATGTCGCGGTGGCGCTCACCTTTTCCAGCACGATCATCATCGTCAAGCTGCTTTCGGACAAACGCGAGCTCGATTCGCTGCACGGTCGCATCGCGGTGGGCTTTCTAATCGTGCAAGACCTGGCGGTCGTTGCGGCGATGATGGTGATGAGCGCACTGCGCGGCGCCCCAGAGGGCGGTGATTGGGGCACGCTGCTCGCCGTGGCCGTTTCACTGAGTCTGCGCTTGCTCGCCGCTGCAGTTTCGTTTTTTGTGCTCATGCGCTTCGTGCTGCCGCGACTGGTGGCGCAGATGGCCCGCTCGCAGGAATTGCTGCTCATTTTTGCGGTGGCGTGGGGAACGGCGTTGGCGACGCTGGGAGAATGGGCGGGATTTTCCAAGGAAGCGGGGGCGTTTCTCGCGGGGTTTTCTCTTGCCTCCACCCCGTTTCGCGATGCGATCAACGCGCGGCTTGCCGGGATCCGCGATTTCCTGTTGCTGTTTTTCTTTCTCGATCTCGGCGCAAGGATGGATCTGAGCACGTTGCAAGGGGAACTGGGATCGGCGGTGGTGTTGTCGCTTTTTGTGCTCATCGGCAATCCGCTCATCGTGATGGCGATCATGGGGTATATGGGCTACCGCAAACGCACGGGGTTTTTGTGCGGGCTGACGGTAGCGCAGATCAGCGAGTTTTCGATCATTTTCGTCGCGATGGGCATTGCGCTCGGCCACGTCGATGAAAGTGCCTTGGGGTTGACCACGCTGGTGGGGCTGGTGACGATCGCGCTATCGACGTATATGATCCTGTACTCGCACCAGCTTTATGAAAAGCTCGCTCCCTATCTGGGATGGTTCGAACGTAAACATCCCAGACGCGAAGAAGCGATGGAACGCCTGGGGCACAGCAACACGGATGCCGAAGTGATCGTGTTCGGGATGGGGCGGCTGGGGCATCTGATCGCGCGTCGGTTGCAAGAGCAAGGAGTGCGGGTACTGGGGGTGGATTTCGACCCGGAAGTGATCCGTAGCGAACGGCGCGCCCACATTCCGGTGCGTTTCGGCGATGCGCTCGCCGCGGAATTTCTTGAAACCCTGCCACTGGCCAACGCACGCTGGGTGATCAGCACGTTGCCCGATCCGACCTCGAACCGACTGCTGCTGCAACAGCTGCGCGCGCTGCACTACGAGGGACCGATCGGCGTGGTGGTGCGCGAAGAGCTCACGCGTGAACAGATGCACGCGTTCGTCGAAGCAGGTGCCACCCAGGTATGGAACCCACTGCGCGAAGCGGCGGAATTCACCGCCGAGATGATCGTGTCGCTGCTGCGCGGCGCTGTCGCTACAAGCAATCAATCACCATGATGCCCCCCATCATGTCAGGGAGCAATGCCGCGCAAGATCGTCTGACCCCTTCTCCAAGGAACCAACCACCATGATGCCTCTCACCCGCATTGTCGCTGCGACTGATTTTTCGCCCCCCGCGCGCCGAGCCGTAGAACGTGCCTATCGCCTGGCCTCAGATCAGGGGGCAGCGCTGCAGTTGGTGCATGTGCTCGATTTCGCTTCGACCCAGAGCGTGTGGCAAAAACTTTTTGCCGAGCAAAGCGAAACACTCGCCGAACGGCTGCGCCTCAAGGCCCGACAAGCGTTGGAAGCGCTCGCCAACGAATTTTGGGAGCGCTTCGGCGTACGGGCTGCTCTTGCGGTGGTCGCCGGCAAGACCCCCGCGGCGATCGTCGAAGCGGCTCGGTCCTTTGCCGCTGACCTGATCGTCGTTGGGACGCGCGGCGAGTCGTTTCTGCGCCAGGCGATCGTCGGCAGTACAGCGATGCGGGTGCTGCGCGTCAGTCGCCACACGCCGGTGCTGATGGTCAAGCAGCCGCCGCTTGCCCCTTACCGCAACGTTCTGGTGGCGCTGGATCCTGGCCCTAACGCCGAAACGATTTTGCGTACCGCGCAGCGCTGGGCAGGCGAAGCGCGGTTCGTGCTGGCGCACGCCTACGAGCTGCCGTTCGAGAGCAAACTGAGCCTAGCCGGCGTGTCACAAGAGGAAATCGCGCAATGCCTCCACCTTACGGCGCTGGAGCGACGGGAGTGGCTGCAAGCGCTGGCCGAAACGGTCAAACTCGCGACGCAGCGTTATGAAATCGCCCTCGTGCATGGCCCGGCGACGGTGCAGCTGCTCACCCTGGAACAAGACAAGGACATCGACCTGATCGTGGCCGGCAAACACAGCCAGGGAGTCATCGAAGAGTGGTTGCTGGGCAGTGTCACCAAGCATCTTTTGAGCGAAGCGCAAAGCGACTTGCTGATCGTCTCGGCGGCCACCTCCTGACGGACTCGTTGGATCTTTCCCCACAAGCGGCACATCTTCTTTCAAGCGCGCAGCGCCGCAGCGATTCGGATAAGCTTCTTGCCGGCGCTGCACCCGAAAAGAGCCACCCTGCACCCCATCGGTGCGCCCCCACGCGCCACGCCCTGAAACCGGTGTTCTCTTTCCCTTGGCGCTCCCCAAAAAGGCGCTTTTATCCCGAAACTGCCGCTCGAAACGACGCATCCTCCACCTGGCACGATTCCTGCTTTGGGTTGACCGTAATTTTCTTTTTTGCAACCCAAGGAGCCTATCATGTCCAAAATGCGTTCGCTTTCTGCCCTGTTCGCCGGAGTCATCGCCGCTGCGCCGGTGCTCGCTGAAGAAGTCAGCAGCGTTTCCGGCAACATCACTCTGGCCAGTGAATATTTCTACCGGGGTTTGACCCAGACCGACCACAAACCGGCGCTGCAAGCCGGGGTGGACTGGGATGGGGGCAACGGTTGGTACCTCGGGCTGTGGGGTTCGAACATTTCGTGGCTATCGGACGCGGCGCCTGGCAGTTCCAGTAGCGTCGAGATCGACGTCTATGGTGGCAAAAAATTCTCGGTGGGCGACGTCGAGCTCGATGTCGGAGTCCTGCAATACCTTTATCCTGGCAAGTACTCGGCAGCATGGAAAGCGGCCTCGGGTCTGGAGTCACCGCACACCACCGAGGTCTACCTCGGCGGCAGCTACGGCATCGCCAGCGCCAAGGTATCGGTGTCGCTGAGCGATCTGTTCGGCGCGCCCGATTCCAAAGGCAGCCAGTACTACGAATTCGCGCTCGAACCCAAACTCAGCGACACGGTGACGCTCGTGGCGCACGTCGGGCGCCAGGTGGTGCGCGGTGCCGGCAACGGCGACTACACCGACTGGAAACTCGGGGTGAGCACCGAAATCGGCGGCTTCGAGGTCGGCCTATTTTATGTCGACACCAACGTCAGCTCGGGCCGGGCGTTGCTCACCCTCGGCAAAAGCTTTTGACAGCAAAGGAGCCGGATCATGAAATTCGTCAGCGCGATCATCAAACCGTTCAAGCTCGACGAGGTTCGCGAGGCGCTGAGCGCCATCGGTATCTCGGGCATGACCGTCACCGAGGTCAAGGGCTTCGGGCGCCAGAAAGGACACACGGAACTGTACCGCGGCGCCGAGTACGTGGTGGATTTTCTGCCCAAGGTGCGCATCGACGTCGCGGTGGACGATGCGTTGCTCGACTCCGTCCTCGAAGCGATCGAGCAATCGGCGCGTACCGGTAAAGTGGGTGACGGAAAGATCTTCGTTTTCGAACTGGCGCAAGTCGTGCGCATCCGCACGGGCGAAGTCGGCAGCTCGGCACTATGAAAGGAGAAAACCATGAAATACGTCATTGACCTACCCCGCGCAGCAATGGCCAGCGGGAGCCTAAGCACCCATGCCGGTGCAACGGTTGGCTGGTGTGAACCTGGTTGGGTTGCGGCGCACTACGGGGATCGAGCTGACCCGCACGATGCGCCGACCGTCAGGGTCGAGCACGCGACGCACGGCGCCAGAACACACCGGCGCGGACTCACCTGGCTTTGTGCCACCGCCGCGCTGTGGCTCATGAGCGTCGGCAACGCGTGGGCCGATACGGCCGCCCCGATCGTCGATCGCGGTGACGTGGCGTGGATGCTCACCGCCACATTGCTCGTGACCATGATGGTGGTGCCAGGGCTGGCACTGTTTTACGGCGGCATGGTACGCGCAAAGAACGCGCTCTCAGTACTCATGCACGTGATGACCACTTTCTCGCTCGCCGTCGTGCTGTGGGCGCTGTACGGCTACAGCCTGGCCTTTACCGAAGGCAACGCCTTCATCGGTAGTTTTGCCAAGGTCTTCCTGGCTGATGTCGGATTGGAGAGTTTGGCCGATACGTTCGATGAGGCGCACAAACTGCCGGAATACGTGTTCGTGGCGTTCCAAGGCACTTTCGCCGGGATCACCAGTGCACTCATCGTCGGCGCTTTTGCCGAGCGGATCAAGTTTTCCGCAGTGCTGATCTTCACCGCGATCTGGCTCAGCTTCGCGTACTTGCCGATCGCGCACATGGTGTGGGGACCGGGCGGCTTGTTGCTCGAGGATGGGGCGCTGGACTTCGCCGGGGGCACGGTAGTGCACATCAACGCCGGCGTGGCCGGGTTGGTCGGGGCGTACCTGGTGGGCAAACGCATCGGCTATGGGCGCGAAGCGCTCGCCCCGCATTCGCTGCCTCTGACCATGGTCGGCGCGTCGCTGCTGTGGGTCGGCTGGTTCGGGTTCAACGCCGGCTCGGCGCTTGCCGCCGACGCCACCGCGGCGCTGGCGTTCGTCAATACCCTCTTTGCCACTGCCGCAGCGATCCTGGCCTGGCTGATCGGCGAAGCTGCGTTCAAAGGCAAACCGTCGATGCTGGGCGCCGCATCGGGTGCGATCGCAGGGCTGGTGGCGATCACCCCCGCCGCGGGTACGGTAGGTCCGATCGGCGCGCTGGTGATCGGCTTGGCGGGCGGTTTTGCCGGGTTGTGGGGCGTGAGTTGGCTCAAGCACAAGCTCGGGGCCGATGACGCGCTCGACGTGTTCGGCGTGCATGGGGTGTGCGGCATCGTCGGCGCGATCCTCACCGGGGTGTTCACCGCGCCTGGGCTGGGCGGCACGGGGGATGCCGACTTCAGCATCGCCGCCCAAGTGGTCACGCAAACCTACGGGGTGATTCTGACCATCGTCTGGTCGGCGGTGGTGGCGTTCGTCGCGTACAAGATCGCCGCGCTCTTTACCGGCGGGCTGCGGGTGGCCGAAGACGAAGAGCGCGAGGGGCTGGACGTTACCGCCCACGGCGAGAGCGCCTACCGTTACTGACCCGTCGCGGCGCGTAGGAACCACGCGCGATCGTGGTTCGAAGGAAGCGCTCGGCGCAACGACCCAACCGCTATTACCTTCGCATCTCTCCTCCTTGCCGCCACCTTCGGGTGGCGGTTTTTTGTTTTCGTGCTGCGGCCAGGGGCATTTTGCGACGGCACTTTGCTTTAGAATGCCCCTCATGACTTGCGCACCGTCTTCCCTGCCCTCGATCCATTGGCATCACTTGCCCGAATGCGCGTCCACCAACGATGAGGCGCGCGCGCGAGCCCCCGCCACGAGTGGCGAATACGTGGTGGTGAGCGCCGAACGGCAAACCGCCGGACGCGGTCGCGCTGGCCGCGCCTGGGTGATGCACCCCGGTCAAGGGGTGGCGTTTTCGGTGGCCACGCGCCTGCCCGCGGGCACCTCGCTCGAGGGGCTGTCGCTGGCGGTGGGTGCGGCGCTGGCGGAAGCGCTCGCGGTACTGGACGTGCCAGTACGGTTGAAGTGGCCCAACGATCTGTTGCTGTTTGGCGGCAAACTCGGTGGCATTCTCATCGAAGCGCAGTGGCTAGGCCAAACGCCCATGGTGATCGTCGGCGTGGGCCTCAACCGCTACCGGCCGCAGGAGATCGGAGACGACACCTGGGCACTCGCGCCGGCGGCACTCGCCGACGCGCTGGCGCCCGTCCCCGCAACGGACGCGTTGGTCGCGATGCTGGCGCAGGCGGTGGTGGCGGTGTTGGAGGACTACCGGCGCGGCGCCGGGTTCGTTCCTTGGCAAGCCTCGTGGTGGGCGCACGCGGCGTGGCGAGATCGGTGGTGGGAATGGCAGCGTGAGGAGGGCGAGCCGCGGCGCGTGCGCTTGCTTGGGTTGGATGGCGACGGGGCACTGCGGGTCGAGGCACTAGATCACCTCCGCGAATACGGCCAGCAGCGCCCAACGGCAGCGATGAGTTCCCAAAATGACCCGCACGTCGCGCCTAGACGAGTCCCCCCTTCCAGGGCAAGCTTTACCGATGACCATGAACCCCCCCCTGAGGCGCCTGCGCTCACCGTGTCAAGTCGTGCCTGCCATCCCAGCACTGCCCGCAGCGCTACCTTTCGCGTCAGTCACAGTGCGGAACGCTTGCGCCCCGCGTGGTCGGACTGGCGGTATCTGCTTCTTGATCTGGGTAACTCGCGGTTGAAATGGTGGGCTGGCAGCAACCTCGACATTCTGCTGCAACCGCGCGCGCATCCCGATCCGGACGCGCAATGGGGTTCTTGCCCCTACGAACCGGCGGCGCTGACGGTGCTGGTGCAGCGCTGGCAGCGCTGGCTGGCCGCGGACGCCGCGGTGTGGGGCGTTGCGGTGGCAGGTCGCGAACGGGCGGCGATGGTCGAAAGCGCCCTGGGTCGGCAAGTGCGGTGGGTCACCAGCCGCGCTACCGCGGCCGGCGTACGCAACGGCTACGCGCAACCCAGCCAGCTTGGCGCCGACCGCTGGGTGGCCGCGATCGGCGCCTGGCATCTGGGCTACGCCCCCGCGGTGATCGTCGGTGCCGGAACGGCACTGACCTTGGATTGGCTGGATACCGACGGCACGTTTCGCGGCGGCTGGATTGCGCCGGGGTTGGCGACGATGGCGTGGGCACTCACGCACCGCACCGCACAGTTGCCAGTAATCGCTTTTGCCGACGCCCCTAGCGCTCCCTCTTTGCCGCCGACAAGCACCGTAGAGGCGATCCGCGAAGGTTGCCTTGCCGCGGCCATGGGGGCGATCGAACATTTGCTCGGTCAGATCTGGAGGCAGCAACCGCGCGCGCGGCTGGTGCTGATGGGCGGCGACGCGGCGCTCCTTTCCAGCCGCTTGGCACTGACCCATGGGCAGTGCCATAATTTGGTCTTTGCGGGACTGGCGGCGATTGCCCGCGCCGAGGGCCCATGATCGGGCGCAAGAAGCATCCCAAAAAGGGGTTTGGGCATTCCCACCTCATCCCCTGCCGCCCTAACTTACCGACATCGCTGCGAGGGAGCCATACCATGACCGAAGCCACGCGCATCCTGTTGCCAGAACACGAGATCCCCACCCATTGGTACAACATTGTCGCCGATATGCCCAACCCGCCGGCACCGCCGCTAGGACCTGACGGCCAACCGGTCAAACCCGAGATGATGGCGGCGATCTTCCCCGGGCCGCTGCTCGAGCAAGAAATGAGCAGCGAGCGCTGGATTCCCATCCCGGAACCGGTACGCGAAGCCTATCGACTGTGGCGCCCCTCGCCGCTGGTACGCGCGCACCGTTTGGAACGCGCCCTAGGCACCCCCGCCAAGCTCTTTTTCAAATACGAAGGGGTATCGCCCTCTGGCTCGCACAAGCCCAATTCGGCGGTACCGCAGGCGTACTACAACCAGCGGGTGGGCATTAAGCGGCTCACCACCGAAACCGGCGCCGGGCAATGGGGCTCGTCGATCGCCTTTGCTGGGCAGATGTTCGGGCTTGAGGTGCGCATCTACATGGTCAAAGTCAGCTACGAGCAAAAACCTTACCGCCGTATCCTGATGCAGACCTGGGGGGCAGAAGTCTTCCCCAGCCCCTCGCCGCTCACCGCCACCGGCCGCGCGATCCTGGAGCGCGATCCCGGCAACCCCGGTTCGCTGGGCATTGCGATTTCCGAAGCCGTGGAAGAAGCCGCGTCGCGCCCGGATACCAACTACACGCTCGGTTCGGTGCTCAACCATGTGTTGCTGCATCAAACGGTGATCGGCCTGGAAGCGAAAAAACAATTCGAACAGATCGGCCTGTACCCAGACGTGATCTTCGGCCCGTGCGGCGGTGGGTCGAGCTTCGGCGGCATCGCGTTTCCATTCCTCGCTGACAAGATCGCCGGCGACAAACGCGCGCAACACCTGCGTTGTGTGGCGGTGGAACCCACTTCTTGCCCCACCCTCACCAAGGGGGTGTATACCTACGACTTCGGCGACGCGTCGGGCTTCACGCCGCTCATGCGCATGTATACGCTTGGGCACGACTTTATGCCGCCGGGCATCCACGCCGGTGGGTTGCGTTATCACGGCGATTCGCCGCTGGTGTCGCAGCTCTACCACGAGGGTTTGCTGGAGGCACTGGCGGTGCCACAAGTAGCCACCTTCGAAGCCGGGGTGCTCTTTGCCCGTTGCGAAGGGATCCTGCCCGCGCCGGAGTCGTGCCACGCGATCCGTGCGGCAATCGACGAGGCGCTGCGCTGCAAGGAAAGCGGGGAAGAAAAGGTGATCCTCTTCAACCTCACCGGCCACGGGCATTTCGACCTCGCGGCATACGACAAATACCTGCGCGGCGAGCTCGAAGATTACGATTACCCGCAAGAAGCGGTGCAGGCGGCGCTGGAGCGTTTGCCGAAAGTCGGCACTCCGGCATGAAGAAGCAACGGCGCGTGCGCAGAATCTAGGCACCAACCCATGCGCTTTGCCATCGCGCTGCTGGTGGTGATCAACGGGCTGCTTCTGGCGGTACTGCAGGGCATCTTGGCTCCACCCCAAGGCGCGCCGAGCGATCCGGCACCCCAGCCCTTGCGTGCCGATAAAATCGTTGTCCGCGCGGTGCAATGGCCAGAGGAAACGATTGCACCGGTCCTTTCGACCGCTACCTCTCCCCCCACGGGGCAGACGACGACAGCCCCAAACGATACCGTCGGGACGTCTGCCACGGCGCAAGAAACAGCAGCCGCGCTTTCGTCCGCCGACGCACCTTCTCCCGAACCTGAAGCCGCCGTCGCGGCTACCGCCGCCGCTTCGCCACAGCCTGTCTCTTCACATGGCGAACCGCCCTCGCCACCCCCCACTCAGCCGGTCCAGGATAAGGTGGCCGCCAAGCCTGCCCCTGCAAACGCGGCGACACCTCCATCCGTAGCGCCGCCCTCCCCATCGGGCGAACGTACCGACACAAAAACCGTTATTGCCTGCCGACAACTCACTACCAGCAACGCCGAGTTCGCCACCATCGCGATGGCGCTGGCGCGCTCACTTGAAGGGCTGAAGCTCAACCGCCAGGAACACAGCGAAGTCATCGCGTGGTGGGTCACCACTCCCAAATTCGCTAACGCGCAAGAAGCAGCTCGTGCCGCCGAGGAATTGCGTGCCAAAGGGGTGAAGGACCTGTTCGCCGTGCGCGACCCGGGTCCGCACCAATGGCGTATTTCGTTGGGGGTGTTGCGCACGCGCGAGCGCGCCGAAGTGCTGGCGCGGGAGCTCCGCACCAAAGGGGTGCAAAACATCGAGATCCTTCCCCGCGACAGCAGAACGGAAATCACCATGACCGTGCGCGGAGCAACCGAGCGGGTGCTGCTGTGGGAACATCGCGTCCAGGCGCGCCTGCCGGCGGTGCGCCTGGAAAACTGTGCGCCATGAATGAGCGGCCTTTCTGTGTAGGACTCACTGGCGGAATTGGTTCGGGCAAGAGTGCCGTGGCGGCAATGCTGGCGCAGCGCGGTGCCGGGGTAATCGACACCGACGCGATTGCGCACGCGATCACTGCCGCGGGCGGGGCGGCGATCCCGGCAATCGCCGCGGCGTTCGGTGAAGAATACCTCAACCCGCAGGGCGCTTTGGATCGTGCCAAAATGCGCGTGCGGGTGTTTGCCGACGAACAGGCCCGCCGGCAGCTGGAGGCGATTCTGCACCCGATGATCCGCGAGCGGGTCGACGCTGAACTCCAGCGCCTCGCTCCCCTGCATCCGTTTCTGGTGTTGGTCGTGCCGTTGCTCATCGAAACCGGCGCCTACCGCGACCAGATCGACCGGGTGTTGGTGGTCGATTGTCCGGAAGCGCTACAAATCGCACGCGTGCAGGCGCGCTCGGGGCTCGCTGAGGAACAAGTGCGTGCGATCCTCGCCGCGCAAGCCAGCCGAGTGCAGCGTCTGGCGGCGGCGGATGACGTCATCGCCAATACCGGAACGCTCGCCGAGCTCGAAACCGCGGTCGACGCGTTGTTTCAGCACTACCTTCGTCTGGCCCAGGCCGAAGGGGACAGGCGATGATGCTCTTTGAATTTCCGCTGGTGGAGTCGGTGCGCACATGGCTGCGCCTGGAACACGTGTGGCAACGCTGGCACCACTTCCTGGCCAAGGACGACCCGCACGACCATCACGTGGCGTTGATGACCTTGTTCGAGTGTGTCGACATCGCCGGGCGCAGCGACCTCAAGCGCGATCTCGTGGCGTTTTTGCAGCGCGCGCGCGCCCGTTGGCAAGATGCCGCGGTACAAGAAGCCGAAGCGCAGCGGCCACGCCGGCTCACCGTCCCGGCCAAAGCGCTGGAAATCGACCGGCTGCTGCAAGCGCTCGCCAACCAATCCGGTCGGCTCGATCACTTGTTGCGCCTACACCCGCAGCTCAACCTCATCCGCACGCGTGCGCACGTCGCAGGCGGGTTGTGTGCCTTCGATCTTCCATCGTATCATTACTGGCTGCAGCAAGATGCCGAACGTCGTCGCGCCGACTTGCTGACCTGGAGCGAATCGGCGCGCGTGATGCTCGAGGCGGTGAGCGAAGCGTTGGCGCAGTTACGCCACAATGCCGAACCCTTCAGCGGCATGGCTGCGGGTGGGGTATTTCAGCGGCCGCTGGACGGCCAATTGCCCTGGCTGGTGCAGCTGCGCCTCTCGCCCGATCTTGGCGTCGTGCCCAAGGTTTCGGCCAACAAGTACCAGTTCAACGTGCATTTTTATTCCGTCCCCGACGAACACTCGCCGCAGGAGCAGGTCGCACGCGTGGATGTCGCGCTCAGCGGCGCGTTGTGCTGGGGATGAAGCGGCCCGCTGGCGCGATGTGCTGGGGGGTAACAAGCCGCCAGCCAATCGCCCCTTTTGCGGCAGCTTTGCCCGCGGTGAGCGACTGGTTGCCGCACGGCGGCCTGGTATCGTGGCAAACCCCGTGATTGACCCTCACCAGTTCCGAATCGCGGCGATGCCATGCGCGCCGTAGGCGCGCGCGCGCGCCAGGTGCGCTTCGCTCAAGCCACCGATCGCATAGACCGGCGCCGGCGCCTCGGCCGCCAGCTGCGCCAACCCGTCCCAACCCAGCGGCGTTGCCTCGGGATGTGTGGCGGTAGGCAACACCGAACCCACCAGCCAGTAATCCGCCACCAGCCATCGCGCCACCTCGCGCTCGGCCGCATCATGCACCGACACCCCCAGCCGTCCGCCCCACTGCTGCCAGCATCGGCGCTCGCTTTGCGCCTCGCAGTCCTCTGGATCGGCCCAGCGCCGCGCCCGCTGCGCCGACAGATGCACGCCGTCCGCGCCAAGCGCCTGCGCCTGCGTCACGGGGCCGTTGACCCACACCTCAGCAGCCCCCAGCGTGCGCGCCAGATGCACCACCGCCTGCGCCGTCGCGATATCTTCCCCTTCGCGCACGATCACCGCAAAAGCCCCCTGTTCCGCCGCCCGCTCCAGGCGCGCGCGCTGCCGCGCCAGCGCTGCTTGCCACGCCGCTGCGCCGACCGGCGCTGAACCCGCGTCGTTGCGCACGTTCGTCACCACGAGCCGCGGTGGCAGCCGCAGCGCTTCCAGCACCGGTGCGTTAGCGGGCAACATCGGCGCCACCGACCAGGCGCCAGGTCGCTGCCACGCGAGCGCCGCATGTACCTGCGGTTGTGGCTGCCCGCGCCACCCCCACACTTGAAAAAAACGCAAACGCACCGCAGCGTGTTCATAGACGTGCGGGCGCACCAGCCACGGCGTGATCACTGCCGCCGACAACTCCAGCGTCAGTTCTTCAGCAAGCTCCCGCCGCAGCGCTGCCACCGGCGTTTCCCCGGTTTCGACTTTGCCGCCGGGAAACTCCCAGTACCCAGGATAAAAGGTCCCCGCACCGCGCTGCCCCAACAGCACCGCCCCGTCCTCGCGCCACAGCACCGCCGCGACCACCTCGACCCAGCACAAGCCGGTAGCCAGCGTGTCGACCTGAGCGAATGCCGGTGACGGCGGCGAGGTGAGCCCGACCCGACACCCTTCGGGCCGGGTCTTAGGGTTGTCGTTTTCAAGAAGTGATTCTGGACGTCGCCCTCCCTTAGCTCCGAGGGACCTCATCGGCAAGCCTCCTGCCTTGCCGACAACGCACGCCGGCCCATCCAGTCGCGCGCAAACTGCTGCGCGACGCGCCCGGACCGAGAACCGCGCTCGATCGCCCACACCAGCGCCTGTGAGCGCGCCGCGGCGATCTCGGCATCGCTTGCCCCCAGCGCACGCAACCACGCGGCGACGATCGCCAGGTACTCCTCCTGCGAAAAGGGATAGAACGACACCCACAAGCCGAAGCGTTCCGACAACGACACTTTCTCCTCCACACTTTCCGCCGGATGCACCTCCTCGCCGACGTGCCGGGTCGCTTCGTTTTCGCTCAGGTACTCCGGCATGAGGTGTCGCCGGTTCGAAGTGGCGTAAATGAGCACGTTGTCCGGTTGTCGCCACACCGACCCGTCGAGCACGCTTTTGAGCGTCTTGTACGCCGGCTCGTTGCCCTCGAACGACAGATCGTCGACAAAAACGATGAAACGCTCTGGCCGCCCTTCCAAGCGTTCTAAGAGAAGCGGCAACGCCATCAAGTCGTTCTTTTCTACCTCGATCAGCCGCAATCCGCGCTCGGCGAATTCGCTCAACAGCGCTTTGACCAGCGACGATTTGCCCGAGCCCCGCGCGCCAGTAAGTAGCACGTTGTTAGCGGGCACGCCGGCCAAAAACTGCTCGGTGTTGCGCACCACCCGCGCTTTTTGCGCGTCGATGCCCACCAGATCGGACAAACGCAGCCGATGCCAGGTCCGCACCGGCTGCAAAACCAGCTGTCCGTCCTGGCGGTGCAACCAGAACACCGCACTCGCGGTCCAGTCCGGTTCGGGCAGTTCGCCCGGCACCAACCGCGCCAGATGCGCGGCGATGTGACCCAGATGCTGCTCGATGCAATGAAGCGTCTGTGCCAAAGGGTGCGTCATGTACGTTCCTTTCCCAATACTCACGTTTACGCACGGCCACCGTAGTGTACCAAGCCCAACCGGGTCATACAGCTCACTTGACGCCCATCGTCATGGCGCAGGATACGCACAACGCCATCCGCGGCCGGCTGCGCAGCGATTTCTCTTGGGGCAGCGGTGCGGCCGCCGGTCAACGCGCCGGCCGCACCCGCGCGCAAGCTCAATGGGGGGGGTTGTGGCCGCGCAGCGTCTCTTGTCCGGTGACCATCGCCAACGGCCAGAGCAGCTCGAACACCGCCCCGGCTGGCTCGCCGCGCCAGTAGCGCACCGCACCGCCGTTGGCTTCCACCAGCTGCTGTACCAGATACAGCCCCAACCCCGTTCCCCCGGGGCGCTTGCTCACGAACGGGGTAAACAAATGCGCTTCGATCTCTGGCGCCACTCCCGGACCATCATCGCGAATGCGCACGATCACCTGCGCACTGGCCGGCGGCACGTACGCTTCGACGAGGATCGCACCGGGGCGCTGGGTGGCAAATGCCAGGGCATTGGAGAGCACGTTGTCGATTGCGGCGCGGAAATTTTCCGGATCGGCCCACGCGACGGCATCGGCCTCGATGTGCGCCTCGATCCGCTGCCGGTCTCGTTCGGAAAATTCGGACACAAAACGCGGCCACCATGTCGCCAAGGCGATCGCCTGCGGTTGCGGGGCTTTGCGCCGCCCCAGCACCAACACGTCTTCGACCAGTGCTGAAATGCGTGCGATGTTGCGCTCGGCCACGGCGAGCCACTCGCCGCGCTCCTCAACGCTCTCGGCGTCGCGGACGAGATCGAGCGCCTGGGCGATCCCCGCGAGCGGATTGCGTAACTCGTGCGCCACTCCGGCGACGACCATACCAAGCGCCGCCAGCCGCCGCTGTTGAAACTCGCGCTCGGCGGCAGCGAAATCGGTCAAAATCAACAACCAACTGCCGTCGGCCTCCGCAGCGCTGGCATGCAATCGAACCATCGAGCCGCCGCGCCGCATCCACCGTTCCTGACCCGGCGCGATCTCGCCCGCCAACGCCTGCGTCAGGGACTGTCCGGAGGGATCGGCGCCCAGCAACTGCACCGCTTGGGCGGAAGCGTAACGCACTACCCCGTCGGCATCCACCCACAACACCCCATCGCCCAATGCCCTGGCGATGCGATCGTTCAATTGCGCTTGCCAGCGCGTCAGCGCTTGTTGCTGCGCCAGTGCCTGCTGCGAGCGGCGCAACC
>FWWL01006654.1_pt1 | contig 16516 bp, 15 predicted proteins | sample 2228331 | NCBI WGS metagenome assembly FWWL01 (sample SAMEA103939775, study PRJEB20133) | metagenome
CTGCTCGACCTGTTGCGCCGGGATCCCATGGCCTTGCTTTGCGAGGACCCCCTCTGCCTGCTCTGCCACGCGGTCCGGCAGCACGTGCTCTACGGATCACGCTCCAGGTGAGGGGACCGGGGCCGGGGAGGGGGGTGGCCGACGGTTCCGGTGGAGGAATGCGCTGTCCAGGAGGGGAACCGATGGCTCGAGAGGCGATCGCTACTGAAAAGGCGCCGGCGGCGGTGGGCCCATATTCGCAGGCCATCCGGGTGGGGAACCTGATCTTCACCGCCGGGCAGCTCGGCCTCGTCCCGGGCACCCGGGAGCTGGCGGGGCCGGACATCGAGCGCCAGACCCGGCAGGCACTGGAGAACCTGCGGGCCATCCTGGAGGCCGCGGGGTCCTGCCTGCGGCATGTGGTGAAGACCACCGTGTTCCTGACGGATCTCTCGGAGTGGCCCCGGATGAACGCGGTTTACGCTGAGTTCTTCCCCGAGCGCCCGCCGGCCCGCTCGGCCGTCGGCGTGGCCGCTCTCCCGATGGGCGCCCGGGTGGAGATCGAGGCGGTGGCCGAGGTCTGCGATTGCCCCTCGCCCGAGGCGTGCGGATGCCGCTGAGGCAGGCGGGGAGGGGATCCCTGCGCCGCGCTGTTGCCTTGACAGTGCTCATGGCCTCACGGTAAAATAAACACGCACCGTGGGGCCGTAGCTCAGCTGGGAGAGCGCTCCTCTCGCACGGGAGAGGTCGCCGGTTCGAATCCGGTCGGCTCCACTGGTGGCTTCGTGGGCCCGTAGCGCAGCTGGGAGCGCGCCTCAATGGCATTGAGGAGGTCACGGGTTCGAATCCCGTCGGGTCCACCACGCTGCATCCCCGGGGCGCGGGAGCGCCCCATGACAGGTGGAGGCGAAGCACAGGAAAGGCGGTGAAGGGGAGCAGTAGGCCATCCCCCAGCGAGCGGCCGGTGGGTGCGAGGCCGCAGGCCCCTGGGGAGGGCCGGGGAGGCGATGGGGCCTCCCGAAGGCCGAACTCGCCCCGGAGCCGCTGGGGTGAGCGCCGGTTCCCGGCGGTAGCCCCAGCCGGGTCGCGCCCGTTATCGCGCCCGAGCGCACCGAAGGCGCAGGGTTGCCTTCGGTGAAGCAGGGTGGGACCGCGGAGGAACCCCCCTTCGTCCCTGGCGAAGGGGGGTTCCTTGTTTTCAAGCCCGCGATGTCCGTCGGCGGCCTCCGTTTTTCCTGCCACCGGAGGGGCAGGGAGGAGCCTTTCCGCCCTCGACTTCGGGGCGACGATGAAGCCTGCATCTCTTTCCTGTGGGAGGGTTAGGATGACCGTGATGGCCCATGCCGCTGCCGGGGTGGTGGCCGCCTACGTGATCCAGCGCGCCGCCCACCAGCCGTTCCATCTGGGGGTCGCCGGGCTGGCCGCGCTGCTCAGCGGGCTGCCGGACCTGGATCTCCTGTGGGGCTGGTGGCGCCGGCGGCGGGCGGGGGGCGAGGGCCACAACCCCCATCATCGCCTCTGGACCCATACGCCGTTGTTCTGGGCCATCGGGGGCGCCCTGCTGGCGTGGGGCTTCCATCTGCCGATCGGGCTGGGGGTCGGGCTGGCGCTCCTGCATCTGGCGCTGGACAGCGTGGGGACCGATGATGGGATCATGTGGCTTTGGCCCTGGCGCCGGCGTCAATACGCCATGCTCCCCCGGGATCTCCACGCCGCCGGGGTGCGGGGGCTGGCGTTCTACCGCCGCTATTACCGGCAGCCCCTGCTCCTGGCGCTGGAGCTCTCCCTGCTCGCGGCGGCTGCGGCGATTCTGATGAGAGAGATCCTCCGATAGGGGCGGCGCCCCGGGATTCGGAGAGGGCTTCCTCCTGTGAAAACCCTTTTCCGGAGGGATGGATTCCGATGGCCTCGAGAAGCGAATGGATCTGGTGGAACGGGCGGCTCGTGCCCTGGGATCAGGCGACGGTGCATGTGACGGCCCACGCCCTTCACTACGGGACCAGCGTGTTCGAGGGGATCCGGGCCTATGAGACGTCCCAGGGGCCGGCGATCTTCCGGCTCCGTCCCCATCTGGCCCGGCTCCTCTTCTCCGCCCGGCTCCTGCGCTTCGAGGTCCCTTACACCGAGGAAGAACTGGCGCAGGCGGTGGTGGAGACGGTGCGGGCGAACGGGCATGCCTCGTGCTACATCCGCCCGTTGATCTTCCGGGGGGCGGGGGCCCTGGGTGTGGACGGCCGCTCCTGCCCGGTGGAGGTGGTGATCATCACCTTCGAGTGGGGAAGGTATCTGGGCCAGGAGGCCCTGGAGCGGGGGGTGGACGTCATCGTCTCCTCGTGGCGGCGCATGGCGCCGGATACCTTTCCGGCCCTGGGGAAGATCGGGGGCCAGTATGTCAACTCCCAGTTCGCGGCGATGGAGGCCCACGACCTGGGGTATGCGGAAGCGATCATGCTGGACGCCTACGGGTATGTGGCGGAGGGGAGCGGGGAGAACCTTTTCCTGATCAAGGACGGGACGCTGTATACGCCGCCCCTGCACAACTCGATCCTGCTCGGGGTGACCCGGGACGCGGTGCTGACCCTGGCCCGGGAGCAAGGGCTTGAGGTCCGCGAGCAGCCGATCCCGCGGGAGTGGCTCTACGCGGCGGACGAGATCTTCATGACCGGGACGGCGGCGGAGATCACGCCGGTGCGCTCGGTGGATCGCATTCCCATCGGATGCGGGCAGCCCGGCCCGATCACCCGCCGACTCCAGGAGCGCTTCTTCGCCATCGTGACCGGCCGGGCGCCGGACGTCTACGGATGGCTGACGCCGGTCCGGTAGGGAATCGGTTCGCGGCACGGGACGGCAGCGACTCGCCGATCGGTTCGAAAGGCGTTTAGGGGGAGGTGGACATGGAGCGCTATGATCCGCAGGAGATCGAGCCCAAGTGGGAGCGGCGTTGGGAGGAGACCGGCATCTACCGGGCGGTTCAGGATCCCCGCCGGCCCAAGTTCTATTTCCTGACGATGTTCCCCTATCCGTCGGGGGATCTGCACATGGGCCACTGGTTCGCCATGGCCCCCAGCGACGCGGTGGCCCGCTACCTGCGCATGAAGGGATACAACGTCCTTTTCCCCATCGGCTTCGATGCCTTCGGCCTGCCGGCGGAGAACGCGGCCATCAAGCATAACACCCATCCCAAGACATGGACTTATGCCAACATCGAGCGGATGCGCCAGCAGCTGCGCCGCATGGGGGCCTCCTTCGACTGGAGCCGCGAGGTGATCACCTGCGAGCCCGAATATTACAAGTGGAACCAGTGGTTCTTCATCCAGTTCTACAAGCGGGGGCTGGCCTACCGGAAGCGCTCGGCGGTGGATTTCTGCCCCCAGTGCAACACCACCCTGGCCCGGGAGCAGGTGGTCTCTCAGGACGGCGAGCGGGTCTGCGAGCGCTGCGGGACGCCAGTGATCAAGAAGGAGCTGGAGCAGTGGTTCCTGCGCATCACGGCCTACGCGGAGGAGCTCCTGGACCACAGCCGGCTGGACTGGCCGGAGCGGGTGTGCACGATGCAGAAGAACTGGATCGGCCGCAGCGAGGGGGCTGAGATCACCTTCCCCACTGAGGGGGAGGATCCCATCGTCGTCTTCACCACCCGGCCGGACACCTTGTTCGGCGCCACCTTCATGGTGCTGGCCCCGGAGCACCCGCTGGTGCCCAAGCTCACCGCCCCCGACCGCTGGGCGGAGGTGGAGGCGTATATCCGGGAGGCGCAGCGGCGCACCGAGATCGAGCGGCTGTCGCTGGAGCGGGAGAAGACGGGGGTGTTCATCGGGGCCTACGCCCGGCATCCGCTGACCGATGAGCGGCTGCCCATTTGGATCTCGGATTACGTCCTGATGGAATATGGGACCGGGGCCATTATGGGGGTGCCGGCCCACGACCAGCGGGACTTCGAGTTCGCGGTGAAGTTCCGCCTGCCCATCCGGGTGGTGATCGCCCCGCCGGGCTGGCAGGGGGAGCCCCTCGCGACGGCCTACGAGGGGCCCGGCGTGATGGTGAACTCCGGGCCCTTCGACGGCCTGCCCAGCGAGGAGGGGAAGAAGGCGGTGGTGGCGGAGCTGGAGCGGCGGGGCCTGGGCCGGCCGGCCGTCTCCTACCGGCTGCGGGACTGGTGCATCAGCCGCCAGCGCTATTGGGGCACCCCCATCCCCATCATCTACTGCCCGCGCTGCGGGACCGTCCCCGTGCCGGAGGATCAGCTGCCGGTGCTGCTGCCGGAGAGCGTCAACGTGCTGCCCACCGGCGAGTCCCCGCTGAAATATCTGGAGGACTTCGTGAAGACCACGTGTCCGCAGTGCGGGGGGCCGGCGGAGCGGGAGACGGACACCATGGACACCTTCGTGGACTCCTCGTGGTATCAATACCGCTACCTGAGCCCGCACAAGGACGACGCGCCGTGGGATGAGGAGGAGGCCCGCTACTGGCTGCCGGTGGATCTTTACACCGGCGGGGTCGAGCACGCGACCATGCACCTGCTGTATACCCGCTTCTGGACCAAGGTCCTGCGGGACATGGGGCTGGTTTGGTTCGACGAGCCGATGATCCGCCTGCGCAACCAGGGCGTCATCCTGGGGGAGGACCGGGAGAAGATGTCCAAGTCCCGGGGCAACGTGGTGGCGCCCGATGAGCTGGTGATGCGCTACGGGGCGGACACGGTGCGGGCCTACCTGATGTTCGGCTTCCGCTGGGACCTGGGCGGGCCGTGGAGCTCCACGGGCATCGAGGGGGTGCACCGCTGGCTGCACCGGGTGTGGAACCTGGTCCTGGAGCCGGCAGGGGTGGACGGGGAGCCGACTCCGGAGCAGGTCACCGCGTTGCGGCGCTGGACCCACCGGACCATCAAGCGGGTGAGCCAGGACCTGGAGGACTTCGAGTTCAACACGGCCATCGCCGCCCTGATGGAGTTCACCAACTACCTGCAGGACGCCAAGGCCACCCCGGTGGCCCGCCACGAGGCGTGGGTGGAGGCCATACGGGCCCTGGTGCTGATGCTGGCGCCCTTGGTGCCGCACCTGGCCGAGGAGCTCTGGGAGCGGCTGGGGTATCCCTACAGCGTCCACCAGCAGCCGTGGCCGCAGTGGGATGAGGAGTTGGCCAAGGCTGACACCATCACCCTGGTGATCCAGATCAACGGCCGGGTGCGGGACCGGGTGGAGGTGCCGGCCTCGATTACCGAGGAGGAGGCGAAGCGGATCGCCATGGATCGCGCAAACGTCCGCCGCCACCTGGGCGACCGCCAGCCCCAGCGTTTCATCTACGTGCCGGGGCGGCTGATCAACATCGTGGTGGAATAAGGGGGAAGACGCCCCACCGGATCCTCTCCGGGCAGATCCTCGGTGGATCTGGCTCAGGGGATATGGGGGCCTGGGGAGTGCACCAGAGGCATCCCCGGGCCCCAAAACCCTGCATCTCCCTCGTGCGACCCCGGATCAAGCGGGCCCCCAGAGTCCCCTTGCGGACCGAAGGGACTGCCTGACTCTCACATGTTATAATCGGAGAAGTGGGCGAAAGCGATCTGCTCCTCCACTGGAGTCACTTACCCGAGTGCCGCGGGGTTGAAGGGGTTGTTCCCTATCCTGGTGGGCGAAGCACCATAGCCACCCTGAATCGGTGGGGAGGATCCAAATGCCGATCACCGTCAAGGATCTGCCAACGTTGTTAGCGCTGCTGGAGAAGCATCCGGAGTGGCGGGAGGCTCTCCGGGCGGTTTTGCTTTCCGAAGAGCTGTTGAAGATGCCCGAGGAAATCCGGCGTTTGGAGCAGGTAGTCGCCGGGATCCTGGAGGCTCAGCGTGCGGGCGAGGAGGCGGTCGCTGCGTTTCGGGCAGAGGTCGAGCGACGGTTCGCGGAGCTGGCCGAGGCCGTCGCCCGCCTGCTCGAAACCCAAAATCGCCTGATCGAGGCCCAGGCCCGGCTGGAGGAGCGGGTGGGGCGGCTGGAGGAGGCGTTGGCCCGGCTGGTGGAGGCCCAGGCCCGGCTGGAGGAGCGTCTCAACCGTCTGGAGGGCCGCATGATCCAGATGGAGGAACGGATCATGCGACGCCTCAACGCCTTCGGGGCCCGGTGGGGGCTGCGCAGCGAGCGGGCGTGGCGGGAGGGGATGCGGGCGGTGCTGGAGATGGCCGGGTTCGAGGTGGAGCGATGGGTGGCCTTCGATGCGCAGGGGGATGTTTTCAATTACCCCTCTGATGTGGAACTGGACGTTGTGGTTCGAAACGGTCGGGTTTTGGTGGTGGAGCTTCGGACATCGGTCAGCCGGGAGGCGCTCCCCACCCTGGAGCGGAAGGTGAGGTTCTACGAGCGCCAGACCGGCCGCAAGGTGAACCGGCGGATCCTGGTGACCCCATGGTATGAACCAGGGGTGGAGGAAATGGCCCGCCGGATGGGGTGGGAGCTCTACGGCGAACCGGAGGAGATCTCAGGGGAGGCGTAGGCGGTGGGAGCTGCGGCGTATCTCGCGAGACCCCGTCGGGCTCCGGGCAGACGCCCGAGCTCCATGATGGAAAACGTTTCGGCCGGGTGGGGCGCCTTCCGCGCTCGACCCGGCCGAGGATCTGGGGGATTCATGACCGATGCGCTGAGGCGCAACCCGGGACTCACGCGTTCCCATTTAAGGGAACGGGAACCCCCTGAAGGGACCAGGCGCCGGCCGAGGTGATGCGGACCGGGACCAGCTGGCCGCGCCAATCGCGGTCTCCATCCTCGAAGAACACCAGCTTGTTGTTGCGGGTCCGCCCGAACCACTTCCCCTTCTCGTTGCGATCCTCCACCAGGATCTCCACCGTCTGCCCGATGAGGGCCTCGTTCTTGCGGCGGGAGATCCGCTCGTAGAGCTCCTCCAGCATGCGGAAGCGGCGCTCCTTCTCCTCGGGCGGCACATCGTCGGCCATCGTGCGCCAGGCCACCGTCCCCGGCCGTGGGGAGTATTTCGCGATGTGGACCACATCGAACTCCAGCTCCTCCACCAGCCGGTAGGTATCCATGAACTGCTCCTCGGTCTCGCCGCAGAAGCCGACGATGATGTCGGTGGCGATGGAGACGCTGGGGATGCGCGTGCGGATCTTCTCCACGATCCGCTTGTAGTCGGCCACCGTGTAGCCCCGGCGCATGCGGGCCAGCACCTCGTCGTTGCCCGCCTGGACCGGGATCTCGATGTGCTCGCAGACCTTGGGCAGCTCGGCCACCGCCTCGATGATCCGGTCGGTCATGAAGCTAGGGTGCGAGGTCAGGAAGCGGATGCGCGCGATCCCCTCCACCGAGTGGACCGCCCGCAGCAGGTCCGCCAGGTCAGGCCCGTCGGGGATGTCCTTGCCGTAGCGGTCTACGATCTGGCCCAGGAGGGTGATCTCTTTCACCCCCTGCTCGGCCAGGGCGCGGACCTCGGCCACGATCTGGCCCACCGGCCGGCTCCGCTCCGGGCCGCGGCGGTAGGGGATGATGCAGAAGGTGCAGCCGAAGGAGCAACCGTGTACCACCGGCACGTAGGCCGTCACCTTCCGCCCCCGCTCGGAGGGCGGCAGCACCAGCTCCTCGTCCTGGAGGGCGTAGCGGATCATCCGTTCCAGGTCGGCGACGGCGCGCCCCTCATCCATCCGCCGGGCCAGGAAGTCCACCAGCGGCCGGGGGTCCGCCGGGGGCATAAAGACATCCACCCAGGGGAAGGCCCGGCGCAGCCCCTCGTTCCCCTTGACCCCCACCAGGCAGCCCATCACAGCGACCACGCGGTCGGGCCGCCGCTCCTTCAGGGGGCGGACCATGTGGAGCCAGCTGTAGGCCTTCTCCTCGGCCGACTGGCGGACCACGCAGGTGTTGACGACCAGCACATCGGCCTGCTCGGGCCGCTCCGCCACCTGGTAGCCGAGCTTCTCCAGGGCCGAGGCCAGCCGCTCGCTGTCGGCCACGTTCATCTGGCAGCCGAAGGTATGGATGTAATACCGCATCCCGTCCGTTGCCCTTTCCGTTCGTGAAGCGCGCTCGCTTCGTTCCGACCTCGCCTCGTTACATCATTTTAGGAGGAGGGTTCGCCCTCCGTCAAATCCCGGCCCCTTTCCACTTCAGAGGTCAGGCCGAGGGCGGAGGGGCGCTCCGGTGTTAGAGGACTATCCTCGCGGATCCATGCCTTTATGGATGCTACGAATGGGCCTGTTTCACCCTCCAGCCATCTGCGGGGAAGGTCATTCAGGCCCTGGGCTTGGCGCTGGGATTGACCCTTTGGGGGCATTCCTTGACTGCGATGCTGAGGCTGATCGGGCAGCGGATCCATGTCCCGGAAGAGGTTTTAGACTGCGCTCGATTGCTGGACTTCTATTACATCTACATCTATTACATCCCGCCCCGTTATCCCAATGGATTCGCCTCAGGTAAGCCTGCGGAATTTTTTCTTCTTCTCGCGGCGCCTCGAGATCAGCCTGGACCTCCTGGTGGCGGGCCCGGAGCCTCCCCCGGGGCTGGAGGAGATGCTGCGGGGGAGCCTCCTGTTGGCCGCGCGGGGCGGCGGGCCCGGGGCCCCGGATTGACGGCGCCCGCATCGGCGGCCGCTCCCAGCCCTTCCGGCCGATGCGCACCCGCCAGACCTCGGTGGGCTTCCCCCTCGGCGTGCATCGCCCGGAGGATCCGCTCCTGGGCTTCGGCCGACAGGTGGTCGGCGATGAGGGGCAGATACACCCGCTCTTCCTTTTCCAGATGCAGTCGGAAGACGGCCTTCAGGCCCAGGATCAGCTCCCGCAGGGTCTCGGGGTCGGCCTCGGAGCCGATCCTGCGGACGAGATCCTCGATGAACTCGTGGTTGATGCGCATGGTGGCCGTGGCTTGGCCCCAGGCCCGGATGAGCGGTTCGACCGCCGGGTAAAGGTGGGCCTCCTCGGCCCGGGCGTGGGGGAGGAGCTCACCGGAAAGGAAACAGACCAGGTCCTGCAGGGCCTGGGCGGAGCCGGTCCGGGCCCAGGTGTTCACCTTTTCCTGAAGCTTCTCCCGGAGCTCGGCGTGATGAGCCCGCATCGCAGCGACGAGTGCTCCCGTCATCGCGCATTCCCTCATTCATAGTTGGGGAAGGCCGGGCGGCCCGGTCCTTCCCGCTTGGATGCTACGGGGTCCGATGGGGGCGTTCTTTGCGCGGGCGCAAATCCGCCGGGGATGGAGCCGCCTGCTCCGGCAGACCGCTAACCGCGTCCGCCCGCCGCTCCGTCCCGGGCGGGTCGGGCGGGCGCGAAGCCCAGGGGCGCTGCGGGCGGGCCCTCGGGTCCGCCGGGCTTACGGCTCGACCTGCCGCTCAAGGATCTTGGCGCCCAGCTGGGCCAGGGTCTCGTTCACCTTCTGGTCGAGGGTGCTCCGGTGGGCCCAGCGGCCCCACCGGTGGAGTGGGCGCTGTCCGACCTCCCCGGGATCCCCTACGCGCCCCAGATCGTGGGCTCCCGCAGCGCCCAGGCCGGATACTCCTCGCCCAGCAGAAAGCGGCGGGCGTAGAGCGCGGCCAGTTGCGCGTAGCGTTCCCCGGCCGCCTCAGCCAGCTGGTAGAGCAAGCCCACCTGGGCGGCGTCGGCCAGGCGGGCCGTGGCATCCTTGGCATACCACTGGGCTTCCTCGGGCTCGCTATGGGCCAGCCGGTTCAGGGTGCCCTCGATGACCTCGCGGGCGGCCCGGGCCTCGGGGGTGCCCGCCTTCTCCAGCATGGGAATGAACTCGTCCAGGAAGGCCTCATGGGCCTGCTTCTTGTGCATGGCCTCCAGCAGGTCCAGGGCCTGGATGTTGCTGGGCCCCTCCCAGATGGGGGTGATCAGCGCCTCGCGATGCCAGCGGGCCACCGCGTATTCCTCCAGGAACCCGATCCCCCCGAACAGCTCCATGGCCAGCCGCGTCACCTCGGCCACGTGGTCGGCGGTGCGGTTCTTCGCCAGGTGGGAGAGGAACCGGGCGTAATGGTAACGGGCGGTGTAGGGCGGCCGCTCGCCCCAGGCCTTCTCGAAGCGGTCGGCGGCGTGGAAGCCCAGGGCCAGCCCCCCGGCGATGCGCACCGCCATGTCGGTCAGGTCCCGGCGGATCAGCGGGTGGTCCACCAGCAGCCGGCCGAAGGACCGTCGGCGCCGAACCCGCTCCAGCACCTCCAGGTGCGCCTTGCGGGCGATGCCCATGCCAGCGATGGCGTTGGCCAGCCGGGAGACCGTCAGCACCTCGAGGGTGTAATAGATCCCCTGCTCCGCCTCGCCCACCAGAAACGCCTCGCTGCCCCGGAACTCCACCTCGCCGGAGGGCACGGCGCGGGTGGCGCTCTTGTCCTTCAGCCGGCGGACGTGGTAGTTCAGCGCGCCGGCCCGGTTGATCCGGGGAACGAGGAACAGGGCCAGCCCCTTGGGCCCGGCGGGCGCGCCCTCCGGCCGGGCGGTGACGAGGGCCACGTCGGTCAGGCCGGCGCCGCTGCAGAAATACTTCTCGCCGTCGAGGCGCCAGGCGTCGCCAGCGCGGGCGGCCTGGAGGGTGTTGGCGCCCAGGTCGCTGCCGCCCTGGATCTCGGTCATCCAGGTGGCGCCCCAGAATTCGCCGCGGAGGAGCTTCTCCTTCCACTCGGCGAACTCCGGCGCGTATTTGTGGATCGCGTAGGCGGTCTGATTGGTGATGGTCAAGATGCAGTAGAGGCCGGGGTCGGCCACCAGGTAGCCCAGGGCGTAGTGGTGGAGCCAGCGGCCGCCCTCGTAGGGCGGGCGGTTCATCGGAGCCAGCGCCTGGAGCAGCGCCTCCTGGGCCGGCGACAGCCGCACCCGATCCACCCGGTTGCCGTCCAGGTCGTGCATGACCAGGACCGGTGGGGCGTCGTGGTCCACGTGGTAGGCGACCTCGTAGACCTCCTTGCCCGCCAGGGCGCCGAAACGGCGCAGCTCGTCCTCGTAGGCGGTGAAGCCCGGCCAGTAGCGGGCCAGCACATGGCGCAGGTCCGGATCCCGCTCCCAGTGGTTCTGCCCGTAGGCGTAGGACTGGTATCGCACGGCTCATTCCTCCTTCTTGGGCAGCGAGAAGGGCGCGCCGAGGCGCATCCGCCCGGGAGGGACGCCCGCTCACGGTCGCGGGCCGCGGCCCAGGCGTTCGAGGAGGACGTCGGCCAGGGTGGGGCGGCCGATCTCCTGGAGCTCGTAGCGCACCCGCAGCACCGGATGCCGCACCCGGAGGACGCGGGTGAGATCCACCGGGGTGGCGGCCAGCACCAGATCGCAGGGCGCCCGGTTGATGGTTTCCTCCAGCTCCCGGATCTGCTCCGCCCCATACCCCATCGCCGGAAGCACCGGGCCGGTCTGCGGATAGCGCTGGTAGACCTCCTGGATGCTCCCCGCCGCATAGGGGCGGGGGTCCACGATCTCGGCCGCGCCGAAGCGCTGGGCGGCCACCAGCCCTGCCCCGTAGGCCATCTCCCCATGGGTGAGGGTCGGCCCGTCTTCCACCACCAGGACCTTCCGGCCGCGGATGGCGTTCGGATCCTCCACCAAGATGGGCATGGCGGCCTCGACGAGGATCGCCCGGGGGTTGGCCTGGAGGACGTTCTCCCGGACCTGGGCGATGGCCTCGGGGGCGGCGGTGTCGATCTTGTTGATCACCACCACATCGGCCATGCGCAGGTTCGCCTCGCCCGGGTGATAGCGCAGCTCATGGCCCGGGCGGTGCGGATCCACCACCACGATGTGGAGATCCGGGACGAAGAAGGGGAAGTCGTTGTTCCCCCCATCCCAGACGATCAGATCCCCCTCTTCCTCCGCCTTCTGCAGGATCCGCTCGTAGTCCACCCCGGCGTAGACGATGAACCCGTTGGAGAGGTGGGGCTCGTATTCCTCCCGTTCCTCGATGGTGCACTCGTAGCGATCCAGGTCCTCAAAGGAGGCGAACCGCTGCACGACCTGCCGGCGCAGGTCGCCGTAGGGCATCGGGTGGCGGATGATGACCGGGTTCCATCCCAGCTCCCGCAGGAGGCGGGCCACCCGGCGGGTGGTGGGGCTCTTGCCGCTGCCGGTGCGCGCCGCGCCGATGGAGACCACGGGTCGGCGCGATCGGAGCTGCGTCGCCTTCGGGCCCATCAGCCAGAAGTCGGCCCCGGCGGCGTGGGCGATACTGGCCCGGTGCATGACGTATTCGTGGCTGACGTCGCTGTAGGCGAACACCACCCGATCCACCCCGAAGCGCCGGATCAGGTGGGGAAGTTCTTCTTCCGGGTAGATGGGGATGCCCTGGGGGTAGAGGGGCCCGGCCAGCTCGGGCGGGTAGAGGCGCCCTTCGATGTTCGGGATCTGGGCCGCCGTGAAGGCCACGACCTCGTAGGCCGGGTTGTTCCGGAAATACACATTGAAGTTGTGGAAGTCACGTCCGGCGGCGCCCATGATGATCACACGGATCCGGTCGGCCATGGCGAACCCCTCCTGAAACTCGGTTTCCGATGGCCCGCCCCTCCGCGGAGGCCCTGTCCCCCGATCCACCCCGCGCTGGAGGGGCAGGGAGATCCTCAGGCGAGCGCAGCCAGCAGCACGCTGAGCAGATACAGCCCGATCAGCGGCACCATCACGATGGACATGTTCACAGGGTCCACCGTGGGCGTGATGGCCGCGGCCAGGATGGCGATGGCCAGCACGGCGAAGCGCCACGCCTGCAGCAGCTGACGGGCGGTGATCAGCCGCGCCTTCGCCAGGGCGAAGGCCGCCAGCGGCATCTCAAAGCTGAGCCCCAGCCAGAACATCAGGGAGACCACAAACGAAAGATAGCTGGAGGGGCGGGGCTCCGTGCGGATGCCGGCGAACGTCACGAGGAAGGGGATGGCCACGGGCATCATCACGAAGTAGGTGAAGGCGGCCCCTCCGAGGAAGAGAGCGGTGGCCAGCGGCACCAGCAGGAGGATGATCCGACGCTCGTGGGGCAGCAGCCCGACGTAGACGAAGGCCAGGATCTGATAGACGATGTAGGGGAAGGCGAGGGTGAACCCGGTGAGGAGGGCCACCCGCATGTAGGCAGCGATGCTTTCCGTCACGTCAATGGAGACCAGGCCGGCCCGCCCCCCCACGGGGGCCGCCAGGACGTCCATCACTCGGTCGGCCACCAGCAACCCGATCCCGGTCCCGATCCCCAGGGCGATCAGGCTGCGGAGCAGCCGCTGGCGCAGTTCTTCCAAGTGCTCCAGCAGCGGCCGGGGTTGATCCTGTGCCCGGGCCTTAGCCTTCCGGGCGGTCGGCCGTCGAAGGATTCGCATGGGCGGTCCCGCTGGCGGGTGGCAGCTGGTAGGCGGCCGCCTCGGGCGGAAGGGCGACCTCGGGCGGCTCGGATGCGGCGCGCTCGAGCTCCTGGCTCATCGCCTGGGCCTCGGCCTCCCACTCCCGCCGGAACTCCCCATACAGGAGCTGGGCCTGCCGGAGCCATCGGCCCAGCTGATAGGCCAGGCGGGGGAGGTCCCGCGGCCCCAGCAGGATGAAGGCCAGCAGGAAGATGAACGCCAGCTCCAGCGGTCCGATGCCAAACAGGCTATCCATGGATGGCCCCTTTTACGCGCGTCAGGCAGGGGCGCGCGGCCGCCCCTATGGGGACTCCCGGGCGCTCCCCGCAAGCTCCTCGGCGATGCTCCCCAGCACGCCGTTGACGAAGCGGGGGGTGCTGTCAGAGCCGAAGAGCTTCCCCAGCTCAACGGCCTCATTGATGACCACCGCGGGGGTTGTCCGCCGGGCGATGGCGAACTCGAAAATCGCCATCCGGAGGATGTTGCGGTCGATGACCGCCATCTGGGCCACGGGCCACGCGGGGGCGTAGCGCTGGATCATGCGGTCAATCTCCGCCCGGTGGGCGAGCACGCCGGTGACCAGCTCCTGCGCGAGGGCCCGAGCCTCCGGCGGGAGCGGCTCCGCCTGGAACCGGGCGGCCAGAACCTCGCCGGGCGGATGGCCCGCCACGTCGATCTCGTAGAGCGCCTGCAGGGCCACCATGCGGGCCCGGCGCAGCAGCGGGATTCCCTCTCGCTCCCGGCTGCCCCCCTCAGGCTCGCGTGTCGGATCCGGAGGCCTGCGACGCGGCACCCCCCTCCACCTCCACATCCGCGATCCGGACGTTCACGGCGGCCACCTCCAGGCCAGTCAGGTCGCGGATCGCCCGGGCCACCTCTTCCTGGACCTGCCGGGCGACCTCGCGGAAACGGAACTCGGGGCGCACCACCAGGACCACGTCAACCCGCGGGCGATCGCGGAGCATGGTCAGCCGGATGCCGCCCGAGCGGGTCCAGGGGCCCCACCGGGCCTCCGCCAGGCGGGCGACGCCGGGGACCTGCAGGGCGGCCTGCCGGACGATATCGCGCAGCACCTCCGGGGCGATGGTGATGCGTCCCGCGACGGGTTCAGCGCCCCCCATGGGTGTCGTCGGCTCGCTCATCTTTCCCCCGCGCTTACACACAGGTCATCCCGCCGTCCACCGTGAGGACGTGGCCGGTGATGAAGGCCGCCTCATCGGAGGCGAGGAAGGCCACGGCATAGGCCACATCCTCCGGGGTCCCCAACCGCCCCAGCGGGGTCATCCGCAGGGCCGCCTCCTTAAATTCCTGAGGGAGGGGCTCCGTCAGATCCGTCGGGATCAGGCCGGGTGCCACGGCGTTGACCGTGATGTTGCGGGAGCCCACCTCCTTGGCCAGGGACTTCGTGAAGCCGATCAGGCCGGCCTTGGCGGCGGCGTAGTTGGTCTGGCCGGCGTTGCCTACCAGGCCCGCGATGGAGGTGATGTTGATGATCCGCCCGTAGCGCTGTCGCATCATCGGCCGCAGGGCGGCCTTGGCGCAGTTGAACGCGCTCTTCAGGTTCGTCGCGAGGATGAAATCCCAGTCCTCCTCTTTCATCAGCGCCAGCAGGTTGTCGCGGGTGGCCCCCGCGTTGTTCACCAGGATATCCACCCGCCCGAAGGCCTCGAGGGCGGCGCGGATCAGCCGCTCCGCCTCTTCGTAGCGGCTCACATCCGCCTGGACGGCGATGGCCTCCCCGCCGGCGGCCCGGATGGCCTCCACGACCTCCCGGGCGGCCGCCTCGTTCTGGCGGTAGTTGACGACGACGCGGGCGCCCCGCCGGGCCAGCTCCAGGGCGATCGCCCGCCCCAGGCCCCGCGAAGCCCCGGTGACCACCGCCACGCGGCCCTCCAGGTTCCCCATCGGTGATTCCTCCGTCCGCGCAAGATGGAAGGTGCGCCCCTAACCCCTGGATCCGTCCTCTGAGGTGCTTTCCCCGCTGGGGATTTTACAACACCATCCCCCCGACCTTCGGGCCGGGGGCAGTGGGATGCGCGGCGCCCCCCAACGCCGCCTTTCCCTCACCGTGCACTGATTCTATAACGAATCGACAGCCTGAGTTAACATACATTCAATAGAGGGCCGATGGGGCCGTCTCTCGGCTCGCCAGCTGTCCGTTGGTCCGAAGGAGGGCGCGGCCATGATCGCATTGGCCTGGAGTGGCGGGAAGGACAGCATGATGGCGCTGCACGCGCTGCGGCGGCGCGGGGAGGCGGTGGCGGTTTTGCTGGTGACCTTGAACGAGGCGTTCGATCGGGTGAGCATGCACGGCGTCCGGCGGTCCCTGATCCACGCCCAGGCCGCGGCCTTGGGCCTCCCGGTCTACGAGGTCTGGCTTCCGAACCCTTGCCCCAACGAGGTCTATGAGGCGCGCATGGCCGAGGCGGTCCGGAACCTGATGCGGCAGGGGATCCGGCGGTTCGCCTTCGGGGATCTGTTCCTGGAGGAGATCCGGGCCTACCGGCTCCGCCACCTGCTCCCGCTGGGGGTGGAGGTGCTCTTCCCCCTCTGGGGCGAGCCCACCCGCGATCTGGTCCATCGGTTCCTCACGTTGGGCTTCCAGGCCATCACCGTCTGCGTGGACGGCCGCCGCCTGGGCCGGGCGTTCCTGGGGCGGGCCCTGGATCTGTTGTTCCTGGCGGATCTGCCGGCCGGGGTGGACCCGGCAGGGGAGAACGGGGAGTTCCATACGTTCGTGTATAACGGGCCGGGCTTCCACCGCCCTGTCTCCTTCGCCTTGGGGGAAGCGGTCTTTCGGGACGGCTTCTGGTTTCAGGATCTGCTCCCGCTGCCGGAGGGCGGGGAGAGCCGGCGTTGAGGTTCCGATGCGGCTGCTGATCAGCGGTTGGTTCCTTCAATATCCGACGACGGGCACGGGCCAGTATGCCTGGGAGATCCTTCGTCATCTCCGCCGGGCGCGGCCGGGCTGGGCGATCGGCGTGGCCGTCCCCGAGACCTGGTCCGCCCTGCTGCCGGAGGGGGTGGAGCCGGTGCGGGTTTCGCTGCCGCGGCTCCCGTCGAATGTTCAGAAGCTCTGGTTCGAACAGGTCGCCCTGCCTCAGGCGGCGGCCCGCTGGCGGGCGGATCGGCTGTTCGTGCCGTACTGGGCGCCTCCCCTGCGGTCGCCGGTGCCCGTGGTCGTGACGGTGCATGACCTCATCCCGTTGCTCTTCCCGGAATATCGGGCCGGCGTGGGCCCGCGCCTGTATGCGGCGCT
>FWWL01006656.1_pt1 | contig 16504 bp, 9 predicted proteins | sample 2228331 | NCBI WGS metagenome assembly FWWL01 (sample SAMEA103939775, study PRJEB20133) | metagenome
ACCCTCCCCTGGTTTTCCCGCTTCCCCGGCCGGGCCAACCGATTTTGAATGCCGCCTCAGAGGCCGTTTGCGGGAAGCTGCGCGAACTGGCCAGACAAGCCGGAGCGGAGCCAGGTTCGAATGCTTTCGAGAAGGTGCTCCGGGCTTTGGAGGTGTCCATCGAAATCCTTCCCGGCGAGCTGGCGCGCATTCCCGCCTCCGGGCCGCTGGTGGTGGTGGCCAATCATCCGACGGGGCTGCTGGACGGCGCTGTCGCGGCCGCGCTCGTCCTCAGGGTGCGTCCGGATGTCCGCGTCATGGTCAACCACCTGCTTCCATCCGATCCCGGCTTCGAGCCCTATCTGATCCGCGTGGATCCGTACGCGCGGAAAGGCAGCATTCGGCGCAATCTGCCATCCATGCGCGCGGCCCTGGAATGGCTGCGGAAGGGCCACGCTCTCATCGTGTTTCCCGCCGGTGACGTGTCCCGCCTGGACTGGAAGCAGCGGGCCATTGCCGATCCGGAGTGGAGCCCCTCGACCGCGCGGCTCATCCGGGCAGCTCGTGCCGCGGCTCTGCCATTTCACATCGGCGCTGCCAATAGCGCCGCGTTCCATGTCCTCGGCGCGGTTCATCCCCGTCTGCGGACCTTGCGCCTCCCTTTCGAACTGCTGAACAAACGCGGGGCGAGGGTGCAGGTGCGGATCGGCATGCCGGTTCCCTGGCGCAAGCTTTCCCCCTTCGACGACCGCTCGATGATCGCCCATCTGCAGGCCAGGAACAGCCTCCTTGGCAAATGCCCGGCTCCTTCGCCGCTCGAAAATGCCGCCGACACGCCGGGAAGCCGGTTGCCCACGCGCCGCGATCTGCTCGAACGGTCCCTCCGGCGGCGCTGCCTCGTCGAAAGTGCTGATTGGGCCGTGGCGCTTTTCCGTGGGTCGGAGGATCCCGAGCTGCTCGAGGAAATCGGACGGGCTCGCGAGATCAGCTTCCGGGCCGCGGGCGAGGGCGTCGGCCGGGAAATCGACGTAGACCGGTTCGACCCCCACTACGAACAGCTGGTGCTGTGGAACCTGAAAGACGGCGTCATTGCTGGCGGCTATCGCATCGGCCCGACAAGCTCCATCCTTCCGGTTTACGGCCCCGCAGGCTTGTACACATCCACGCTGTTCCGCTACCAGCCGGGCTTCTTCCGCCGGCTGGGTCCGGCCGCCGAGCTGGGGCGGTCTTTCGTGAGTCCGGCCTACCAAAAGCACTACATGGCGTTGTTGACACTCTGGCAGGCGATCGGCGCGTGGGTGTGCCGCCATCCGGAAGTCCGGTATCTGTTTGGTCCGGTGAGCATCAGCCAGTGCTATCAGCCGGTCTCGCGAATGTTGATGTCGATTGCGCTTCAGGCGACAGCAGGCGACCCCGAGCTGGCGCGCCTCGTGCGGCCGCGCCGCCCGCTGCGCGCTCCCGGCGCGGCAGCCATCCGGCGCGAGTGGCAGCGCCTGCGCCTGAACGAAGCTGAGCAGCTCTCCGAGCTGGTCGCCTCCATTGAGCCGGATGGCAAGGGGCTGCCCGTGCTGCTTCGCCAATATTTGCGGCTGGGGGGCCGTCTGCTGGCCTTCAGCGTGGATCCCGAATTCTCCGGCGTGCTCGACGGACTGATTCTGGTCGACCTGCTCCGCACAGAACAGGACCTGCTCGAGAGATACCTCACGCCAGAGGGTGCGCGCGCCTACTTGCAGCGCTGGAAGCCGGCGGCCTGAAGAGGCGCTACCGCCGGATGCTGACGAGCGGCGTCGAGCGGTAGGTCGTAGAGCCCGCCGTCATGTTGTTGCTGGCCATGCTGCGATAGATCACGGCGAAGCCGTAGTTGCCATCCGTGGCCACCTGGGGCACGCGAACCCGCACGCGCCAGACTCCCGGCTCGTTCGGATCGAGGGCAGCAGAGAGGACCTGTGCCTGGAGTGCCCCTTGAGAGGTCAGCAGAAACGCCAGCACTTCTCCCACCGGCAGCTCGCCACCCGGCGCCATGCCATCGTCCGGCATCCCGTCGACCGGACCGGAGCCGGTGAGATACACGGTCAACTCCTGTCCCACGGCGGCGGGGTTGGAAGAGCTGTTCGGGGCGCCGTTCTGATTCACCGCGCGCGCCTGACCGGAAGCAGCCGGATTCGTACCCGAAAACAGGACTGCCGGGGAGGCATGGAACATCTGGATGTAGGCGTGCGCGAGGATCTCTTTCGTGGCGGCGCGGCGGACGAGGAACTCTGCGTTGCCGGAGATCGGAGCATCTTTCGGCACGATCAACCGGATCGTCCCGCCATCGACAGCCAGCAGCGGCGCGGCGATGCCGTCCACCAGAACCTCGATTCCGGCAAGTTCCTTCGGCAGAGGGGCAGCGCCTGCCTCGGAGCGGCCTTCCGAGAAGCGCACGCCGGCCGCCTCCAGATGGACGATCGTCGCCGGCGCCACGCGCGGGAATCCGCTGGCGCCGTTCACGACCGTGTGCGACGGGTAGTGCATCGTGATGCGGTGCGCCGCGTCCGACACCATCAGCGCGCCGCTGCGGGTCAGCAGCAGGCTCTTCGGGCCGTAAGTCCGGAAGCTGTAATTCCACTGTGCGTCGCCCGTGATCGCAAGGGTCTCAAACGACGGATAGCGCAAAACGCGGTTGTCGGCCCCATCGGCCACCCACACCTCGCCCGAGCCGCTCTGGAGGGCCAGCGCAACCGGCGTCACATTGCGGTTGTTGGCCGCAAGGCTGAGCGCCAGAGCCGGAGCGCTTCCGTCGGCGAGAAATTCCGGGCGGTCGAACACCAGAAGCCGCCGGTTGCCGGTGTCGGCGACATAAATTCTTTCCTGCGCGTCCACGGCCACGCCGAGCGGCAGGTTCATCTGGTTCAGCTCGCTGCCTGCGGCGGCTGACTCTCCGTCGGCTTGTCCCAGCACCAGCGCCGCCGGCTTGCCATTTTCGAAAGGCCCTTCGAAGACGAGCACTCTGTGATGCGCCAGATCGGCTGTCACAACCCTTCCGCCGACGGTGACTGCGACGCTCACCGGGCGGTACAGGCGGTCGCGTTTCGGCTCGCCATCCGGGCGCGTCTCGAAGTCTGGCTGCCCGAGCACCACATCCGCTTCCTGATGGTTCTCCCACCGGTCAAATGGCCGCGGGAAGCGCACCAGCCGTCCGTTGCCCGTGTCGGCGACCCACACGTTGCCCTCCGCATCGACGGCCACCGAAGTCGGCAGCGCGAGCCCCGTGCGGGTCGGTTGTGCCGGGTTGTTGAACGGCGAGTTGACGAGGCTCCGGGTCAGCCCGACTTGCCCGAGAACCAGATCCGCCACGGCACCCTCCTGGAACTGCCGGGCGTCCCACCAGGCCAGCACCCGGTTGTTACCGGGATCGGCAACATAAAGGTGCGGCGGCTCGTCCGGGTTTCCGGGGTAATGGATCGCCATCGCAGGTCCAAGCGCCAGCTGAAAGATCTGATTGCCGGCAATCAGCCGCAGCGTGCCGCCGCTCAGCTCGCGTCCCTCGATCAGGTTCGGGGAGCGAAGGCCAAACTCGATCTGCCCCAGCACGGATTCGGCAGGTTGCGGCAAGTGATCTTCGGCATTGTAAGGATGAACCAGCACGCGGTGATTGTCCTGGTCGACGATGAACATCCTGCCGGCAGCGAACACGCCTGCCACGGGCCGCTGGAAGGACTCCGCCGTGGGTTCGGAGAATTCCCAGCGGTTCGGCTTGCCGCTGCGAAAATCCTGTTGCCCGAAGACGGCCGACATCCGGGGCGAAATCTGGCCTTGCGCGGGATCCTCGGCGGGCCACGCCGCCACCGGATCGAAGCGCACGATGCGGTGATTCAGCGTGTCGGCGACGAAGAGGTAATCGTCCGCGCACCAGAGCCCCTGAGGGCCGCCGCTGAGGATCGCCGTCGAGCCGCTGAACGTGAACTGGAAGCCGAACGTGTAGTCGTTTACGGGCGGAGGCGGCTCGACGCCAGGGCGCATGATAAAAATGCCGAGGATGCGCGAGGCGGCTTTGCCGCTCTCGAACGGCGGCTGCCAGACCAGCACGCGCGCCAGATCGTCTGCAAAGAAGAGGTTGCCCTGGGAGTCGAATGCCAGCGGGCCGCCAAAGCGGATGCTGTCGCGCCGCAAGGTGTCGCCCCTCGCCGGGTCCGCCCGTCCGGGATTGGCGGTGGCCGAAGTGAAGTCCGGTTGGCCGAGCACAAGATCGGCGGCAATTTCCGAACCGCCCGCTTCGGTATTGGACGGGCCGCGAACCGCCTCTGCCGGATAGCGCAGTATGCGGTGGTTGCCCGAGTCGCTGAACCAGAGGTTGCCCTGGGCATCAAAGGCGAGGGACGCATTTTGAACACCGCCGATGCCGGAGGCGTTCGTCTTGATCGTGGCTGCCGTTGGCGGCGCAGACGCAGAGCTGCTTCGATTGGGCAGGTTGCTTTTCAGGTCCGGTTGGCCGATGACGAGGTCTGCGCGGACCGGCTGGCCTTCCGCCTGCTCGAAGGGCCGCGGGAAGCGCAGGATGCGGTTGTTGCCTGCATCGGCGACAAAGAGATTGCCTTGGGAATCCACTGCAACCGAAGTAGGCGCATACAGCGCGCTTGTAAACGCCTGCGGAACCGTGATGTTCAGCGGGGCGCTCGTGTCGAAGCTTCTCTGTCCGATCACGAGGTCGGCCGGCCGCGCCGTCTGCGCCAGCGTCGCATCGCGCCACGCCAGAACGCGGTGGTTTCCGGTGTCGGCGACATACAGGATCGGAGGATCTGCGCTCGTGTCCACAGCAACGCTGTTCGGCCGGAACAGGCTGCGGGCATCGGCAAGGTTCGGCGCAATGGAAGCCGGGGACGCCAGCTCCGTCAGGCTGCGGGGCACGCCGGTTTGACCGAACACCCGGGCAGGAAGGGCATTCAAAGTCTGCGCCTGTGCCGCCGCCAGCGCCATTGTTGCCAGAACCGCCGCCGCCCATCCGCGTCTCATGGTTGCCAGACTCCTCCCTCGTGCAGAATCGCCCTCTCATTATGACTGCATTCTGCGTTCTGCAACAGGAACTTCCGGTTTATCAGGGCCAGTACCATTGGAATGGTACACTCGTACTTGAGGCTGGCCGGCACCCCTCCTGACAAGCCGCGCATTTGCGCCGTGAGCTACCTGAACACGGCGCCGCTGGTGTGGGGTCTGCTGCACGGCCCGCAGCGGGGCGCGGCGGATCTGGATTTCGCAATTCCCTCCGAGTGTGCGCGCCGCGTTGTCGCGGGCATGGCCGATGCCGGCATCGTCCCCGTGGTGGAAATGGCGCGCCACGGGCTCACGCCCTTCTCCGGGCTTTGCATCGCCTGCCGGGGCGAAGTGCGCAGCATCCTGCTGTTCGCCCGCCGTCCCTGGGCAGAGGTGGAAACTCTGGCTGCGGACACAGGGTCGCGCACGTCGGTCGAACTCGCCCGGATCGTTTTGCAGGAACGCTTCGGCATCCGCCCGAAGATCCATGCTGCGGAACCGCATCTGGCCCGGATGCTGGAAGAAGCCGACGCCGCGCTGCTCATCGGAGATGCTGCTCTTGCTGTCGACCCGTATTCCACCGGCCTGGCATGGCTGGACCTCGGGCAGGAGTGGTTCGCTCTGACGGGCTTGCCGATGGTCTTCGCTGTTTGGGCAGGACGCCCCCGCCCCGCGCTGAATGGGCTTGCCGCCATCCTGGAAGGCTCGTTTTCTTACGGCGAGGCGAACCTGGACGCTATCATTAAGAGCGAGGCTCGATCGAGGGGCTTTCCCGCCGAACTGGTGGCGCGGTACTTCGAGCGGAACGTGGCCTTCCGCCTCGGCGCGCCGGAGCGCGCCGGCCTGGAGGCGTTTCTTTCCGCTGTCCGCGCGCTGGACGGCGCCTCCGAAGCCGGGATGCACGCGCATGACGCAGAAAGAAGCCGTTGACCTCTTCCGCAGCGACGACCTGATCGGCATCGGCATGGCCGCGGACGCCGTCCGCCGGCGGCTCCACCCGGAAGGCGTCGTCTCCTACATCATCGACCGCAACATCAACTACACCAACTTCTGCACCGAATATTGCAGTTTTTGCGCCTTCTACCGCCCGATGGGCCATTCGGAAGGCTACGTGCTCGACACGGAAACCATCTGCGCGAAGATTCAGGAGACCATTGACCTCGGCGGCACGGGCGTGCTGATGCAGGGCGGGCTGAATCCGGATCTGAAGATCGAGTGGTACGAGGAGCTGCTCCGCGCCATCAAGCGCCGCTTCCCGCGCATCTGGCTGCACTGCTTCTCGGCGCCCGAGATCTGGTGCATCGCCGAAACGAGCGGGCTCACGATTCGCGACACCATCGCCCGTCTGCGCGACGCGGGGCTGGACTCCATCCCCGGCGGCGGCGCGGAAATCCTGCACGACGATGTGCGCCACCGCATCTCCCGCCTCAAGTGCACCTCGCAGGAGTGGATCGACGTCCACATGACGGCGCACCGCCTCGGGATGAACACCACCGCCACCATGATGTTCGGCTGCGGCGAAACCATCGAGCAGCGGGTGCACCATCTGGAAGTGATCCGCCGGATCCAGGAAGAAACCGGCGGTTTCACGGCTTTCATTCCGTGGTCTTTCCAGCGGGAAAATACCTCGCTGGGCCGTTTTGTCAAGGAAGAGGCCACCGGCGTCGAGTATCTGAAGACGCTGGCCATTTCGCGCCTTTATCTGGAGAACGTGCCGAATATTCAATCATCCTGGGTGACGCAGGGACTGAAGGTCTGCCAGGTGGGGCTCCGCTTCGGCGGCAACGACGTGGGCTCCATCATGATTGAAGAGAACGTCGTCAGCGCCGCCGGCGCGCGCAACCGCGCCTCGGAAGAGGAGCTGCGGCGCATCATCCGCGACGCCGGCTTCATCCCGAAGCAGCGCGACACGCTCTACCGCACTTACTTCCTGAACTGAGCCGCGGCCGAGGAAGCAGCGCGCAGGGCGCTCTCCACGCCGCCCGCGTGCAGCAGCCCGGGAACAAAGAACTCGCGTTCCAGCCGCGCCTCGTCCTCGTCAAATTCGTCTGCCGCGGCATCGAAGCGCACGGGCGCGCCTGCGATAGCGGCGCCGAACAGCGCCCACCACCGCGCCCTTCCGGAGGCGCGGATCTCGACCGGCTGTTTCGTGCGGCGCGCGAGCGCCTCCACAGCCACGGCCACGTCCTGTACGCGCCCCGCATCATCGCTGACGTTGAACGTCAGGAAGTGGCGGTGCGAGCGGTCGCGCGGCGCCTTCGCGCCTCCTGTCTGAAAGGCGTCCAGCAGCAATACGCCCCGTCCCGCGGAACGAAGCTCCTGGAAGTCGCGCGACTTCTCCGCAGCAGCCATGCCTTCCGGGTCGAGCACCAGCGCCGCCGGCGGACGCCCCTCAAACCATTTGGAAGGCAGATCCTCGAACCGCGGGCGCTGCTGCCAGGCGAAGGCCGCGCGAAGCCGCTCCCGCGCTTCCTCCGCGCTCATCCGCCGCGCCGCCGCCCGCGCCATGCGCTTCCACCAGGCGAACAGTTCCTCGAAGGAGAGCGCGCCCTCCGGCAAGCGGCGGCCATGAAAAACCAGCATGTCCTGCAGCTTCTCCACGGGAGCGTTCCGCTCGCGCCATGGCGCCCGGTCCGGCGTCAGATGCTTGCGGAAGAATTCGTACACGGCTTCCCGGCTCTCCTTGTGGTAGTTGTGGGGCGCGTCGAATTGCACTGCCTCGATCTTGTCCGCCTGTCCGTACAGCTCCCATACCGGACGCATTGCGGGAAACTCGACCTTCGGAACTTCCCGCGTCCAGTCGCCGGTGGCCGACACCAGCAGCAGCGGGCGTGGCGCGAACATGGCCGCGATTTCGATGTTGTTCGTGCCGATCCGCAACCCCGGCGCGTTTTCGCACACGCAGCCGCCCTGCATCAGGCCGCTGACCATGTTCACCGGCGCCGCCGCCGCGAGACGGTCGTCCACGGCAGCCATCAGGAACGTCTGCGTTCCTCCGCCGCTTGCGCCGGTCATCGCCAGCCGCTTCGGATCGACATCCGGCAGGGTTTCCAGAAAGTCCGCAGCGCGCATCGAGTTCCACAGTTGCAGTCCGAGCGGCGTAAAGCTCCAGAGCTGATACGCGGGACCCGTGAAGTCGTGAGGCGCCTGCACCGTATCGTTGTAGCCCAGCATGTCGTAGGCGAACACCACGAACCCGTTGCGCGCGAAGTTCGCCCCCAGCAGCGGCGTGGAACACAGGGCGCTGTTTTCCAGCCGCCCGTAAGGCCAGTGCCCGTGCGGATGGAGCACCGCCGGATGCCGCCCTGAGGCCTTCGGGCGGTACAGGTTTCCGCCCAGCCAGAAGCCCGGCAGAGTTTCGATGGCGACCCGTTCCACCGTGTAGCCGTCCCGCTCCACCCGGCCCGCGAACAGAACATTCAAGGAATGTTTTGGCGGGGCGGGCCACAGCCCGGCAGCGGCGAGGATCTGCTTTCGCAGCCACTCGCGGCGCTCCTCCCACGCCTGCGCCGTCTCCGGCGCCCGGAAAGACATCCGCGTATCCGTGTTGGGCGTCCCCGTGTTGCGCCGGTCAGCCGTCGCCGTGATTGCCGCCAGAACGAGAATCGGAAGAAACCGCATACCCGCGGATTGTATCGCCTTCGGGCACGAAGCGCTCCCGGAAGTCGTAAAACTGGATCCGGCAAAGGCGGCAATACAACAGCGGCGCTCCCAGCCAGCCCCAGAGAGTGCTGAGCGGGCCGCGGTACAGTTTCTCGATGGGGTCCCGCTTGGCAAGCACCCGCAGGTCCGTTGTTCCGCAATGCGGGCAGCGCGCCATACGGGACAGTTGCGGATAGAGGAGCGTGAGGGGCACGGCTGCCTCGAAGCGGCAGCCCGGGCAGCGGTAAATGGCCGCGTGCCGGAACTTTTCCGCGAGCGTGCGTCTTCGCCGCATCAGAGGTTTCGAGCCGCAGACAGGACATTGATGGAGAAGAATTGCCGCCATTTCTGCTGGATTGGGCCGCGCCAAATGTCCCAATATACATGGAGCCGCGGGCGCGTTGGAGGGCATTGCAGCGGGCGGAAAATCCGCGTCAAAATCCGCCCCGCGGCTGCGAGCACCGGAAGCGCCGCGCTGCTGCGCCCGCGGCCTGCCATTCCGGCAGAGGGATGACGCCAGCCGCCTCCGTTGACAGGAGCGCACAGGTATGATGGGATGCCAACTGCGACCGGGCCTGCACGTCCATGAAACTCGCCGCGTGGTGTTTCGTCCTTGCCCTCCCTCCGCGCCGGCGCGGCGCAAGTGCGCATCACGCCTGACGGCGCCGTGCCGCTGGCCGGCTATTTCCGGGAGCGTCTCTCCACCGGCGTGCATGACGATCTTTGGGCCAAGGCAGTGGTGCTCGAAAGCGGCGGCCGGCGCGCAGCGCTTGTGGTTTGCGATCTGCTGGAGATGCCTGGCGAGGCCGCGGCAGAGGCGCGGCGGCGGATCGAGGCTGTCGCCGGCATCCCGCCGGAATTCGTGATCATCAGCGCGACGCACACGCATGTCGGCCCCGAAGTGGCCGGCGAATATGCCCGCGCGCTGCCCGCGAAAATCGCCGAAGCGGTGCGGCTGGCCGCGGAGCGCCTCGAGCCGGCCCGCGTGGCGTGGAGCGAGGGCGAGGCGCCTTCCCTGGTCTTCCACCGGCGGTTCTTCATGCGCGACGGCTCCGTGGTCTGCAATCCGGGCAAGCGGAACCCAGCGATCGTCCGCCCTGTGGGACCTGTGGACCCGCGGGTTTCCGTCGTGACGATCGACGGCGCAAGCGGCAATCCCATCGCCACGCTTGTGAACTATGCGCTGCACCTCGACACAGTGGGCGGAACAGAGATCACGGCGGACTATCCGTTCACCCTGGCGCGGCTTCTTGCCGGCGCGCGCGGCGGCGGGCTGGTGCTGTTCACCATCGGCTGCGCGGGCAACATCAACCATTTCGACGTCTCCGACGCGAGCCCGCAGCGGGGGCACGCCGAAGCAGCCCGCATCGGAACCGTGCTGGCAGGCGAAGCCCTGAAGGCCATGGCGCGCCTGCAACCGGCGGCCGGAGCGGGCCTGCGCGCAGCCCGGAAAAGGATTCCTCTGCCTGCGGTGCTTCATTCGCCCGAAGAGCTCGCCTGGAGCCGCGGAGTGCTGGAGCGCGCGGCCAAGGGAGACAAGATCCCGTTCCTCGAACTGGTCAAGGCCCATCGCATCGACCGCATCGAAAAGCACGGCGCCGGGGTGTGGCAGGCCGAGGTGCAGGCCATCGCTCTGGGCGCCGAACTGGCCTGGGTGGCGCTGCCGGGCGAGGTGTTCGTGGAACTGGGGCTGGATCTGAGGCGCGCATCGCCGTTCCGCCACACCATCGCGGTGACGCTGGCCAACCAGAGCCTCGGCTACTTCCCGGATCGTGCGGCGTGGGATCACGGGCACTACGAGGTGGTGACGGCGCGCTGCGGCCGCGGCAGCGGCGAGGCGCTGGTGGCAGCCGCACTAGAGTTGTTAGAGGAGCTGCGAGAACCATGATTTCCCGAAGAAGCATTCTCGCCGCGCCCGCGCTGCTGCGGGCGCAGGGCCGTCCGGAGAAGATTCGCATCGCACTCATTGGCGCGGGCAACCGCGGCGCATTCCTGCTGCGGCACCTGCTCGAGCTGCAGGGCGCCGAAGTGGTCGCCGTCTGCGACATTCTCCCCGAACGCGCCGACGCCGCCGCCACAGCGGTTGCATCGAAGGGCGGCGCGCCGCGCACGTTCACCGACTACCGCCGCCTGCTCGACGAAGTGAAGGATCTCGATGCCGTCATTCAGGCGACGCCCGATTACACGCACCGCGAGATCGACATCGCCGTGCTGGAACGCGGGCTTCATCTTTACGCCGAAAAGCCGCTGGCGCTGACCGTGCCGGATTGCCTCGCCATCCGCGACGCCGCCCGCAAGGCGAAAGGGCTGATGCAGGTCGGCTTCCAGCTGCGCCATGATCCGGCTCGCGCCGCCGCCATGCGCTGGATTCATGACGGCAAGGCGGGGCGTGTTCTGCTCTGCCACGGCATGCGCCACGGAGGCGATCTGCCGCGGGACATCCCCTGGTATTTCGACAAAACAAAATGCGGCGATATTGTGGTCGACCAGGGCATCCACATCCTGGATCTCTTCCGCTGGGCCATCGGACGCCCGCCCGCGCGCTGCTACGGCGACGGCGGCACCACTCTGTTCGTCAACGATCCGCCCGGACGCACCGTGATGGATCACTGCAGCCTCATCTATGAGTTCGACGGCGGCGTGCAGATCAACTTCAGCCACCACTACTTCGACCCGCCGGGATTCACCGGAATCCAGGAGCGCGTCTTCCTCAGCGAGGGCGCCGTCGACCTGATCCGCGCCGAGTTCCAGCCCCGGCTCTCGCGCGAGCGCATGAAACTGGAGGTTCCCGACGTCGGCCAGGACGCGACGCGCATGTCGCTGAAGGCCTTTCTCGACAACATCCGCGAGAACCGCCGCCCGCTGAACGATGTCGAGAGCGCGTTCGAAGCGACCCTGGTGGCGCTGATGGGCACGCGCGCCATCTACGAGAAGCGCGTGGTCACCTGGGCGGAGATGACTGCGTAGCAACGGCGGCGCCGGCCAGTCCCTCCCGCGGAACTTGCGGAAGGCTGCATGCCCGGACGCCGGACCTCCGCCATCGTTCGAGCCATTTGCCGGAGAGCGTCCGCGCCGCTTACAATGAAGATTGGCTCGGGGCGTGGCTCAGCCTGGTTAGAGCGCCTGGTTCGGGACCAGGAGGTCGGTGGTTCAAATCCACTCGCCCCGACCATTCTTTTCCTCGGAAGAGGCAAGAGGGATAAGTCGCTTCCCTTCGCCCCCCCTGAGACTCAGCCCTCCGAGTCCAAGCCCTTCTCATTGATCACCGTGGCAATGCCCGATTTCGTCCATAGTAAACGTACACTTAACTATGGATCGAGGTAGGCGCCACAATAAAGGCAGCGTTAACTATGCGGAGCGGCTCACGCAATGATGAACAATCGGAGTGCCTCGCCAAGCCGGTCCGGCCGGTACATCAGACAACCGGCGGGATACGTAGCGTTCCTCCCCCGTCCTCTTCCTCCGGATCCCCCTCTGGATCTGGGAGGAACACGCCGGGCCCTCCTGTCGAGGGCTGATTATGCACTGGGGCGCCTGGACGGCGCCATCGTTACACTTCCGAACCCAGACCACTTCGTGTACATGTATGTCCGCAAGGAAGCTGTTCTTTCCAGTCAAATTGAGGGCACGCAGAGTTCGTTGCAAAACTTATTGGCCGCAGAAGCCCGAATTCTTGACCCGAACGCCCCGTCAGACGTGGGCGAGGTGGTGAACTACGTGAGGGCAATGAATTACGGGATCGCACGGCTCGCTGACCTGCCCGTGTCCGTACGATTGATTCGGGAAATCCACAGGGTCCTTCTAACAGGGGTTCGCGGAGGGAATCTCATGCCGGGGGAACTGCGGACTACTCAAAATTGGATTGGGCCGGCGGGCTGCACCTTGCGCGAGGCGATTTTCGTACCGCCGCCGCCACAAGAAGTCCCCACGGCTTTGAGCGATCTGGAGCGGTTTCTGCACACTGATTGCGGTCTCCCCCCGCTCGTTCAGGTCGCCCTGGCTCATGCACAGTTTGAAACCATCCACCCGTTTCTCGACGGCAACGGACGCGTTGGCCGTTTGCTCATTACCTTCTTGCTGACAGAAAAGCAGCTCCTCTCCCGTCCGGTTCTCTATCTTTCCCACTACTTCAAACAATACCGAGCAGATTACTATGAACGGCTGCAGGCCGTGCGCGACAAAGGGGATTGGGAGGGCTGGATCGAGTTTTTTCTCCGTGGCGTTGTGAAAGTCAGCGAGGAGGCGATGCAGACCGCAGCTGCGATTCTGAGAATGCGCGAACGGTACCGGACGCTGATCACGAATCAGATGGGGCGGGCCGCAGCAAACGGACACCGTGTATTTGAGAAGATCTTCGACCACCCTATTGTTAATGTAGCCATTGTGCGGAAGTGGCTGAAGTGCACGCCGCCGTCTGCGCACACCCTTGTCGACCGGCTGGAGGAGCTGGGAGTCCTGAAAGAGATCACCGGCTATTCAAGGAACCGGCGCTTTCGGTTCGATCCATACCTCCGCCTGTTTGAGGATTCCTAGCCGGACCGTGAGTGGCCGTGGTCGGGAATCGCGCACCCTCGGAGGTTGCCAGAACAGTTTATTCGTCTCCGGCGGCGAGGCCAGAAACAGGCTCCGGGCCAAATGGCTCGATTGACCGTTGAGACTGGTGCGGTCCTTTTGCGCCCGCTTGCTGGGACTTGGTAGTGCTTGCTGCGGGATTATAGCGCCGTGAGCATCGGCTTAGCCTCTCAGATCTCTGCTGCTGGCTTTTCATTTGACCCGGTCTGCAAGATCGCCTTTGTAGAGCGGCGGGCTGCCGTGTGGCATCTTGGAATTGAGCGCCGTGCCCATGATCCAGCTCGTGGATGTCGTCAAGGAGTTCGACGGGAAGCGCAAAGTCCGGGCCCTGGACGGCGTGAGCCTCTCGATCGAAAAGGGCGAAATGGTGGCGCTGGTAGGTCCGTCGGGCTCGGGCAAGTCGACGCTGCTGAATCTGATTGGCACGCTGGACCGCCCCACCTCGGGCGAAATTCTTCTGGACGGCGTCCGGCTCTCGGAGCTGAGCGATGACGAGCTGACGCTGGTGCGGCGGGACAAGATCGGCTTCATTTTCCAGTTCTTCAACCTGCTGCCGTCGCTGACCTGCCTGGAGAACGTCGCGCTGCCTCTGCACTTGCGCGGCTGGAAGCGCACGAAGGCGCGGGAGCGGGCGGCGGAGCTGATCGAACTGGTCGGGCTCCGCCACCGCATGGACCACCTGCCCGACGAGCTGTCCGGCGGGGAGCGGCAGCGCGTCGCCATCGCCCGCGCGCTCAGCGTGTACCCGCCCATCCTGCTGGCGGACGAGCCCACGGGCAACCTGGACTCGCACACGGGCGCCGAAATTCTGGATCTGATCCGCGATCTTCACTCGCGCCTGGGCGCCACGGTGCTGATGGTGACGCACGATGCCGGCGTGGCGGCGAGCTGCGAGCGGACCATCACGTTGCGCGACGGCCGTCTGGCGGGCGACGAAGTCCGGGTGTCGCGGCGATGATGCTGCTGAAGCTGATTTCCTGGCCCTACGTGCGCAAGCATATGCTGCGCACGCTGCTCACCACGGCGGGCATCGTTCTGGGAGTGGCTGTGTTCGTGGCGATGCATACAGCCAACCAGAGCGTGCTGCATGCGTTCAACCGCACCGTGGACCGCATCGCGGGCGCCACGCAACTGCAGGTCACCGCAGGCGAGGCAGGCTTCCCCGAAGAGGTGCTCGAAAAGGTGCAGGCGCTGCCGGACGTCGACGTGGCCGTGCCGGTGATCGAAGCCACGGTGCAGACGGGCATCTCCGGCGCCGGCAACCTGCTGGTGCTCGGCGTGGACATGACCGGGGACCGCTCGCTGCGCGACTATGACCTCGAAAACGCCGACGAAACCATCGTCGACGATCCGCTCGTGTTCATCGCGCAGCCGGACTCGATCATCGTCAGCCGGCAGTTCTGCGAGAAGACGGGGCTGAAGCTGAATGACCGGCTGACGATGCAGACCATGGCCGGCCCGCGGCAGTTCACCATCCGCGGCGTGATGTCGAGCGAGGGGCTCGCTTCGGCCTTCGGCGGAAGCCTGGCGGTGATGGACATCTACGCGGCGCAGATGGTCTTCGGACGCGGGCGGCGCTTCGACCGGATCGACCTGAAGGTGAAAGAGGGCGTGCGCGTAGAAGAAGCACGGCAGCGCATTCAGGCGGCGCTGGGAGAAGGGCTGCAGGTGGAGCCGCCGTCCTCTCGCGGCGCGCAGTTCGAGGCGATGGCGCGCGTGTATTCGATGACGGCGAACATCACCAGCGTGTTCGCGCTCTTCATCGGGCTGTTCCTGATCTACAACACGTTTTCGATCGCCGTGACGCAGCGCCGCAGCGAGATCGGCATCCTGCGCGCACTCGGCGCCTCGCGGGCGCTGATCCGCAACCTGTTCCTGACCGAGAGCGCGCTCGCCGGGCTGTTCGGCTCCGTGCTGGGCATCCTGCTGGGCGTCTCGCTGGCGCGCGGCGTGGCTGGCTACCTCGGCGAGTATTTCGGCGAAGTCTATGGAGTGGGCGAGAAGGCGCAGGAGGTCTCCGCCGATCCGCGCCTGCTCGGGCTGGCGCTACTGATCGGCGTGGCGACGAGCGTCTTCGCCGGCTGGCTGCCGGCGCGGAACGCCGCGCGCGTCGATCCGGTGAAGGCGTTGCAGAAGGGGCGCGTGCAGGTGATCAGCGAGGGCGAAAACCGCGCCCGCCGCATCACCGCTGTGGTCATGCTGGCTGCAGCAGTGGCATGCGTCTTCCTGAGCTCCTCGACGTTCTTCTTCTATCTCGGCTACATGCTCAGCGTGCTGGCGGTGCTGCTGTTGACGCCGTCGCTGTGCGCGTGGCTCGTGCGCGGGCTGCGCCCGCTGATGAAATGGATGCGCCCGGTGGAGGGCGCGCTGGCGGCAGACAGCCTGCTCCAGGCGCCGCGCCGCACTTCGGGCACGGTGGCGGCGCTGTCGCTTTCCGTGGCGCTGGTGATCGGGCTGGGAGGGATCTCGCGCGCCAGTTACGCGACCATTGGCGCATGGGTGAAGACGTCGCTGAACCCGGACTTCTTCATCACCGGATCGGAAACCATCACGCAGCGCAGCTTCCGCTTCCCGGAGAGCTTCGCCGAAGAGGTGGCGCGCGTGGAGGGAGTCGAGGAGGTGCAGCCGGTGCGCTCCACCCGGATCCTCTATAAAGGCACGCCGGTGATGCTGGTGGCGGCGGACGTGGAGAAGATCGCCCGGCGCGTGCGGGCGCGCGTGGTGGAGGGGGACCGGGAGACGATGTACGCGAAGACGGCGCGCGGCGAGGGCGTGGTGATCAGCGACAACTTCTCCCTGCTGCGGCGCGTGAAGCGGGGAGACGTGCTGGAGCTGGCGGCGCCCAACGGAGTGCTGCGGCTGCCCGTGCTCGGCATCGTCACCGACTACAGCGACCAGCAGGGCACCATCCTGATGAGCCGCGACCTGTTCAAGCGCTACTGGGGAGACGACACCGTCAACGCCATGCGCGTCTACGCCCGCCCCGGCGTGGACCGCGCCGCGCTGCGTCAGCGCCTGCTTGACGAGTTCGGCAACCGCACGCGCCTGTTTGTGATGACCAACGAGGAGCTGCGCGCCTACATCATGCGGCTGACGGATCAGTGGTTCGGCCTCACTTACGTGCAGATCGTGGTGGCAGTGCTGGTGGCGATCCTCGGCATCGTCAACACGCTCACGGTCTCGATCGCCGACCGCAAGCGCGAGCTGGGCGTCTTGCAGGCGGTGGGCGCGCTGCGCAACCAGGTGCGGCACACCATCTGGATGGAAGCGGCGGCGATCGGTTTGCTGGGGTTGTTCATCG
>FWWL01006659.1_pt1 | contig 16501 bp, 17 predicted proteins | sample 2228331 | NCBI WGS metagenome assembly FWWL01 (sample SAMEA103939775, study PRJEB20133) | metagenome
GGAGTTCCGCTTCTCCCCCGAGGAGGAGGCCTTCAGACAGGAGGTGCGGGAGTTCCTACGCCGCGAGTGGCGCGAGGAGGCGGCGGGCAGCGGCGCCGAAGGCCCCCTGGGCTACGGCGGAGGCGGCGGCCTGGAGGAGATAAAGCGCTTCCAGAAGAAGCTGGCCCAGCGGGGATGGCTCACCCTGGCCTGGCCCAAGGAGCACGGGGGCATGGAGGCCAGCATCATGAAGCAGGTCATCTTCAACGAGGAGATGGCCTACCACCGCGCTCCCCAGCAGCTGGGCGTCGGCCCCGACCGCGTCGGGCCCACCATCATCCTCTACGGCAGCGAGGAGCAGAAGCGGGAGCACCTGCCCCGCATCGCCAACGCCGACGTCATCTGGTGCCAGGGCTTCAGCGAGCCCGGCGCCGGCTCCGACCTGGCCTCCCTGCAGACCACGGCCGTGGCGGACGGCGACTACTTCGTAGTCAACGGCCAGAAGATCTGGACCTCCCTGGCCCACGTGGCCGACTGGATGATCCTGCTGGCCCGCACCGACCCCGATGCGCCCAAGCACCGCGGCATCTCCTACTTCCTGGTGGACATGAAGACGCCGGGCATCACCGTCCGGCCCCTGGTGGACATGACGGGCCGCCACGCCTTCAACCAGGTCTTCTTCGACAACGTGCGGGTGCCCAGGAAGAACCTGGTGGGGGAGCTAAACCGGGGCTGGTATGTGGCCGCCGCCACCCTCGACTTCGAGCGCTCGGGCATCAACCGCGTGGTGGCCGGCATCCGCCTCTACGACGAGCTGGTGGAATACGCCCGCGAGACGCAGCGCGACGGCCGCCCCCTCATGGCCGTCCCGGCCGTGCGCCACCGGCTGGCCGAACTGAAGATCGAGTTCGAGGTGGGGCGGCTGCTGGCCTACCGGGTGGCCTGGATCCAGTCCCAGGGCCGCATCCCCAACCAGGAGGCGTCCATGAGCAAGCTCTTCGGCTCGGAGCTGCAGCAGCGGCTGGCCCGCGCCGGCATCGAGATGCTGGGGCTGGGCGGCCAGCTCCGCTCGGGCAGCAAGTGGGCGCCCATGGCCGGGCGCATCGCCGACTACTACCTGGCGGCCGTCTCCACCACCATCGCCGCCGGCACCTCCGAGGTGATGCGCAACATCATCGCCGTGCGCGGCCTGGGCCTGCCCAGGGGGTAGACGTCCCGAGAGCGGCAGCGCGACAGGATGACCCGCCCCGCCCCCACACCGCCCGGCGACCCCATCGCTTACTACTTCCGCGAGGCGCTCCTCATCGGCGTCGGCGCCACCAGGCTCTACCTGGTGCGCCACGCCCAGGCCCTGAGCAACACCGGCGAGGCGCGGGAGTGGTCCGACCCGCCCCTGACGGAGGTGGGGCGGCTGCAGGCCCAGCGCCTGGCCGAGCGGCTGGCCCGCCAGGGGCTGGACGCCATCGTCTCCAGCCCCTCGCGGCGCGCCCTGGAGACGGCCCAGTTCATCGCCCAGGCCACCGGCCTCCCCGTGCAGGTGGAGGAAGACCTGCGCGAGGTGATCATGGGCAGCCCCGAGAACGACCCCCGCCAGCTGGAGGGGGAGGCGGCGCAGGCCCTGGCCCGCCGCCTGGCCCGTGAGATGCGCTGGGACGCCTTCCCCGGCTCCGAGGGCAGCCGGGCGGCACGGGCGCGGGTGCGGGCGGTCATGGACCGCATCGCCCGCCGGTTCCGGGGCCAGCGGGTGGCGGTGGTGACCCACTTCGGCTTCATCCAGACCTACCTGGCCATCGCCCTGGGGGTGCGCCGCGACTTCCTGTTCTACACCTTCAACGCCAGCATCACCTCGGTGCGGGTGAAGGGGCGACGGCGGGTCATCTGGCGGGTGAACGACGTGGCCCACCTGGACGGGCTGCCGTCCGGCTTCGGCGGCATATCGTAGGCCCCTCCGGCAGACCAAGCGCCGCTTTACATTCGCTCCCCTCGGCGCTACGCTTGTGCCACCGCAGGCGAACGGGGGCGAGGCCATGAAGGGTCCTCTCGCAGGCATACGCGTCCTCGACTTCACCATCGCCCAGCAGGGCCCCTACGCCACCGCCCTGCTCTCCGACCTGGGCGCCGAGGTCATCAAGGTCGAGCAGCCCGGCCAGGGCGAGGTGGGGCGCACCATCGCCCGCGACCCCGAGACCCGCTACAGCTACTATTTCCTGGCCATCAACCGCGGCAAGAAGGGGATCACGGTAGACCTGAAGTCGGCCAAAGGCCGCGAGCTCGTGCTGCGGCTGGCCCGCGACTGCGACGTGGTGGTGGAGAACTTCCGCCCCGGGGTGATGGAGCGCCTGGGACTGGGCTACGAGGCCTTTCGCGCCGTCAACCCTGGCATCGTCTACGCCAGCGCCTCGGCCTTCGGCCGCCGCGGCCGCTGGGGCCGCAAGCCCGGCAACGACATCCTGGCCCAGGCCGCGGGCGGCCTCATGAGCGTCACCGGCCACGAGGGAACCCCGCCCACGCCCGTGGGGGTGGCCATCGCCGACCACATCGGCGGCCTCACCCTGGCGCTGGGCATCCTGGCCGCCCTGCTGCACCGGCAGCGCACCGGCGAAGGGCAGCAGGTGGAGACCTCCCTGCTGGGGAGCCTGCTCGCCGCCCAGGGCTGGGAGCTGACCTACCAGATGCTGAGCGGGCGTCCCCTGGGCAGGGCGGGGCGGGGGCACCCCCTGGTGGGCCACATCTGGCACGTCTACCGCACCGCCGACGGCTACATGGCCATCGGCGGCGTGCACGTCCACCGCTGGCGCGACTTCTGCCAGGCGATAGGTTGGCCCGAGCTGGCCGACGACCCCCGCTTCGCCCGCACCGGCGACCGCATGCGCAACATGCGCCAGCTCAATGCCCTCCTGGACGAGCACTTCGCCCGTTGCCCCACAGGCGAGTGGCTGGAGCGACTGGAGGCGGCCGACATCTTCTGCGCGCCCGTATACGACTACGAACAGGTGCTGAGGGAGCCGCAGGTGCACGACAACGGCTATCTGGTGCCGTTCCGCCACCCGCGCCTGGGAGAGATAAAGCTGGTGAACTGCCCGGTGCGCCTCTCGGCCACCCCCGCCGCCATCCAGGGGCCGGAGCCGGAGCTGGGAGAGCACACCGAGGCGGTGCTGGCCTCGTTCGGCTACAGCGCCGGGGAGATAGAGGCCCTGCGGCGGGAGGGCGTGGTCTAGGCGGACTCCTCGCCCATGGATGCCGCTTCGACCCGCCCCCGGTAGAGGAGGGGCACCGGGCTGGGCAGCGGCCCGTAGACCGCCCCCGCCTCGCGCAGGGCGGCGATCTCGTCGTCGGAAAGCCCCAGCAGCTCCCGCAGCACCTGGTCGGTGTGCTCACCGATGGCGGGCGGCGGCCCCTGCACCCCGCCCGACGTCCGCGACAGCTTCACGGGCGTGTTGGCCACCTTCAGCGTGAAGCCCTTGGGGTGGCGCACGTCCACCAGCATCTCCCGCGCCTGCACCTGGGGGTCGGCCGCCGCCTGGGCGATGTCGTTCACGGGGCCGCAGGGTATGCCCAAGGGCTCCAGCTCCGCCAGCCACTCGCGGGTGGTCTTCTTGCGGAAGGCCTCGCTGAGGATGGGCTCCAGCTCGGCGTGGTGCTGGGTGCGCAGCCCGGGCGTCTCGAAGCGGGGGTCGTCTATCAGCTCCGGCAGGCCCAGGGCGGCCAGCAGCAGCTCCCACTGGTTCTCCACCCCCCAGCTCAGGGCGATGACGATCCAGCCGTCCTTGGTGGGGAAGGCCTGGAAGGGGGTGGTGGCCGGGTGGCGCGTCCCCAGGGGGCCGGGCACCTGGCCGGTGGCGAAGTAGCGCACGAAGGCGTTCTCCAGGATGGCGATCTGGCAGTCCAGCATACTTATGTCGAGCATCTGCCCCCGCCCGCTGCGCTCCCGCTCCTGCAGGGCTGCCAGGATGCCGATGGCCGTGAAGAGGCCGGCGGCGATGTCCCCCAGGGAGATGCCCGGTCGCACCGGCCTGCCCCCCGGCTCGCCGGTGATGCTCATGATGCCGCCCATGCCCTGCACGATGATGTCCAGGGCCGGCTTGTGGCGGTAGGGGCCCGTCTGGCCGAAGCCGGAGGTGGAGGCGTAGATGAGGCGGGGGTTGCGCTCGGACAGCACGTCGTAGCCCAGGCCCAGCCGCTCCATGGTGCCGGGGGTGAAGTTCTCCATCAGTACGTCGGCCTTCTCGGCCAGGCGCAACAGCAGTTCCCGCCCCGCCTCCGTCTTCAGGTCGAGGCAGATGCTGCGCTTGCCGCGGTTGACGGAGAAGAAGTAGACGGACTCGTCCTCGATGTAGGGGCCGGTGGTGCGGGCCACGTCGCCGTAGGGCGGGCGCTCCACCTTGATGACGTCCGCCCCCAGGTCGCAGAGGATCATGCTGGCGTAGGGGCCTGCCAGGACCCAGGTCAGGTCCAGGACGCGGATGCCAGCTAGCGGGCCGGCCATAATGGGCACACTCCTCCCCCAACGGCCAATGATAGCAGAGGGGGAGGAGTGGCGCTTCAGGGCAGCCGCGGAGGGCTAGTCCTCTTCTTCGCTGGTGGAGAGGGTCAGGCGGGGGCCTTCGTCCGTCTCCTCGGCGTCAATGGTGGCATTGGCGAGCATGTCGGCCACCTCCGGCGACACCAGGAGCACCGGCACATCGCCGCTGTGGTAGACGTGGTCGTCGGAGCGGGCCTCGTCGAAGGCCAGCTCGAAGCCGCCGCCGCGCTGGACGAGGCGCAGGGTCTTCTCCGGCGTCTCGGCCAGCTCCAGCTTGATCTCCTTCAAGAGTTCGGCCGCCTTGTCGGTGACAATGAGGGCCATAGCGTTCGCCTCCTTTTTCTCTGCCTGTGGCGGGCAGGACGTCCCGGCCTCTGTCCCCCTCTAGGGCGTGCGGCTAGAAGCCGCGCCGAGGGGCGGGACGGACCTTGTTGAAGCAGTCGCTGCAGTAGACGGGCCGGTCCTGCCGGGGCAGGAAGGGGACCTGCGTCTTGGCACCGCAGCGGGCGCAAACCGCGTCATACATGGGCCGGGCCGCGCCCCCGCCCGTCGCCTGGCGTCGGGCCTGGCGACAGCTGGGGCACCGCTTCGGGTCCTGGTAGCCGCGGCTGGCGTGAAACTGCTGGTCGTCAGCAGAGAAGACGAACGTCTCCCCGCATTCGACACAGACCAGGGTCTTGTCTTGGTAAACCACCCGATGACCTCCCTTTGGCTCCTTTGTTCCCTTTTCCGCCTGGTCACGCTCGGGTCATCGGGCGGCCGAGGGGGACCGGAGCAACCCGACTACCAGGGCGACCTGGCTGCCATCATGCTAGCACACCGGCGCCGAAAAAGGAAGCGCCGCCGGGCCCCCCGCCCGATTCTGTTATAATTTCGCAAGGGCTTCGCCCCGCTAGCAGGCCGAGAGCAACAGGAGGCAGCAGCGATGCCCACCGTCACCGTCAACGGCCTGGAGCTGCACTACCGCGAGGCGGGCAGCGGCACGCCGGTGCTGCTGGTGCACGGCTTCACCGGCAACTCGCGCAACTGGGCGCTGTGCGTGCCGGTCTTGCGCCAGCGCCACCGCGTCGTCTCGCCCGACCTGCCCGGCCACGGCCTCTCGGCCCGCCCGGACGACCCCGCCGTCTACACCCTGGAGGCCATGGCCGCGGACGTGGCCGCCCTCATGGACGCCCTGGGCCTGGAGCGCTGCCACCTGGTGGGCCACTCCATGGGCGGCATGGTGGCCCAGCTGGTGGCCCTGGCCCACCCCCAGCGGCTGCGCTCCCTGGTGCTGGTGGACACCTCGGCCGAGCCGCCCGAGGGGCTGCGCACCCGCGAGCGGGCGCGGCTGGTGGAGCTGGCCCGCGAGCAGGGGATGGAGGCGGTGTGGGAGGCGCAGCTGGCCATGAACCCCCAGGCCGACCAGCTCCGCGCCCAGCCCGAGTTCCTGCAGACCTGGCGCGAGCAGTTCCTGATGACCTCTCGCGAGGCCTACATCTACTGCGCCCAGGCCATGGCCCAGCGCCGGCCCCTGCTGGACGACCTGGAGCGCCTCTCCCTGCCCACCCTCATCGTCTGCGGAGAGAACGACGAGCCCTTCGTGGGGCCGTCGCGGCGGATGCACCAGCGCATACGGGGCAGCCAGCTGGTCTTCATCCCCCGTTGCGGCCACACCCCTCAGGTAGAGCGTCCGGAGGAGTTCAACCGCGTCCTCCTGGACTTCCTGCAGCGGGTGGACGGGGCGGCGCCCAAGTAGGCCGCTAGTCGAAGTGCTCTTCCTTCACCCGCCAGCCCTTGGGCAGCAGGCGGGCCTTCACGTCCTGGATCATGCCCGTGTGCCCGCAGGCGTAGACGATGGTGTCGTCCGGCGACAGGCCGAAGCGCTCGATGTATTCCTCGACGATGGTGTTCACCCGCCCCGTCTGCCCCTGCCAGCCAGCGTTGCGCTCCTCCTGCGGCCGGCTGACGGTGGGCACGTAGGTCAGCAGGTCGGGACGGCGGCTGGCCAGCTCCCGCAGCTCGTCGTCGTAGCCGAACTCGTCGCGGTAGCTGGCGCCCTGCAGCACGTAGAAGCGGTGGCCCGTCAGGCCCCACTGGAGGTAGTCCCGCAGGATGGAGACGTAGGGCGCGATGCCGGTGACGGTGGCCACCATGAGCTGGTTGGGGAAGGCGGGGTAGAAGGTGAAGAGGCCCTTGGCCCGCGGGCGCATGGTCACCTCGTCGCCGGGCCCCAGGCGCCACAGGCGCGGCGTCAGCTTCCCCCGCGGCACCAGCTCGATGAACAGCTCCACCCGCGGCAGCTCGTGGGGCGCCGACACGATGGAGTAGGGGCGCTCGATGCCGTCCCGACCGATGGTGATGTATTGGCCGGGACGGAAGGTGAAGGACTCGGGCACCTCCAGCCACAGCAGCATCAGGTCGTCGGTCAGGTCACGCCGACCGACGATGCGGGCGGTGAGCAGCACCGGTGCCCGCTTCACCGGCGCCCGGCTGGCAGCGACTATCTCCTCTCGCGTCATGGGCCGTTCTCCTCCGAGGCACATTGTCCCACGTCCCGCCCCCCGACTGAAGGGACGTTCGCCCCGAACGATATGTGACGTCCGTCCCAGGCCCGGGCCCGCTATAATAGGGCCGTGCCGTCAGGCGGAGGAGTACCATGTCCCAGAAATTCGATATAGAAGAGGTCAGACGCCGCTTCGTGGGGATGGAGACGCCCCCGGCCAGGGGCCGCTACCCGGTGGAGCACGACCCCATCCGCCGCCACTGCCAGATGGTGGAGGATACCAACCCCCTCTTCCTCGACCCCGAATACGCCCGCGGCACCCGCTGGGGCGGGGTCATCTGCCCGCCCTCGGGCTGGCTGGCCCTCTACTTCGCCAGCCTGGGGCCCTGGCCACCCGCCTTCGAGCCTCTGGTGCCGGTGGTGCCGGCGCCGGGCAAACGCATCATCAACATGTCCCAGGAGGTGGAGTGGTTCGACGTCATCCGCGTCGGCGACCACCTCTCGGTGCGCAGGCGCATCGTGGACGTCTTCCAGAAGCCCATCGGCATAGACCCCGAGGCGGTCTGGGTGGTGAGCGAACTGGTCATCAGCAACCAGCGCGACCAGGTCGTCTGCATCATCCGCAACACGCACCTCTTCCACCGCACGCCGGAGGAGGTGGCGGCGGCGCAGCAGGAGGCGCAGCCGTGAAGCGCCCGCAGCGCTACTGGGAAGACGTGCAGGTGGGCGAGGAGCTGCCCGGCTTCTCGCTGGAGATCAACCTGCGCCGTGTCATCCAGCAGGTGAGCGGCACCCAGGACTGGTACCCCCTGCACTTCGACCCCCAGTTCGCCCGTCGCGCCGGGCACCCGGACGTCTTCATGAACACCGGCTTCCTGCAGGCGGCCCTGGTGCGGGTCATCACCGACTGGATGGGCGACGAGGGCTTCCTGAAGAAGCTCTACTTTGAGATGCGCCGCCAGCAGCGCCCGGGCGACACCATGACCTGCAGGGGACGGGTGGTGGCCAAGACCGTCCAGGACGGCCTCCACCTGGTCGAGTGCGAGGTCTGGGCCGAGAACGAGCGCGAGGGCGTCACCACTCCCGGTCGCGCCTGGGTGGTGCTGCCCACGCGCGACGCGGCCTAGCCCTCGCCCAGCAGGCGGCGGATGGCGGGCAGGGCGGCCCGCGCCGCCCGCTCCCCCTCGCGCACCGCCCTGGCCATGCCGAAGGGCAGGAAGGCGCTGATGCGGCGCAGCCGGGGTCGCAACACCAGGTCGGCCCGGGGTCGCCGCGGATGGTCCAGGGACAGCAGGCGGGCCATGAAGGCCACCTGCCCCAGCCTGGAGGCCGGGTCGCCGGCCAGCCGCCCCAGGCGCAGTCCCACTCGCGCCGAGAGGGGCCGCAGCGAGGGCGGCAGCAGGAAGAACTCCCCCACCGTCACCGCCACCAGCGGGCGCCCGTCGCCGTAGAGGCGGCGGGCGAGGCCCACCGGCACCGTGTCGTGCAGGCCGCCGTCCACCAGCGGGCGACCCTCTATCCACACCGGCGGCCAGATGACCGGCGAGCGGATGCTGGCCTCCACCGCCTTCCCCACGCTCCCCCGGCAGACCAGGTAGCGACGCCCCCGCTCCACGTCTATGACGGCGGCGGCGAAGGGGATGGCCAGCTCGGCGAAGTCCAGGTGGCCGTATGCCCGCCACAGTTCGCGTCCGAAGCCGGCGGCGTCGGGGGCGATGCGCAGGCCGTCCAGGAACCAGCGCGTGAGCGACAGGGTGTCGGCGGAGAGGGCCAGCCGCACCATGGCGTCCACATCGCACCTGGCGGCGAACATGGGCCCGATGAGGGCGCCGGCGCTGGCCCCGACGATGGCGGCGACGGGCACCTCCGCCTCGTGCAGGGCCTTCAGCACCCCCACGTGCGCCCAGCCGCGGACGCCCCCCGCTCCCAGCACCAGCACGACGCCGTCCATGGCTCAGCGCACGCGGACCACGCCCAGCACGTGGGGTCGGGCCAGGCACATGGGCGGGAAGGGCGGCAGCGGCATGCTGCGCTCCAGTCGCACCACCTCCAGGCCCGCCTCGGCCAGCAGGCGGGTCACGTCGCGGTTGGGGTGGCAGCCGGCGCCGAACCAGCGCCAGAGAGGGGTCACGGCGTCCTGCAGGCGGGCCAGCAGGCCGCCGGGGTAACGGACGTGCTCGTAGAAGCGCAGTTCGCCGCCGGGGCGGAGGACGCGTCGCGCCTCGGCCAGGGCACGGGCGGGGTCGTCAACGCTGCAGAAGACCAGGGTGGCCACCACCACGTCGAAGGAGCCGTCGGGGAAGGGCAGGCGCTCGGCCACGGCCTGCACCAGCATCGGCCTTCCGCCCAGCTCCTGCGCGCGGCGCCTGGCCCGGGCCAGCATGTAAGGGTCGGGCTCGGCCGCCACCACCGCCGCCTCGGGAGGGTAGTAGGGGAAGTTGGCGCCGGTGCCGCAGCCTATCTCCAGCACCCGGCCCCGCGCCCCGCCGGCCACCTCCGTCCGCACCCGGCGCAGAAAGGTGGCCTCGGCCCGGGCCATGAGGCGGTCGTAGATGGCGGCGAACCACTTGTGGCCGCGCCGGGACGCCATGCAGCCCTCACCAGTAGCCCAGGTCGCCATCTTAGCATAAGCTAGGTCACGAGCACAGGAGCGCCCCCGTGTCCACCGAGGCTACCGAGGCACTCCCCACCAGGCCCGCCCCCGCCCTGGACGAAAGGCACCTGGGGCTTTCCGTCGTCCGCCTGGCCTGGCCGGTGGTGGTCCAGCAGGTGGCCTACTCGGCGGTGCAACTGGTGGACACCTATCTGGTGGGGCACCTGGGCGAGGACGCGCTGGCCGGCCTGCGCCTGGGCGGACAGGTCTACTGGCTCTGCCAGGCGGGGATGGGGGCGGTGGGGGCGGGGACCATCGCCGTGGTGGCGCGGGCGGTGGGCGCCCGCCAGATGGAGCGGGCCGACGCCACCGTGCGCACCTCCCTGACGCTGGCCGCCCTGTGGGGCCTGTCGCTGGCCGTGGGCCTCTGGCTCCTGGGCGACTGGTCGCTGGGGATGCTGGGGGCCGAGCCCGAGGCGCGGCGCCTGGGGGCCGACTACCTGCGGGCCAGCGCCATCGGCATGGTCTTCTGGTCGGTCCTCTTCGCCGTCAACTCCTCGCTGCAGGCTGCCGGCGACACCCGCACGCCCATGTTCATCGGCGTCTTCCTGAACACCGTCAACGGGGCGGCGGCCTACCTGCTCATCAACGGCAGCGGCCCCTTCCCGCGCCTGCAGGTGGTAGGTGCCGGTGCCGGCTTCACGGTGGCAGCCATCGTGGGCGCGGCCCTGGGGCTGGCGGTGCTGCTCTCGGGGCGGAGGGTGCTGCGCTGGCGCCCGCTGCAGGGCCCGCCCCTGGACGGGCGAGAGGCCTGGCGCATCCTGCGGGTGGGCATACCGGCGGGGCTGGAGCAGGCCCAGTTCAACATCGCCTTCATGCTCTACACCCGTATCGTGGCCAGCATGGGCACCACGGCGGTGGCCGCCCACGGCGTCACCCTGGCCATCCAGGGGCTGGCCTTCAACGCCGGCTTCGGGATCAGCGTGGCCACCAGCGCCCTGGTGGGGCAGGGGCTGGGGGCCAGGCGCCCCGACCTGGCCGAGCGGGCCACCTACGTCGCCGGCCGTTACTCGCTGCTGGCCACCACCGCCGTGGCGGCGGTGCTGGCCGCCTTCGGTGGTCACATCACCAGCGCCTTCGTGGCCGGCGAGGGCGCCGACGAGGTGGTGGGGCTGGGGCGCAAGCTGATGCTCATCTTCGCCTTCGCCATGCCGGGGATGGGGCTGAACCTGGCCCTGAGCGGCGCCTTGCGGGGCGCCGGCGATACCCGCTCGGTGCTGGTCATCGTCGCCTTCTGCAACTGGGTGGTGCGGCTGGTGCCCGCCTACCTGCTGGCCATCGTGGCCGGGCTGGGGGTGCCCGGCGCCTGGATGGCGGCGGTGCTGGACATCAACAGCCGCGTCCTCCTCCTCTGGCTGCGCTTTCGCCAGGGCCGCTGGAAGCACATCCGCGTCTGAAGCGGCTGCAGGTGCGGCGCATGTGCTACCATAAACATGGCCGGAGGAGAGCATGTCGCGGGTCATCGTCTACACCCTGACCAACTGCCCCACCAGCGAGAAGGCCGTGGCCGCCCTCAAGGAACGGGGGGTGGACTTCGAGGAGCGGCGCGTGGACGAGAACCCCCAGTGGTGGGAGGAGGCCCTCCAGTATGCCGTCACCGTCCCCATCATCATCTGGGGCGAGGGGGACGTGGAGATCGGATGGGAGGGAGAGCACGGCTGAGAGATCACCTGAGGGCCGCGGGCCGGCCCCTGCGCTCAGGCTTTACAACACCCTCACCCGCCGCAAGGAAGAGTTCCGGCCCCTGGAGCCGGGGCGGGTGCGCATGTATTCCTGCGGCCCCACCGTCTACCGCTACGCCCACATCGGCAACCTGCGCACCTACCTGATGGCCGACTGGCTGCGGCGCACCCTGGAGGCCCTGGGCTACCAGGTCGTCCACGTCAAGAACATCACCGACGTGGGGCACATGCGCCAGGAGCAACTCGAGCGGGGGGAGGACAAGGTCATCGCCGCCGCCCTGGCCGAGGGGAAGACCCCCCAGCAGATCGCCCAGTTCTACACCGAGGCCTTCCTGCGCGACGAGAGGCGCCTGAACGTCCTGCCCGCCCACCACTACCCCCGCGCCAGCGAACACGTGCCGGACATGGTGGCCCTCGTCGAGAGGCTGCTGGCGGCGGGATACGCTTACGAGAGCCGGGGCAACGTCTACTTCGACGTCTCCCGCTTCCCCGACTACGGCAAGCTGTCGGGGCAGGTGGCCCAGGCCCTGGAGGAAGGGGTGAGGGTGGAGCCCGACCCCCTCAAGCGCGACCAGCGGGACTTCACCCTCTGGAAGGCGGCCGAGCCGGGGCGCCTGCTCAAGTGGCCCAGCCCCTGGGGCGAGGGCTTCCCAGGCTGGCACATCGAATGCTCGGCCATGTCCATCCGCTACCTGGGGCCGCGGCTGGACATCCACACCGGCGGCGTGGACAACATCTTCCCCCACCACGAGGACGAGATCGCCCAGAGCGAGGCGGCCTACGGCGCCCCCTTCGTCCGCTACTGGGTGCACGGCCAGCACCTGCTGGTGGACGGCCTGAAGATGGCCAAGTCCACCGGCAACGTCTACACCCTGGACGACCTGCTGCGGCGGGGCTTCGAGCCCCTGGCCTTCCGCTACCTGTGCGCCACCGTCCACCACCGCACGCGCATGAACTTCACCTGGGACTCGCTGCGGGCGGCCCAGCGGGGCCTCCTGCGCCTGCGTCGGCACGCCCAGGAGGCCGACGAGGAGGCCCGGCGCCTGCCCGGGGAGGCCCTGGCCTGGCGACGTCGCTTCTGGGAGGCCCTGGCCGACGACCTCTGCCTCCCTCGCGCCCTGGCCGCCGCCTGGGGCGTCGCCCGCTCCTCGCTGACAGCCCCCGTCAAGCGGCGGTTGCTGCTGGAGTTCGACCGGGTGCTGGGCCTGGACCTGGCCCGACCGCCCGAGACGCCCCCGCTGCCCGCCGAGGTGGAAGAGCTGTGCCGCCAGCGCCATTCGCTCCGCGCCCGCGAGCGCTGGCCGGAGGCCGACGCCCTGCGCGAGCGCATCGTCGCCGCCGGCTACGAGGTGCGCGACACCCGCCGGGGCACCGTCGTGCTGCCCCGCCCCCGCTGGCTGGCCGCCCCGGGCACCGTCTCCCGCAGCGGCGACGTGCCGTCCCTGCTGGGCGAACCGGCCACCCTGGAGTTCAGCGTCAGCGTCCTCGCCCGCGACAACTTCCCCGAGGTGGAGCGCTGCCTGCGTTCGCTCCTGCGCTGGCTGCCAGAGGCCGCCGAGGTGCTGGCGCTGGACAACGGCTCCAGCGACGGCACCGGCGACTGGCTGGACGACCTGGCGCACAGGGAGCCGCGGCTGCGCGTCTTCCACGCCGACCACTTCCTGGGGACGGCGGCGGGCCGCAACGTGACCGCCCGCCAGGCGCGGGGGCGCATCTTCGTCTGGCTGGACACCAGCGTCGAGGTGACGGGCGACATCTTCGCGCCCGTCGCCCGCGCCCTGTCGCGACCGCAGGTGGGCATGGTGGGGCGCTGGGGGCTGCGCACGTCCGACCTGCACAGCTTCGAGGAGGTGGAGGAGGCGGGGCCGGTGGACGCCCTGGAGGGATACCTGTTCGCCCTGCGCCGCGACCTGCTGGCCCGCCTGTTCCCCCTGGACGAGAAGTTCCGCTTCTACCGCCACCTGGACCTGGACGTGAGCCTGGCCGTGCGCGCCCTGGGACACGACCTCCTCTGCGACCCGTCGCTGCCGGCGGTGCGGCACGCCCACGGCGAGTGGGAGCGCACGCCGCCGGAGGAGCGCGAGCGCCTGAGCAAGCGCAACTTCTACCGCTTCCTGAGCAAGTGGGGAGGGCGCCATGACCTGCTGGTGGGCGCCCGCTGACGGACGCCCTCGCCCGCAGGGGCGCCCGGGCTTACAATGAGGGGGCACGCCCGGCGACGATGGGGTCGAGAGAGCGATGGAACTGGGCGGCGTCGGCCTGGGAATAGCCTTCCTGGCAGGGCTCCTCTCCTGCCTGTCGCCCTGCCTGCTGCCCCTGGTGCCCGCCTACCTGGGCTACCTGGGTGGCGCGACGGCCTCTTCGGCCGCTCCGGCCCCGCGCCAGGGGCCCGGGGCGGCGGTGGCCGTCCAGGCCCGCTCCGCCCTGGCCGGCCCCGCCCTGGGCCACGCCCTGGGCTTCGTGCTGGGCTTCAGCGCCGTCTTCGTCCTGTTCGGCGTGTCGCTGGGGGTGCTGGGCTTCTTCCTGCGGGAGCACCTGCCCACCGTGCAGAAGGTGGCCGGGAGCCTGCTCATCCTGCTGGGGCTGCACCTGGCAGGGGTCATCACCATCCCCTGGCTGGAGCAGGAGCGGCGCCCCTCCCTGGAGCGGGGCACGGGCTACGCCCGCTCGGTGCTGGTGGGCGCGTCCTTCGCCGCTGGCTGGAGCCCCTGCATCGGCCCGACGCTGGGCGCCATCCTGGCCCTGGCCGTCTCAGGGGGGACGGTGCCGCAGGCGGCCGCCCTGCTGCTGGCGTATTCGGCGGGCATGGCCGTCCCCTTCCTGGCCATGGGCGTCGCCTTCGAGGCCCTGCGCCCCGTTTACGCCTGGCTGCGGCGCTGGTCCTGGGCCGTCAACTACGTTAGCGGCACGGTGCTGGTGGTGGTGGGGGTGCTGGTCTTCACCAACAGCCTCATCGGCCTGAACCGCCTGTTCGACTGGGGCCCCCTGTCGGACCTGTCGGGCCGCTTCTGAGCCAATGACCCGCTACGACCTGAAGCGACGCCTCATCGCCCTGGCCGGCGTGGTGGTGGGGGTGGCTGCAGTGCTGGCCGTCCTCTCGGCCACGGGCAGCTTCGGCCGCGAGCGGGGCATCGAACCCGCCCGGTTGCTGGCGCCGCCTCCTGCCGGCGGCACGGTGGAGTTCCAGGTGGGGCCGCGCATCGGCCAGTATGCGCCCGACTTCATCGCCTCGCGGCTGGCGGACGGCACCCCCGTGCGCCTGAGCAGCTTCCGCGGCCGCCCCGTCTACCTGAACTTCTGGGCCAGCTGGTGCGACCCCTGCCGCGACGAGCTGCCCGACATCGCCGACCTGATGCGCGCCCACCCCGATCTGGTGGTCATCGGCATCAACCGCGGCGACCGCTCCGAGACGGCCCGTCGCTTTCTGGAGAGCATAGACCTGGGCGACGGTCGGCGGGGGATGCGCTTCACCGAGGCGGTGGCCGACCCCCAGGACACCCTCTTCAACGCCTACCAGGGGCTGGGGATGCCCCTGAGCATCTTCCTGGACGCCAGCGGCCGGGTGGTGGCGGTGCACAACGGTCGCGCCAGCCGCGAGCAGATGGAGGAATACTACCGCCGGGCCGCCACCGGCACCCTGCCCTGACGGCGCCACGCTAGTGGCTTGTAGCACAAAACCTGTGCGCTGCTTGCAGTTTAGGCGCAGGACGGACAATCTCAGCGTCGTCGGCGTCTCTTATGCTTTGGGGACACAGCGCGCATATTGCCGAATTGCGAAGTTTCTCGAGCAGCTCATGAGTTTCCTCTACAATCGTATTCGCATTCCGAATGGCCGATTCCAGTTTGCCTAGCCACAGCTCAAACCGATAGCGCACAGCTTGCGGCGATCTAGTCTTCTCGCGAAGAGTCGAACGAAAACCCTCGGCGGTCATAATGTCAATGAGTCGCCGCCTGAGCCCAGCCTTGAACAAGTTTCGACCGAGATCGTCTAGACTCTCCCATACCGAAGCCAGGCCCTCCCTGCATTCAGCGAACGAGACCATTTCCAAATCGTATATCAAGTATTCCCGACGCTGGGACCAGCGCCCGTTGGGGTCATTGCGGTTACCCAAGAGAAACGACTTGAACGCCTTGTCCCCGAAGATGGTGGTCGTCCACCTCAGCGCGTCCCTGAACTCGCTCTCGAACTGTGCCAACTGACTCGGCGAGGCATATCGGTTGGCTTCCATCTCCCTGTTTAGAAACGCTCGAAAGGGTGAAGCGAGTTCGCTCCTCCTGTGCAGGAGCGCGAAGAACTCGAGAACAAGTTCCCGCGTCTTCATGCGCTTGTCCGGCTCATTACGTCCGCAAGCCCTGAGAAACGCGGGATCCTCACCCAAAGAGGCGATAAGCTTGTTGTATGGCCCGCGGTAGAGGCAGTTACGGATTTCCTGGGCATTCAGGGCCATGGCGCCCTGATTCAGCCGTGCGAAGAGAACGTACTTCATGTCTGGGTGAGCGTCCTTACCTAGGTGGATTACATCAATCTCGTAATTCCATAACCTCTGCCGGTCCTGGTTCGACAGCGCTGTGACATCTCGCCCGTTCAATTCATCAAGGACTTCGCACCCGCGCAGTCGCAACGGCACAAATTGCTGTGAGACAGAAGGCCATTTGTCCCCAGACGGGCCCTGCAGAAGCGGCTTCATGAACCTGAAGATAGTCTGCAGGCGTTGGTGCCCATCCACGACGTCGAGGGTGCCATCAGGGTTCTCGCCAAGGAAGATGGGAGGCGTCGGCAAGCCTAGAAGGACGGACTCTACGAAACGTGTTGCTCGTTGCGTGTCCCATACATAGTGTCTTTGGAAATCAGGCTCCAACACTAATTTTCCGTCTAAAAAGCTTGTCCACAATTCGCGTATCGTGAACCGTCGCTTTTCCCAAGGGAGGGCGCGAAATTCCTCGGGGATGCTTAATGGCGCCAGCTCCTCCTCTTCTTGTACGAACTCGTCGAAGTCCCAAGCCCGCATAGCCGTAGCCTCCCCATGCGGTGCAGCCCTTCCTTATGTGCTGCTAAGATACTGGACGTCTGGGCATAGCTTGTCAAGTGGTCATGAATAACAGATAGGTAATGCGTGGTGGGCGATGTGGCCGTCATCGGCGCCGGTATGACCAGGTTCGGCGAGCTCCTCGACCGCTCC
>FWWL01006663.1_pt1 | contig 16494 bp, 15 predicted proteins | sample 2228331 | NCBI WGS metagenome assembly FWWL01 (sample SAMEA103939775, study PRJEB20133) | metagenome
GGGCAGGTTACCCACGTGTTACTCACCCGTCCGCCGCTAGGAGAGGAGCCGAAGCCCCTCTCCCCGCTCGACTTGCATGTCTTAGGCACGCCGCCAGCGTTCGCCCTGAGCCAGGATCAAACTCTCCATCGGAACATCCGGACCGTACCCGATCCGGAAACGTCCTGGGAAAAGCCACAAGGCACGGATCTCGCTCGGCGCTGTTCAGTTGTCAAGGACCGGACCTTCAGTTCCCGTTCTCCCGGGTCACCCGGGTTCGGCAGCCTCTTAATTTATCGCAGGATTCGCTCGGCTGTCAAGCTGGATCTGGGCGGTTCGACTGGTGCCGGATAGGGGATTCGAACCCCTGTTACCGCCTTGAGAGAGCGGCGTCCTAGGCCTCTAGACGAATCCGGCCCGACGCCAGGGAAGGATAGCACATCAGCGATCTGCCCGTCAAGGAGAACCCCTACCCGGCCGCTCCGCACCGGAGCCAGCCGACCTAACCCTTTATATTTTAACTCTCCTCTCCCGCTTCCCGCAAGAAGCGGATCCAAAGCCTTAGCTGGTGGAGGGGGTAGGATTCGAACCTACGAAGGCTGCGCCAGCAGATTTACAGTCTGCCCCGGTTGGCCGCTTCGGTACCCCTCCGGAGAGAACACCTCGCTCCCGCCGCGGGGCTGGAGCTGGCGGCCGGGATCGAACCGGCAACCTGCCGCTTACAAGGCGGCTGCTCTGCCCGTTGAGCTACGCCAGCCGCGCGCCCGGGCCACCCTAAATTTAAACACACCGGCCCCGCGGCGGGCAACAGCCTGAAGCAGGACTTCAGGAATGAGCCACCTGGGGGAGATCGTCGAGATTCTCCGCCACCTCCGGGTTGTCCAGCCGGGGTACCACCACCACCCGGGGGCCGTGCGGGGTTTCGTGCAGTTCCTTGGCCAGAAACCCGTGCTCGTGCAACATCCGAAAGGCGTGCTGCACCCGGGCCCGGGAAATCCCCAGGTCCCGGGAAGCCAGATCCAGAAGGTACTTTTCTGATACGTAAAGCCCCTCCTCCTGTTTCCTCCGAAAAAGACCGAGGAAAAAGGAAAGTAAAACCCTTCCATCCTCGCCCCCCGCCTCCGCCGCCGAAAGGGGGTGAGGAGAGATCTCCTCCTCCCCCACGAGCTCCACGAATTCGCTGGCGCTGAGCCGCAGAGAGTGGGAATAGCTGCCCGGCACGGCACACACCACCACCCTCTTCCCGAAGCGGTTCTTCAAGCGGGCGGAGACGTCGGTGAAGTGATCGTCTCCGGTGGCGATCACGAAGGTCTCGGCATCCTGGCGGTCCCAAAGGGTAAGGCAGATGTCCCAAAGCATATGGAAATCCACGTAGTTTTTCACTTTTCCTCCCTGATGGCGGGAGGGCACATCCACGTCCTCTATCCCCGCGGGGCGGAGAAGCCGGCGGGAATCCTGCAGAATAGGTTTGGAAGCGAAGTCGGCATAGGCGCGGGCCACATAGATGGGCGAGCAGAAGCGGCGGGCTATATCCATCAACTGCTGGGGATCGAAGGGACGGCCGTACCTCTTATAGAACTCCAGCCCCACGTTTTCAAGATCAATAAACACCACTCCCGGACGAAGCATAAAAAACCCCTCCTCCAAAAAGTCCTTCCCCGGGTCCAAAAACCGCAACTACCCCGGTTATCGAGATTTTACTCCTACCCGGGGATAAAAAGCGACTCCCCGGCAAGCGGGACTCACGGCATCGCACATGAAGACCGGCTCCCCCGGCCACCCAGATCGAAGCGCAGGGGGCAGAAGCCGGAAACCCGCTGACGGCGGGCGCTTTTCCGGGTCAGGCACAGGAGGTGCGGGGTCGCGAGTGGTAGGCCACGGAAACCCGCCGGCTTTCCATCTGCTTCTCGAGCTTCCGCTTTACCCTCTGCAAAGCGTTGTCTATGGACTTCACCTGCCGGTTCAGGCGGGCGGCTATCTCCTGGTAGGACTTCCCCCGCACGTAATACTTTAGCACCCGGAGCTCGAGGGGGCTCAGGATCTGGTTCATCTTCCCCACTATGTCCGCGTACTCCTCGAGGGCGATGACCTCCTCCTCCGGATCGGCCACGCAGGCCCCGCTCAGGATGTCCAGAAGGGTGCGGTCCGAGTCCTCCTCGTAAATGGGTTTGTTCAGCGAAACATAGGAATTGAGCGGCACGTGCTTCTGGCGGGTGGCGGTCTTGATGGCAGTGATGATCTGGCGGGTGATGCAGAGCTCGGCAAAAGCCTTGAAGGAGCTGAGCTTGTCCTCCCGGAAGTCCCTGATGGCCTTAAAGAGGCCGATCATCCCCTCCTGAACGATGTCTTCCTTGTCCGCTCCCACCAGAAAATAAGACTTGGCCTTGGCCCGGACGAAGTTGCGGTATTTCATCACCAGGTACTCCAGAGCGCCCACATCGCCTTCCTGGGCCAGATGGATCACTTCTTCCTCCGTCATGGAACTGTAGGGAAGAGACCTTCTTGCCTCCAGGGTACAGCCGGATTGAGGGCTCACCCGCTTCCCTCCCCCGACAGGCCTTTGAGCACGGCCTGATTATAGAATTCGCCTCCCGGGCCGGTCAAGGCTTGGACGCTTCTCCAAGCCCCGGGAAAAACTCTTCAAGCCAGGGCTCCCGCTCCACCAGTATCCCCGCCATGCGGCGCACCATTTCCTTTATCTCCCATTGAGCCCCGGGGGTGAGCACCCGCTTCCGGTAAATCTCGTAAAGGGAGCGCAGGTTCAGGGTGGTGACCAGGTTGGTGTCCGCCGCCCCCGGGAGAACGAAGCGGGCGTCCTCTTTGGGGATGCCGAGTTTAAGCAAGCGATCGTAAGCCTTCTGGGAGTTATCCAGAGCCTGCTGGAAAATAGCGAAAGCCTCCGCCTGCCGGGTCACCGAAGGGGGCACCACCGCCCCGAAGCGCTCCCCCCGCTTGGTGGAAGATTCTGAAACGTGCCTCTGGGATTGAACAGAAAAGCTCACCCCTATCCGGTGGCGGGTGTACTGGGCGAGGCAGGTGCGGGAAATCCCGGAGACGGCGTAGGTGGCCTGCACGTGCTCCACCACCGAGAGGTGGCCGTGCTCAAATATCTTGCGCACCAGCCGCAGCATCTCCTCCTCCGCCGGAGCCTCTTCCCAGAGCCGGGCGGGAGCAAAGGGACTGTAACAGGTGCGGGCCGCCACCCAGACGAGGCGCAGGGGATCCATCGTCAGGGCCAAAAGCCTTACTTCCATCTCCACCTCGTCCCGTAAGGCGTGTCCTCTAGCGCGATCCCCAGCTTCCCCAGCTCCTCCCGCACCCGGTCAGCCAGCACCCAGTCCCTCTCCCGCCGCGCCTCCTCCCGCAGGCGGAGAAGAAGAGACAGAAGCTCCTCCGCCAGCCCGGAAAGCCGAGCTTCTCCCTGGGCCAGGGAGAAACCGAGCAGCCGGGCCGCCCCCCGGAGCAGGTCCCGGCACCTCTCGAGCACCTCCCGGGCCTCCGCCCGCAGGACGGAGGAACCTTCCTCCCATACGGCGGGAGAGCGGGCGTAACTATTGACCCGGGCCAGAAAAGAGAAAAGCTCCCCCAGGGCCTGGGCGGTGTTCAGGTCGTCATCCAGAGCGGCAAGGAAGGCCCGGGGGAAACCGGCCACCACCCGCTCCCCGGCTCCCCCCTCCAGACGGAGTGCCTCCATCCCTTCTTCTCCCTCCCCCACCAGCTCCTCGAGATAAGCTAGGGAATCCCGAAACCTCCGCCAGCCGCGGGCTGCCTCCTCCAGCGCCTCCCAGGAGAAATTGAGGGGATGGCGGTAGTGGGCGGAAAGCATGAAGTAGCGGACCGCATCGGGGGGAAACCTATCCAATACCTCCCTCAAGCCCACCACGTTGCCCAGAGACTTGGACATCTTTTCCTCCTCGATCTGGATGAGGCCGTTGTGCACCCAGTAGCGGACGAAGGGGCTCACCCCGGTGTAGGCCTCCGCCTGGGCGATCTCGTTTTCGTGATGGGGGAAGATGAGGTCCTCCCCTCCCCCGTGCAAGTCGAAGCTCTCCCCCAGATACTTCATACTCATGACCGAGCACTCGATGTGCCAGCCCGGTCGCCCGGGACCCCAGGGGCTGGGCCAGGAGGGCTCCCCCGGCTTGGCCGCCTTCCAGAGAGCGAAGTCCATGGGATGGAGCTTGCGCTCGTCCACCGCCACCCGGGCTCCGGCCAGCATCTCCTCCAAAGACCGCCGGGAAAGCTTTCCATAGCCGGCAAAGCTCTCTACCCGAAAGTAAACGTCCCCGTCCAGGGGATAGGCGTAGCCCTTCTGCACCAGGGCCTCCACCACCCGGACGATGTCCTCCATGTGCTCCGTGACCCGGAGGTAGCGGTCCACCTGATCTATCCCCAGGCGGGCCATGAGCTCCAGGTACTCCTGGCTGTAACGGGAGCTGAGCTCCCCAGGGGTCACCCCTTCTTCCGCCGCCCGCTGGATGATCTTGTCATCTATGTCCGTGAAGTTGGAAAGGTAGGTGACCCGGTACCCGCAAAACCGGAGGTAGCGGGCGAGCACGTCGCCGGTGAGGGCGGGACGGAGGTGGCCTATATGGGTGGCGGAGTAGGGGGTGGGGCCGCAGAAGTACATCCGCACCTCTCCCGCCCGGCCGGGAACGAACTCCTCTTTCCGGCGGGTCAGGGTGTTATAGAGGAGCACCTTCCACCTCCAGAAGGGCCACCGCCCAGGCCGCCACTCCCTCTCCCCGCCCCACGAAACCCAGCCCCTCCTGCGTGGTGGCCTTCACCCCCACCGCGGCGGGGGAAATGCCCAACCCGCCGGCCAGGGCCTCCCTCATGGCGGGGAAAAAGGGGGCTAGACGGGGTTTTTCTGCCGCCACCGTCACGTCCACCTGCCGCACCCCGTATCCCGCCTCCTCCACCAGCCGGCGCACCTCCCGGAGAAGGAGGAGGGAAGAAACGCCCCGGTAACGCTCCTCTCCGGGGGGAAAGTGAAGGCCGATATCGCCCAATCCCGCCGCTCCGAGACAGGCATCCATCACCGCGTGCAGGACCACGTCTCCGTCGGAGTGGCCGCGGAGTCCCGGAAAACCGGGGATGCTCACGCCGCCGAGACGGAGGGGTCTTCCCTCCTCAAAGGGATGGACGTCGTACCCTATCCCTGTCCGGAACCGGCCCCCGGCCAGAGCCCGGGCCACCTGCAGATCGTGAGGGGTGGTCACCTTGAAGTTGCTCTCCTCCCCCCTCACCACCCTGACCTCCACCCCCAGCCGCTCCACCAGCGCGGCATCGTCGGTAGCGGTCATCCCCTCCTCCCGGGCCTTCCGCATCGCCTCAAGGAAAACCTCCCACCGGAAAGCCTGCGGGGTCTGGGCCTGCCAGAACTCGTCCCGGGCCGGAGTGGATAAAACCACCCCTCCTTCGCCCACCCTCTTCAAGGTATCGGAAACGGGAAGGGCGGCCAAGGCCGCGCCGCTTTTTTCCGCTTCCGCTATGACCCGGGAAACAAGCCCGGGAGAAACAAACGGTCTCGCTCCGTCATGAACCACCACCAGAGGATGAGGAGGGGCAGCCTCAAAGCAGCGGAACACGGATTCCTGCCGAGTGGCCCCGCCCTCTACCCGGAAAACCGGCTTTCCCCCCACCCGGAGCGGAAAGCCGTCCCTCTCCCCGGGAGGCAGAGCCACCACCAGGGCCCCTATCTCGGGCACCCGGGAAAGAGCCTCCAGAGTGACGAAGAGAAGGTAGTCCCCCCCTAGCCGGACAAAAGCCTTGGGCTCCCCTGCTCCCAGCCTCGCCCCCCGTCCCGCGGCGGGGATGAGGGCGCAGGCTTTGAATTCAGGAATGATAAACCGGGGTCTTCAACCGCTCCACCCCTGATCTGGGCCGGGAAAAGATGATCCTTCCCGAGGAGGTCTGGAGAACACTAGTGACCTCCACCTCCACCTCCTCGCCGATGTACCGCTTCCCTCCCTCCACCACCACCATGGTCCCGTCGGGAAGGTAACCCACTCCCTGCCCAGCCTCCTTCCCCTCCCGGAGAAGGTGCAGAGTAATCCCCTCGCCGGGGAGAACCTGGGGGCGGAGGGCCTCCGCCAGGCGGTTGAGGTTCAGGGTGGGGATACCCCGCAAAGAGGCCACCCGGAGAAGGTTGTTGTCAGTGCTCACTATCTTGGCCTTCAGCCGGCGGGCCAGGCGGAGAAGGCGCAGGTCCACCTCCCCCTTCCCTCCATCCCCGTTCTGCACCTTGAGCCTGGGCCCCAGCTCCTCCTGGAGCTCCTTCAAAATCTCCAGCCCCCTCCTCCCCCGGGCCCTCTTCACCGCATCCCCGGAATCACCCAAAATCCGTAACTCCTCCACCACAAACCCAGGCACGAGCAGCTTGCCTTCTAAAAAACCAGCCCGGATCACCTCCACCACCCGGCCGTCAATGATGGCGCTGGTATCCAGGATCTTCAGCCGGCCGTCCTCCCCTCCCCCCTCCCGCCGGGGACGGATGGGGAAAAGGGAGGCCACGTTTTTCTGCACCCCCAAAGTCCAGCCGAGATAGCCAAAAAATACGCTTAAGGGAAGAGGCAGATAGTAGCCCACCACCGGCACCCGGGTCAGGGCCGGAGAGGCCAGAAAAGCCACCAGAAGCCCCAGGATGAGACCCACCACCCCGGAGATGCTCTCCCGCAGGGTGAAGCGGGAAAAGCGAGCGGTCAGAAGCCGCACCAGCCGGACCGCCAAAAGGGCCAAAAGATAGGTTCCCACCCCTCCGAGCAAAAACCCTCCCGCCAGGGCGAGGAAGAGAGCGTAAGGATAAGGGAAAGGAACCAGGGAGCGGAAAGAAGAAAGAACGCTCCACCCCGCCTGCAAACCGGCCAGGCCACCCAAACCGAATAGCACTAACTTCCAGCGGCGCAAGAGAAAATAACCCCTCCTCCGAGGATTATACATCTTGACGTCCGAGAAGAAGAGTCTGTAAAATCAGCCCAAGCGTAGCCCGGGAGGGGAGATCCCTGGCTGATCTTCTGTGCGCCGAGTTCCAGCTGGCGGTGGACAGTTCGCCTTTCCGTCCCCGCAGCGCCCTCGACATTCTACCCAAGCTGGTGGAAGCGGGAGTGCGCATTCAGAAAGCGGTGACCAAAGCAGTTCTCTCCTGCGGGTGCATCCGTCTTCATGCCTCCAAGCCTGTGCTGCCCGAGAACGCCTCTTTGGGTGACCTCCGCCATCTTCTCTCCCGCCACGTGGAGGGAAACCTCTGCGAATCCTGCCGGGAAATGCTGGAAGAAGAGATGGGACGCAACATTTACTATCTGGCCGCCCTCTGCAACGCCCTGGATCTCCACCTCTTCGACGTCATACTGAAGGAACATAAAAAGGTTTCCCTCCTCGGGATGTACGGGGTATCCTAGAGGGCAGGGCTATCCCCACTTAAAGAAACTCTCCCCCGGGCCGGTGCTCCTGCCTCCGCCCGGAACCAGCCCGGATCGTACCCCGGAAAAAACCCCCGGGGGTGCCGCGCTTCCCCTTTACCTGATCCCCAGCGCCGCCACCGCCTCTTCCAAAGTGGAAACCCCCCGCACCTCCATCCCCTCCGCACGCTCCCCCACTTCCAGGGCGTTTTCCCGGGGAAGGAGGAAGCGGTGGAAACCGTAGCGGGAGGCAGCAGCCACCCGGGCCGGGGCGTGGGGAATCCCTCTGAGCTCCCCTCCCAGGCCCACCTCTCCGGCCAGCACCCAGCCGGGATCCACGGGGACGTCGCGGAGAGCGGAGGCGGCGGAGATGGCCACCGCCAGGTCGGAGGCTGGCTCTTCCAGCTCCAGGCCCCCCACCACCTTGAAGTAGGCCTCGTGCTGGCCCACCTTAAGGCCCACCCTTTTCTCCAGCACCGCCAGGACGAGCGCCACCCGCCGGGGGTCGAGTCCGGAAGCCACCCGCCGGGGAGAACCGTAGACCGGCCCGAGGAGCAGGGCCTGCACTTCCACCATGAAGGGACGGGAGCCCTGAAAGGAGCAGGTGATCACCGAGCCGCTGACGGCAGGCGTCCTCCCCTGAAGGAAGAAGGCGGCCGGGGAGGAGACTTCCCTGAGCCCCCTTTCCTCCATGGTGAAGACCCCCACCTCGCCGGACGGACCGAAGCGGTTTTTGGCCCCCCGCAGGAGACGCTGGGAGGAAAACCGGTCTCCCTGCAGGTAGAGGACCACGTCCACTACGTGCTCCACCGTCTTGGGTCCGGCCAGCACCCCCGACTTGGTGATGTGGCCCACAAGGAAAAGCGCCGCCCCCCTCTCCTTGGCCAAACGGGAGAGGCGCTGGGCCGCCCGGGCCACCTGGCCCACGCTCCCGGCGGGAGCGTCTACCTCCTCCGCCTCCAGGGTCTGAAGGGAATCCACCACCGCCAGGCGGGGGGAGGACTCCCCCAGTGCCCGTTCCACCGCCTCCAGCCGCTGGGTGGAGAGGAAATAAAGTTTCTCCGGTATGGAGCCCAGGCGGTCGGCCCGCAGCCGGACCTGCTCCGCCGACTCCTCCCCACTGGCATAAAGCACCCGCTCCTCCCGGGACACGTGGAGCGCGACCTGCAAAAGAAAAGTGGACTTCCCTATCCCCGGATCCCCGCCCAGGAGCACGGAGGCTCCGGGAACCAGACCGCCCCCCAGCACCCGGTCGGCCTCGGAAAAACCGGTGGAGAAACGGTTCAACCCGGGCGAGGAGACGAGGCCCAGAGGCGAGGGGGAGACCTCTCCCCCCGCTTCCCTCTCCGCCACCCCACCCCATTCCCCGCACTCCGGACACCGGCCGAACCAGCCGGTTCCCTGCCAGCCGCAGCGGCGACAGAAAAAGCGGGAAATCACTAGGAAGCGGGAACGGGCTCGGGTTTCTTCTGGAAGACCAGCTTCCCCTCCTCGTTGGCGTCCACGAAAACGGTGTCGCCGGGCTTGAACTCGCCGCTGATCATGCGCTCGGAAAGGGGGTCCTCCACCAGCCGGGTGATGGCCCGGCGGAGGGGGCGAGCCCCGTAGTCCGGGCTGTAGCCCTCATCCACCAGGATCTCCTTGGCCCTCTCGCTGACCTCGATCCGGAGGCCGTTTTCGTGAATCCTCTTGGCCACCCGCTCCAGCATCAGGTCCACTATACGGCGCAAATCCTCCCGGGTGAGGCTGTGGAAAACGATGATCTCGTCTATGCGGTTCAAAAACTCCGGCCGGAAGGTCTTCCGCACCTCATCGAGGAGCTTCTGGCGCATGCTCTGGTAATCACCCTCCTCGCCCCGGTCAGGACGGAAGCCGAGCTGCCCCCGCCGCTTGATGATCTCCGCCCCCACATTGGAGGTCATGATGATCACCGTATTGCGGAAGTCCACCGCCCGGCCCTTGGCCTCGGTGAGCCGCCCTTCTTCCAAAATCTGCAGAAGAACGTTGAACACCTCGGGGTGGGCCTTCTCCACCTCGTCGAATAGAACCACGGAGTAAGGCCGGCGCCGTACCGCCTCGGTGAGCTGCCCCCCCTCCTCGTAACCGATGTACCCGGGAGGCGCCCCCACCAGCCGGGATACGGTGTGCCGCTCCATGTACTCGGACATGTCAATGACGATCAGAGCGTCCTCGTCACCGAAAAGGGCTTCGGCCAGGGCCTTGCCCAGCTCCGTCTTGCCCACCCCGGTGGGGCCGAGAAAGATGAAGGAGCCGATGGGACGCCGGGGATCCTTGAGCCCCGCCCGCGCCCGGCGGATGGCCCGGGAGACGGCCTCCACCGCCTCGTCCTGACCGATCACCCGCCGGTGCAGCTCCTCCTCGAGGTGCAGAAGCCGCTCCGATTCGTCCTGGGCCAGCCGGCGGGCCGGGATGCCGGTCCAGGAGGATACGATGTAGGCCACGTCCTCCGCCGTCACCACCAGCCGCTCCGTCATCTGGTTCTGCTGCCACTGGCTCTTTCTCCTCTCCAGATCCTCGATCAAGCGCTGCTCCTGATCGCGGAGAGCCGCCGCCTTCTCGAACTCCTGGCTCTGGACGGAGGCCTCCTTCTCCTTCCGGATCTCCTCCAGCCGCTCCTCGATCTCCTTCAGCTCCGGGGGAGCCACGAAGGCCTTCAGCCGCACCCGGGAAGCCGCCTCGTCTATCAGGTCTATGGCCTTGTCCGGGAGGAAGCGGTCGCTGATATAGCGGTCGGAAAGCCTGGCCGCCGCCTCTATGGCCTCGTCGGTGATCACCACCCGGTGATGGGCCTCATACCTGTCCCGCAGCCCCCGCAGGATGGCGATGGTCTCCTCCACCGAGGGCTCCTCCACCATCACCGGCTGGAAGCGGCGCTCCAGAGCGGCGTCCTTCTCCACGTGCTTACGGTACTCGTCCAGCGTGGTGGCCCCGATGCACTGGAGCTCGCCGCGGGCCAGGGCCGGCTTCAGGATGTTGGCCGCGTCTATGGCCCCCTCCGCCGCCCCCGCCCCGATGATGGTATGCAGCTCGTCTATAAAGAGGACCACGTTCCCGGCCCTCTTTATCTCTTCCATCACCTTCTTGAGCCGGTCCTCGAACTCCCCCCGGTACTTGGATCCGGCCACCAGGGCCCCGAGATCGAGAGCCACCACCCGCTTCTCCTTCAGGATCTCGGGCACCGAACCGTCGGCTATCCGCTGGGCCAGGCCCTCCACGATGGCCGTCTTGCCCACCCCGGGTTCACCGATGAGCACGGGGTTGTTTTTGGTGCGGCGGGAGAGGATCTGGATCACCCGCTCGATCTCCTTCTCCCGCCCGATCACCGGATCGAGCTTCCCCTCATCGGCCATGGCCGTGAGGTCCCGGCCGAAGTTGTCGAGCACCGGGGTATTGGTGCGCACCCTCTTCATGCGGGGAGGAGGAGAAGGAGGAGGCGCGCTCCCTCCCAGGAGCCGCATCACCTCCCGGCGCACCTTCTCGAGCTCCGCCCCCATGTTCTCCAGCACCCGGGCGGCCACACCCTCCCCCTCCCGAATCAGTCCCAGAAGGATGTGCTCCGTGCCCACGTAGTTGTGACCCAAATGTCGAGCCTCCTCCAGAGCCAGCTCCATTACCACCTTCTTGGCCCGCGGGGTGTAGCCTATCTCCCCACCCACCGGGCCGGTGCCCCGGCCGATGATCTTCTCCACCTCGTGCCGCACCTGTTCCAGGTCTATCCCCAGATTCTGCAAAGCCTTGGCCGCAATCCCTGTGCCCTCGCGGATGAGACCGAGGAGGAGGTGCTCGGTGCCCACGTAGTTGTAGCCCAGCCTCCGGGCCTCTTCCTGCGCCAGGAGGATCACCCGCTGCGCCCTCTCCGAATACCTGCCGAACATATTTTCGACCCCCTCCGGTCTACTCACCTCTAATTTTAACCCGGCGGCGAATCAGTGCAGCCCTCCGCTCATCCCTCTCCTCCGGCTCCAGCGACCTGCCTTCCTTGATCTGCAAATAGGCGGGGCTTATCTCCACCAGGAGGCTGGGAAAAACAGGCCGCTCCAGCTCCAAAACGCCCAGGTCCACCCCCAGCTTGAGATCGGAGAGAAGAGCCATGGCCTCTTGGGAACTTATCCTCCGGGCGTGGGCCAAAATTCCGTAAGCCCGCCACACCCGGTCCTCCAGCCACCACCTCTGGTCCCGGTAGATCTTCTGCCTCCAAAGTCTCTCCCGATCCACCAGCTGCTGGGCTATCCCCTCCAGGTGGGAGAGAATCTCCCCCTCCGGCTGACCGAGGGTCACCTGGTTCGATACCTGGAATAGATTGGCCCGAGCTTCCGTCCCCTCCCCGTAAAGTCCCCGCACGGCCACGCCGAGCTTGGAAAGTTCCCCGAAAACGGCATCCGCCTGCCGGGCCATCACTATGCCGGGGAGGTGGAGCATGAAGGAAGCCCGGAGTCCCGTGCCGACGTTGGTGGGACAGGCGGTCAAGTACCCGTAGCGGGGGGAGAAGGCGTAATCGAGCTTCCCCTCGAAGAGGTCGTCGGCCTCGCTGGCCACCTTCCAGGCTTCCCGGAGCTGGAAACCGGGAAGGAGACACTGCAGGCGGAGGTGATCCTCCTCGTTCACCATCACCGCCACCACCTCGTCCCCCCTCACCACCAGGGCCCGCCCCTCGGCAGCCGCCTCCGGCGCCTGGGCGTGCTGGGGACTGATCAGGTGCTTCTCCACCAAAAACTCCCTCAGCAAAGGAGAAAGGTTTTTCATCTCGTAAATCGAATAGAGGTGGCCTTCTTTCCTTATCTCCTCCACCGCCGCTTCTACCCTGGCCAAAACCTCCCGGGCCTTCTCCGGAGAGAGGCGGGGAACGAAGGGATAGTCCTCTATGTTCCGGGCCAAACGGACCCGGGTGGAAACCACCACGTCGCCCACCGGCCCCCCGCCGGCCAGCCAGGGACTCTGGGCCTCGGAAAGAGTCCTCCATATCCTTTCCGCCTCTCCAGCTCCCGGATCTGATCCCGCAGGCGGGCCGCTTTCTCGTATTCCTCATGCGCCACCGCCTCCTGGAGCAGGTGGCGCAACTCTTCCAGCTTCCTCCGGATGCCGATGGCCCCCGCCCGGCGGAGGGGCTGCTTCCCCGCGTGGCGGACCGAACCGTGCATGCGGCGCAAAAGGGGGTCGAGCTGGCCGCTGAACTCATCGTAGCAGCGGGGACAACCCAGAAGGCCCTGGCGGCTGAATTCCCGGAAGCGGAGGCCGCAGCCCCGACACTGGAGATCGGGCACCCCGGTCCGCACTCCTCCCAAAAGCTCGCCGATCAGGCCGGCCAGAGAAAAGGGAGGGAAAGGGAAATCTACCTCCTCGTCCCCCGCGCATTCGGAGCAGAGATAAAGCTCCTCCTTGCGACCGTCCTTGAAGCGGGTCAGGTGGACGGTGGCCGTCTTCTTCTCGCACCTCTGGCAGAGCATCCTTATTACCTTACTATATTTTTCGCCCCCCGCCATCCCCATGTAGAGGCCGCGGATTCAGGCTCCGGAAATCTGGGTCACCCCGGCAAGGAACGCCTCCCGGGCGGGAGGAAAGAGAGAAGGATCGGAAGCGTAGAGGTAGGCCAGGGGCTCCCCTGCCTCCACACGCTGACCCGCTTTCTTTTTCAACCTCACCCCGGCGGCCGGATCCACCGAATCCCCCTTCCTCCGGCGTCCCGCCCCCAGGAGGAGGGCCGCCCGGCCCACGGCGAAAGCATCCACCCGCTCCACCACGCCCGCCCGGGGAGCGAGCACCGGCTCTACGAAGCGGGCCCGGGGCAAAAGGGAAGGCTCGTCCACCACCCTTCCCTCCCCTCCCTGCCACTCCACCAGCTGACGGAACTTCTCCCGGGCCTCCCCCCGCGCAAGGAGCAGAGAAAGCCGCCTCCGAGCTTCTTCCCTCTTCTCCCCTCCGGCCAGGGAAAGGGCCAAAGAGCCCAGCTCCAGGCAGAGCTCCCGCAGGTCTTCCGGCCCCCCGCCCCCTAGGGTCTCCAGCGCCTCCTCCACCTCCAGGGCGTTGCCCACCGCCCAACCGAGCGGCTGGTCCATGGGGGAAAGGATGAATGCCCCCTTCCGGCCGAACTCCCGGGTGAGAAAAACCAGGCTCTGACCGAGTAGCTCCGCCTCCTCCCGGGTTTTCATGAAGGCCCCGCTTCCGTACTTCACGTCGAAAACGAAAACCTCCGCTCCCCCGGCAAGTTTTTTGGAGACCACGCTGGCGGCGATGAGAGGAATGCTCTCCACCGTGGCCGTCACGTCCCGCAGGGCGTAGGTGGCGGCGTCGGCCGGACAGAGGCGGGGAGAAGGGGCGGCGATGGCCACCCCTATCTCCCGCACCTGAGAAACGATCTCGGGAGGAGAAAGATCTGTCCTCATCCCCGGTATGGACTCGAGCTTGTCAATGGTCCCTCCGGTGTGGCCGAGCCCCCGTCCGGATAGCTTGGCCACTTTCACCCCGGCAGCGGCCAGAAGAGGGGCTAAAACCAAAGTGGTCTTGTCCCCTATCCCGCCCGTGGAGTGCTTGTCCACTTTCACTCCGGGGATAGAGGCGAGATCCAGGATCTCGCCGGACTGGAGGTAGGAACGGGTGAGGGCCACCGTCTCCCGCGGGGACAGCCCCCGGAAATACACGGCCATGAGAAAAGCACTCATCTGGTAGTCCGGAATCTCCCCCCGGAGAAAACCCCGGATCAGGAACTCTACCTCCTCCGGGGAGAGCTCCCCTCCGTCCCTCTTTTTGGCTATCAGCCAGGCTACGGGAGCCAACTCCGGAAGGGACGGGGGAAGAGGAACGAGAGCGGAAAGACCCTGGCTTCCCCGGCCTCCTCCACCACCACCTCCAGGGCGGGGGAGAACTCAGCCAGCACCTGGAGGCAGGCCCCGCAGGGAAAGAGGGGGGAGGAACGGGGGGAAAAGACGGCGAGAGCGGAGAACACCCGTTCCCCCTCCGCCACCGCCCGCACCACGGCCACCCGCTCCGCACACAGGGTGAGGGAATAAGAAGCGTTCTCCACGTTACACCCCCGGAAAACCCGGCCGCCGGCGCCCAGAAGGGCGGCTCCCACCGGAAAGGAGGAGTAGGGAGCGTAGGCGAGACGGGACGCCAGGCGGGCTTCCTCCAGGAGGTCTTCCGGCCTCACCGGGAAGCCCTCTTTTTAAGCTCTTCCAGAGCCCGCTCCAGCACGAGGTCCGAGCCGTCCCGGGCCATGGACTCGAGTTTGCGGCGCACCGCGGCCTCCAGGGCGGAGAAGGTGGCCCCGGAAGCCACTCCCGGCTGCTCCCCCTGCAGTCCTTCTGCCCGCTGGAAGCGGGCCAGCGCCGCCGCCGTGCGACGGCCGAAGACCCCGTCGAGAGGGCCGGGGTCGTAACCCAAAAAGGAGAGCCTTTCCTGCAGCCCCAGCACGTCCAGTCCCACCATCCCCCGGCGCAGAGTTCTCCTGCCCAGGGGAGAAAAGGAGTGGTCGCCTCCGGGGACGACCGGCACCTCGATGTCCGGATCCAGCCCCCGGCCGTCGAGGGCATTGCCCCGGGGGGTGAGGTAGCGGGCGGTGGTCAGGCGCAGGGCTCCCCCCACCGGAAGAGGAACGATGGATTGAACGGAGCCCTTGCCGAAAGTCCTCCGCCCCACTACCACTCCGGCCCCGTTTTCCTTAACCGCCGCGGCCACTATCTCCGCCGCGCTGGCCGTTCCCCCGTCCACCAGGACGGCCAGGGGAGGGCCGGGAGGGTGGGGCAGGGTCTCTATGGTGACCCTGGATCCGGAGGAAAGATCCTGGATGTGCACCACCGGCCCTCTGGGAACCAGCACCTGGGCCACCTCCACCGCCTGGGAGAGCTGGCCACCCGGGTTGGAGCGCAAATCCAGCACTATCCCCCGCGCCCCCACCTTCACCCAGCGGTCGTAGATGTAGCGGAACCTCTCCCCCACGCTGCTGGCCTCGAAGCTCCAGATACGGATGTAGGCGAAGTTGCCGGGAAGGAGCTGGGTGTCCACGGTGGGAAGGCTCACCATGGCCCGCTTTATCTTTATCCGCAGCAGGGTGGACACCCCCGGCCTTTCTATGGAAAGCTCCACCTCGGTGCCCGGTTCCCCGCGGATCAGCTTCACCGCCTGGTCGAGACTCATCCCGGCCAGTCTTTTGTCCCCCACCGCCACGATCGCGTCCCCCGGCCGGAGGCCCTCCAGGTCGGCCGGCGAGCCGGGGATAACGCTCTGGATAACCACCCTCCCCTCCCGACTCTCCAGCACCGCCCCTATGCCTCCGTAGCGCCCCTCCGTCTCCTCCTCCAGGTGACGGAGTTCTTCCTCGTCCATGTAGTAGGAATAGGGATCTCCGAGACTCTCCAGCATCCCCTTGATGGCTCCCTTGAGGAGATCCCGCGGCTGCACCTTGTTTCCGTACTCTTCGAGCAGAAAGTCCATCACCGCCCGGACTACGTCCTCGGGCTTTACGCTCAAGGGCGGGTGGCCCGCCGGCAACTCCTGCGCCCCGGTAGCCCCTGCCCAGGCGAGGGCAAAAAAAACCGCTGCCGCCCACATCGCCTTCCACCGCAACTTGCGATCCCTCACTGGCCTTTACTCAGGGGGAAGGATCTGGCCACCCGGAAGATCCTCTCTCCCTGGTCGGTCTTCACCGTGAGGATAAGTTCCTCCTCCAGGGAGGTGATGGCATTGACCACCCCCTGCACGTCGGTGAGGACGCTATGGGCGAAAATCCAGACCGCTTCCCCCTTCTCCCGGGAGGAAAGCTCGAGAGTGGCCGTCTGCCCCAGCGCCAAAACCCCTACCCCAAGAAAACCTCTCTTCTTCACGCCTTGTAGATCTTTGACAGAAAAACCCGCATTCCTTCCCCCATTAAAGCTTCGTGGGGGCGGTCCTTGCCGCCCCCACGCCTGGTGCTCCCTCACTCCCCGGGTTAGTCATGTTCCCCGTGTTCCTCGAACTCCCGCTTCTTCTCTTTCTGCTTCCGCTCCTTCAGCTTCGGAGCCTGGACTTCGATCTTCACCGCCACGCCGTCTCTCAGCTTAAGCTCCACGGGTTCGCCGGTATAGAGGGCCAGGTCTTCCAGCGTAGCGTACTCGAAGTCATC
>FWWL01006664.1_pt1 | contig 16493 bp, 10 predicted proteins | sample 2228331 | NCBI WGS metagenome assembly FWWL01 (sample SAMEA103939775, study PRJEB20133) | metagenome
CCCAGACGAGGCCCGCCGCCACCGTGACCGCGGCCAGCACCGCCACGGGCGGCAGAAGCCGGCCCGACACGTCCATAAACCGCTTGGGGTTGGCGTATTCCCAGATCGACATGCCAAGCCACCTATGCATTCGCGCGCGCCGGCTCAACCCACTAGCACGGCTTCGGCTCAGCGCAGGTTGATGCGGATTGCCGCAGCCGCCGCGAAGGGCAGGACCGCCGCCGACCCCAGCGTGATCCCGCCAAGCAGCAGGAGGGGCGTCGCCGCGTCCAGCCCCGCCGGCAACGGCACCGTCATTACCCGCGGCAGCCCCGCCGGTATGCCGATCTCCATCACCGGCTCCCAGCGGCCGTCCGCAGTTTGGCGTTCCAGCCGCGGCCAGATTGGGTCCACCCCCGCCTGCCGGGCCGCATAGATCGACTCTGGATAGGCGTAATCCGTCCATCCCGCCAGCAGCAAGTATTGTTGGGAGGAGGACTTGCGACGATCAAACTCCAGTACGATCCAATGTTCTTCCGCGTATCCGAGCCATGCCCGTACGGCGAACGCGTCGTAATACCGCCCGTCTCGCCGCTGTAATAGCTCGCGCATCACCATCGTCACCAGTGTCCCGCCCGCGGTGATCGACCGCCCGCCGCGGCCGGCGGCAATCCGCCTTCCGGAAAAACAGCAGCTCCTGCGTCGGCAGCGGCGGTGCTGTGGCAAACCGTTCGTCCGGATAGACGGACCACTCCCCCGGGTGATCCACCACCTCCAACTGCACCGTGTCCAGATACATCACTTCGTCCATCGGCTCGGCAAGTTTGATGAGGTAGTGGCCGTCCTGCGGGTGGAGGAGGCCTGGTTGCAGCCGGAGGGACTCCTCGCCGCGTGGGGGACGGACGCTGCCGTCCGGGTTAAGCTCCCCCATCGCCCCCGCACCGAGGATGTCGGTGACGAACACAAACCGCTCGCCGTTCCACACGAATAGCACGGGGCAGGAGGTGGACTTGCGACTCAGCTCGGCGATGGTGACCCGTCCGGCGGGGACCTGCAGCTCGGCCTGCGGGACGAAATCGGGCCAGCGGACCTGCAGCGCCTCGGCTGCGGCGTGCGGACCCAGCCCAAATTGCAGCGGCAGGTGGCTTTGGGCCAGCCCCGCCGTCAGGGTCGTCCACTCCGCACCGACCCGGCGGGCCCCCGCGTACACCCATAGCCGCGACCCGATCCCGCCGCTGTTGCTCCGCTGCTTTTTCCCTTTGTCCCATTTGCCGTTGAGGGTAACATGCAGGGCGTGGCCGCCGTTGCCGCGGTTGCGGTACAGTTGCAGCCCTGCGGCGGCGGACCATATCAACCCGTCTGGCAAGCCGTCGCCGTCCACGTCCGCGGCGGCGACCGCCAACAGGTCATCCCGCTCGGCCGCCGACCCGAACGGTGAGAGCACCCGTTGCCACCGCCCCTGCCCCTCGCCCCGCAACAGCACCAGCTCGCCACGCCGGCCTACGCCCAACAGGTCCCATTGCCCGTCGCAATCGAGATCGCACACTTGTGCGGACACCAGCGGCGGGGCGTCCAGCGGTCGCGGCGTAAATCGCCCCTCCAGGCTACGGGCCGGACGATCCGACTGGCTGAGCCATACCCGCGGTGACGCCTCCGCCTCGAGGATGAGCCAGTCGGCTTGCTCGTCGGCGTTGGCGTCCAGGACCAGGCCGGCCAAGCCTGTCAGTCCCGCCAGCGGCTCCACTGTGCGGAAGCGCAACAGACGTTCGTTGAGCAGCACCAGCGGCGGGGCGTCCTCGCGGAAGACCAGCAGGTCGAGGTCGCCGTCGCCGTCCAGGTCGGAGACTAGCACGTTGCTGACGGCGCAGGGGGCGGCCAGCGGCTCGATCGCAGCTAGTTGGAAGGCCGGGGTCAGGGGCGGGGCCGGCTGGCCGCGTTCGGCAGGGGGTGACTCGTCGACGTTGACCAGGACAATCAGGCGGCCGCTGGGCGGGGTCGCCTCGCTGCGGAGGCGACTGCGGGCCGACGCCGCATCCGCCGCATAGCAGGCGGCCAGCAGGTCGAGGTCGCCGTCTTGGTCGAGGTCAGCCCAGCGGGCGGTCAGGAAGACGCCCTGTACGTCGGACAGGCCCGCGCGGGCGGTGACGTCCTCAAACCGTTGGCCGCGAAGGTTCCGCAGCAGGACCAGCCCTTGCGGCGTCGTTATGACCAGGTCGGGGAAGCCGTCATTGTCAAAGTCGGCAGCGGCCCCGCCGATGCCTGCGGACACACTGGCGATCCCGGCGGCGGTCGAAACGTCCTGCCACCGCCCCTCGCCGCAGTTGCGCAGCAGCAGGTTGCCCGTCTGGCCCTGTCGGACCGCCGCGGCCAGCAGCAGCACGTCCGGCAGGCCGTCCTGGTCGAAGTCGAACAACAGCATGCCGCCGCCAAAGGGTTGGCGGATCGCCGCAAGCAGCGGATCCTGCTGCTCCGGCCGGACCCAGTGCGTACCCGATTCCAAAGTCACCGTCAGATCGGACTTTTCAAACATCGGCATGAGCAATCCGGGCGGCTCCCGTCGCGGCGGCGTGCCGATCGCCGTGGCGTACCGCCCCATCTCCGTGTAGCTGACCGCCGCGTAGTCCTCCACTTCCGCCTGCCGCAAGGCTTCGAACTCTTCAAACAGGCGGGTCTGCAACTGGCGGTCCGCCACCACGGCGGCGTGCTGGGCTAGGCTATGCCGCGCGGCGTTCAGATACGGGTTGAGCTGTAAGGCCCGCTCGAAGCACTCCTTGGCCTCGGGGGACTCGAACTCGTCCGGGGCGCAACGGCCCAGAAAATACCAGGCGTGGGCGTCCTGCGGGTCGATGCGGGTCACGGCGGCGAAGTGCTGGCCGGCGACGGCCCGTTCGCCGCGGTCGAAATGGATGATTCCCAGGCAATAGTGGGCGTAAGGATTGTCCGGGTCGCGGGCGAGGACGTCCTGGAACACCGCCGCGGCTCGTTGCAGCTTCTGCTCCTTGCTGCGTGGATCCTTGTCGCGGTTATTAAGCAGGGCGATGCCGAGGTTGATCCGTGCGGCGAGCCAGTCCGGGGCCAGCCGCACCGCCTCCTCGAACGCCGCAATCGCCTGCTCGGAGGCCGGCTGGCCCTGGTAGTTTTCGTCGAACCATTCCAAAAGCGCGATGCCGCGGGAATTAGCCGCGACGGCAGCGTTCCAATCCGGCTCTCCCCCAACGGGCCGCGGCGCAGACCGCCAGAGCCAAACCCCGCCGCCTACAACGGATAGAACCGCCACGAACAAAAGTATGACATAGTAATACCTTATTCGGCCGCGTCGCTGCTCCCCTTGCGGTCGTTGCATCATAACTCATTCCCTTACAATGACTTCGGGTTGGGATTGCCCTTGGCGGAGACGGTAGGTCGTGTTCACTGGCAGTGCGGTCCACGACTGCTCCCCCGCAGCCCGCCCTGGCCAGCGCACCGTGACCCTCTCAACGGTATCGGTCGTGAGCGGTCCCAAACCGATGGTCACGGCCAATTCGCATTGGCTTAGGTAGCTGCGAGCACCGCAGACTTCCCGGCGGTGGGTCTGGCCGCCGGCCTCGACCGTCACCACCGCACCGATAGCAGAGCGGTTGGCCGTTTTGCCGTCCCCTTCTAGAATTAGGCGGATCCAGCGGTGGCCCGTCTTCTGGTCGTTGCGCAGCAATCGGGCCGTACCGTTGTTGGCCGTCAAAACAACGTCCAGGTCCCCATCGCCATCATAGTCCAGGTAGGCGGCGCCGCGGCCAACCAGCGGTCGCAGGAGGTCCTCACCCACCGCCGCGGCGGTAACCGGCTCCCACAGCCGCTGGTAGTCCCCCGTGTTCCAGAACAACTGCACCGGCTGGGCATACGACTGGTTGCTCTGCACCTTGGAGATTTCCGGCTCGAGGTGGCCGTTGCACACCAGCAGGTCCAGCCGACCGTCTAGGTCGTAGTCCCAGTAGAAGATGCCGAATTTGAGCCAGAAACGGCTCGGCCCGGCCAGTCCGACGGCCAGGGCCGAGTCGATGAACCGTAGCCGCTTCGGGTCGGCGACGGTCAAAAAGGTAATCGGCTCGTTGGCGAAATTGGCGATGACGATGCCGGATCGGCCGGGGAGGAACTCGCCCCAGTCGATGCCCATGGCGCCGCGGGCGCGGGCTTCGGCATAGGCCACGCCGGCCTGCTGCCCCTTCTCCTCGAAGCGACGCTGCCCGTCCGGTCCTAACACGTTGTGGAAAAACAGGTTACGCACGGTGTCATTCGCCACGACGAGGTCGGGCCAACCGTCCCCGTCCGGGTCGCAGACCACTACCCCCAACGCCTTGGCCACCGGCCGTTGCCGGGCGGCGGCCCCAACTCCTTCCCGCTCAAAGACCTGCACGCCCGTGGCGGCGCTGACGTCCTCAAACCGACCGTCGCCGCGATTGCGATATAGCGAACACAACGCCCCCTCAAACTGCTGCGGCTGCAGATACGCCCGCCCAATCCCCGTCAACGTCGAGTCAATCGCCAGGTCGATGGCCGGCGACCAGGTCACGTACCGGCAGACAAACAGGTCGAGCCAGCCGTCGCGGTCGTAGTCCACAAACGTGGCGGCGGTGGCAAACTCGATCGGTTCCCGCCTCTTCTCAAACGCTTCCGCACTCAGCTCGTGCGTCCAGGGTTGCGGCGGCGGCAAACCGGCTGCCACCGTGACATCCTCAAACCGACGGCGGCCGCTCGGACCCTCCACGTTCCGCAACAGGCGGCAGCCCCCCACGCCGGTGACGAACAGGTCGACGTAACCGTCATTGTCGTAGTCCCCCGCACAGGCTCCCATGCCGTAGATCGCAATGTGGTCCAATCCGGCCGCGGCGGTGACGTCCTCAAACCTACCGCCGACGTTTCGGTAGAGATGTAAACTCAAATGCGGCTTATCCTTAGGCCACTCCTGCCCCGGCCAGGGACACCCGCTGACAAAGAGCAAATCCTGCCAGCCATCATTGTCATAATCCAACACACAGACGCCGGAACCCATGGTCTCGGGCAAGAACTTGCGGCCATAGGCCCCGTTGTAGTGGACGAAATCGAGGCCCGCCGCGCGGGTGACATCGGTAAAGGGGATCGCCGGCACGTCCAAAGGCGGCCGCTCCCGGCTCGGCGGCAGTTCCGGCGGCAGCACCTCTCCCCCGCCCCGCCGGCCCCACAGGTACCACCAGCCGGTGCCCACACCACCGATCACCACCGCGGCTATAACTCCAATCCAGATCACACGTTGCGACATGATCGCTCCTTAACGTAGCTGATGGGTGGTCGGGTAGATGACGATGGCTTCGGCGGCGGCGTTGGCCGCGGGATACTACTGCCGGTATTTCTGGGTGGCGGCCGCGCGGGCCAGCTCGTCCGGCTTGTATATCGCGTGCGACAACAGGTGCAGTTCGCTGAGCACCGCCGCCAGGGCCGCCTGCAGCTCCGCCTGCGTCTCTTTATGATACTCTTCACGTAACTGTCGAATCAACGTACGAATGATCGGCAGCCGCGGCGAACGCGGGTCGGGGGGCTGGCGGCTGACCGCGATGATCGCCCCGTGCAATCGCCGCAGCTCCTCCAACCGTTGCGGCAGCGGCCCGCTCGCCGCACGGGCGGCCGGCTCCAGCAACTCCGGCGGCGTCGCCAATTCGGGAACCACCGGCTCCCTGGCACCCACGCTCAAACGATCGTAACACTGATGCAGACCGTAATGGCTGTCGATCTCCTCCGGATCGATGTCCAGGGCCCGCTCGTACGCGGCGACGGCCCGCCGCAGATAATACCACTCCGTTTCGCTGCCCGGCGGCTCCAGCGTGCTCCGCTTGAACAGCGTCCGACCCAACTCGACCCACACCAGGGTGTCGCGGGTAAAGTCGAACAGGAATTGTCCGTCCGGCCGCCGCGGTTGACGCTGCGGATCGACAATAGTCTCGAACAGACGGATCGCCGTATCGAGGTCGTCGCGGCCGGCGGCCTGCTGCACGGCGACCAGTCCCTTGAACCAGGCGACCGTCCACCACGGAGCCGGCGGGTCACACTGCTGGGCCGCATCCAATGCCCGGGTCGCTTCTTCCAGCCGCCCCTGCTCGATATAGACACGGGCCAGGTTCAAATGACCGTGAGCATGGGCGGCCTGGTCCGTCAGGGTGAGCAGATGGGCAAAGGCCGCTTCCGCCTGTCGGAGATTGCCCCGCTTCGGCTGCAGGGGCATCCCTTCCAGCAGGCAGCCGATGCCGTAATCGTTCCACCGCTGCCAGGCCGGCTGGACCGGCGAGGTCTGGCGGGGCACCAACTCGGCCACCCCCGCCACGGGCAGCACCACCCGGTCTTCGCACAGGTCAACGATCGGCAGCGGCGGGATCGGCCGGCCCAGGTCCCGATGCACATATTCCATGTACGTGTAGTCAAACTTCCTGTAACGCAGACGTACCCGCAGCTCGATCGGCCCGGTCACGTCCGCGGGCACGTGCAGCCGATAGTGTACCACCTGCGCCGAGCCGGGGGGGATCTGTTTGTCGTACAGCGGCGTGAATATGTCCTGCGGGTTGCGGCGGTCGATGCGGTGGCCGTGCCGGTCCAGCATCAGGACGTTGACGAAATGGGCCCAGGGATCGACTGCGCCGCGGCCGTCGGGCTGGGCGAGGGCGCCATTGCGGCCGATGATCCGGTCGCCGCAACGGGCCTCGAAGTCCACCCAGACCTCGTTGGAATCGGCCGTCCCCTGGGTGAAATGGTGGGCAATGTTGAGGGTACGGATGACCACTTCCACCAAATAGTCGCGGCCGGGCTGCAGTTGCGGCAACTCGGGCCGGAGCACCGCCAGGGAGGCGTCGTCCACCGTGCCGTCCTCCCGGAACCGCTTGAGGCCGAACAGGTCGATGCGTAACTTGTTGTCCCGCAAGAAGTTGCTGGTGCGGTCGATGGCCTCCTGCCACTCCGCCGCCCGGTCGGCGTAACGCGGATCGTGCTTGAGCAGCTCAAATAGGCCAGTATTGGCCGCCACGAAGGTATGACTGTGCCGCTTGCGGGTGCCGCTGCCATCAAAATCGCGGGCGGCGAAGTCCCCGCTCGGCTCCAACGGCATATGGCAGGCCGCGCAGTTCTCCTTCCGCCCGGTCGGCGGGTAGTAGAAGCTCCGTGCACCGTGCCCCATGGAGCTGAGAATGAACGAATCGTAATGGTTCTGGCCGCGCAGGAAGTCCTTGTAGTGGTTCAGCTCCACCGGCAGGTGCACCTTGTGGCAGGTCGAGCAGAACTCCGCCGTGCGGTGGAACGGCTTGAGGAACGTCTTTTTGTGCAGCTCCGGCTTGGCCTTGATTAACTGCTGGTTGATCCACTGCAGCGTCGGGTTCTGGCTGAAGGCGAACGGATAGTGCTGGGCCTCCTCGATGGTGTAGGCGGCGTTGCCGATCGGGGCGTGGATATGCGTGATGGAATGGCACACGACGCAGGTGATCCCCGCATGGGCGGTGGGGTCGTGGATGATGTCATAGTTGGGATCGTCGAATTTGCCGCTGAAAAACGGCACCGGATCGTGACAGCCGGCGCACCAGCGGGAGGCGTTCATCCGTCCGTCGCGCTGCAAGGCGACCTGTCGCGTCTCCTTGACGCTGAACAGGTAAGCCGGGTTGTTGAAGGAGCTGAACTTGTGGGCCGAGTGAATGTGATCGTTATACACGTCTTGATGGCACGTGGCACAATAATCGTCCATCATGAGGGCTTCGGCCCGGATGAATCGTCCGTCGGCGGTGCGGGCCTCCGAGGGGAAGAAGTACTGCATCCCCTCCATCGGCCCTTCCTTGCCGAACTGTTGGGGGTCGATGAAGTGGGCCGCGGCCATACCGCCGATGACCGCGGCGGTGATGCTGCCCCAGTATTTGCCGTATTTCCAGCGGATCGGCGGCCCGGCGCGGCGATGGGCCACATATAACGCCACGCAGGCCAGCGGCACCAGCACGTGCAGCCAATACACCACCTGCCGGCTGACTGACCCGGTCGGCAGTTGCGGCAACTGGTCGATCTGCACCAGGGCCAACCCCGTGCCGATGACCAGCAGGCTCAAGACGAACAGGACCACCCCTCGCCGCACGGCGGCCCGGTTCTCCCGCCGCCAGGCCGTCAACAAATGCCATGTGCCGAAGATCACAAACGGCAACGTCGCCGCTGCACCCAGCCCGATATGGACAATCAGCATTACAAACGTAAACGGCGTGGTAAATAACTGCTCCGGACGGAGCAGGTTCAGCATCGAAATGCTAAACAGGTACGCGCCGGTGGCCCCTAACAGGGCAAAACTGGTGAATACGACCAACAAAAACGCTCGTAACCACGGCCCCAACGCGGGGACATACGGCTTGGCAGTCCCCGTAGCCGGCCGCCGTACCACCACTGCCGCCGCAGCGGCGGAACTCGGGACACGATAGATGTCGCTCATGATATAATCCCTTATTTATCAATGTGATACGATGATATAATCACGGATGGACTCACGCCGCTGCCCGCAGCCGCGATCCGACTGCATCCACATCCACAACACGCCAAAGCACGCAGCAATTCCGACGATAACGCAGTAATTCCGATCCCGATAATGGAATATTCCTGAAGCGACTTCCGATCGGTTGCGGCGGCCGAATCGGTGCCTCTAGTGCAGCCCGAATCCGGGCAACGACGGCGGCTCCCCGTCAACTGCCGGCCACGTGCTTGCGGCGACCAATCCATTGAGGGGTCGTTTCACCCCGCTACGGCGTGGTGACGGTTACTGCCCGGGTCGTACCCCGCTGGCCCGCCGTGCCGATCACAGCTCGCCCCGCTTAGCCGCGTGGCGGGCGAAAGATGGAGGCGGAGGTGTATCGCGGATGAGAATCAGGTGAGGGTTTGCCGGACCATCCCGGTGCGGCCGGTGGCCCGTCCCCATCAAGAAGTTGGCACGCCCACTGTTTGGACGATTCCTGAACCGGCGGCGGTGCGGCGTTGAGAGGCAGCGGTTGTTCCGGTGGCGTCGAACACCCCGGCCCCGGACAAGGCGGTGGTTGCGGCACAGCGGGAACGCTCGCCGGTACGCCGACCGGATCGGCTGTTGGATCGGGGCGGATGACGATCAGGTGGTCGCCGCAGCCCGCGTAGGTTTTTTCCGGGGCGATGTAGCCGATGGCAACCAGGACTGCGACAGCAATCCCCCATTGCCGCCGTACGCGATCGCGGCCTGTGCCGGGACTTCGGGGGTGATTGCTGCGAGTCGGGAGCATCACCGCACCGCACACGTGTATTGCCGTTAGTCGGCTGGGAGATTGCCCCTGAAAGAAATTATCGCCGAATCGAGTCTTGGGGCGTTATTTCCCCTAATACCAGTTTAAACCGCCCCGCCATCCTGTCAAGGCATTTTTAAATTTATGCCGAAAGTATATCCTTGAAATCGCAGTTTCCGCTGGTTATTGTATTAGAGCCACGTAGGGTGTAATTTCAATAAATGGAGTGTTATGGCTGGAGGCTCTTCCCATGTATGTTGCCAAGTGCTGGTATCGGCGGTGCTCTCATCGGCACGGTTTCACGCTGATCGAGCTGTTGGTCGTGATCGCCATTATTGCAATCCTGATTGGACTATTGTTGCCGGCGGTGCAGAAGGTGCGGGAGGCAGCAGCCCGCATGAGCTGCCAGAACAACCTGAAACAGTGGGGTCTGGCCCAACACTCGTATCACGATAACACCGGCTTCTTCCCCCCGGGCGGCCTGGTCGGCCGCGACTTCGGCGGACAATGGAATTGGTCCGACTGGAACGACGACCGCGGCACCTGGATCGTCTACAGTCTGCCTTATGTCGAGCAACAGACGCTCTACAACATGTTCCCTCAACCGCCCTCGCGGGTGTACAACTCCGCGGGCATCGCCCGGTCTCAAGCTGGCTTTACTGACATTCGGCCCAAGTTTTTCCGCTGCCCCAGCGACGGCTGGAACCCGGACTGGGCGATCAGTAACTACGTGGGCAGCCTGGGGCCGCAGTGCTCGATCGGCCCGTGCGGATACGATCCCAATCAAGCCCTTTGCAACCAGCCTGGCATCGGCGTGCCCGCCAGCCCGGATCATGGCAACACTACTGACGCGGGCGGCGTCCGCGGCATGTACAACCGGCTCGGTGCCCGCATCAACATGGCCTCCGTTACTGATGGCCTTTCTAACACCATCATGATTGGCGAAATCCTGCCCGAATGGCACGACCACTTCTGGTCAGGAAGCTGGAGCCATTACAACGGCGGCGCCTCCCACGCCACTACGATCGTACCGATCAATTACCCTTCGGATGCCCGAACCTGGTGCAGTCCGGCGGACCGCTCCTTCCAGAACTGGAACCTCTCGTGGGGCTTCAAGTCGCGGCACACCGGCGGCGTCAATTTCGTCTTCGGCGACGGTTCTGTCCGCTTCATCCGGCAAAATATCAATATGACTGCCTATGTGCTGTTGGGCTGCCGCAATGACGGCCGCCCGATTCCCAACGAATGACACGACGGCATTGGCTCGTTGCGCCGCTATCGGCCAATATGCCGGCGTCGGCCAAATACACGGGGTTATGCTGTACCGGATGACGCCGCGTGTCCGGTGCCACTCAAATCGAGGCTCTCGGCCGCGGTCGTCATCCATTGAGCAGGCTGGGGTAAAGCGTGCGTATCTCGAGGAACTTGACCGGCTGGGACATTTGCGAGAATCTGCCATGCGTATCCATCCTTGTGTGTGTTGTGTCATCGTGGCGGTGGTCACAGGATGCGGCCCGAAGGCAGTGCCGGTGGAAGGGATCGTCACGTTAGACGGCCAACCGGTCGCCCGGGCAACCGTGACTTTTCAATCCGAAGACGGCCGTCACGTTTTCGGCGGTCAGACCGACGAAAACGGCCGCTTCAGCCTGAGCAGCGGCGGCACAAAGGGGGCTTACCCGGGCGAATACAAAGTTACCGTTGTCAAATACCCTGAATTGGGCATCCAGCCCGTCGATCCGTCGCAGATGGCAGCGGGTGGCAAAGCGGACGATTACGTCAAAATGATGAAGAAATTCGGCGATCCGTCCCAGGGTAAACCCAAAGGCCCTATGCCCCCCATGCCGGGCAAAGCGGGGGCTGCCGCGTCCGGGGCCAAATCGGAGCTACCCGAAGTGTACGCCCGAACGGATACGACGCCGCTCCGGGTCACAATTCCGGCATCAGGCCCGATACAACTAGAACTTCATTCCAAGAAGTAGGTGGACCGCGGGCGACTCCGCCCAGGCGCACGCGCCGGAACGGTGATTGGCTTATCTGTTTGCCGGATCCGGTACATTTCCCATGCGCCGGACACTGCGTTATGTGTTGTTTGTCGGCTTGGTCCTCCTGCCCGGCGGGCTGGCAGCGATCGCCGTGTGGATACGCGGCTGGCAACCACCCGACGCCTGGCAGGTTTACGTACAAGGACGGGCAGCCATCGCCGCCGCGGCATGGTCGGAGGTTGACGCGTGCATCCGTCAACTCCGCGATCACGGCCATGAGCAACCGGCACGCCTGCTGCAAGCCGAAAAATACCTCGCCCGGCAACAGCCCGCTGCGGCGTTGGCCTTGCTCCAGGCCGCCCCGTGGGACGACGCCTGGCGGGTGGACGCCGCCATCGCCGCCGGACGTGCCCAGCTGCTGCTGGGCGAGCTGGACGAAGCCTACCGCCTACTGTCCTGGGCCAGCCAGCAACAACCGGACCATCCAGACGTCCACCGCGGGCTGGCGGCGATCGCCTATGACCTGGGGCAACTGTACCACGCCGAGCAGCATCTGCGGCGAGTCGCCGAGCTTGACCCTGACGACCCGCGGCCGTGGCGGACACTCGGCCTGATTTACAAGGACCTGTCGCAGTACCAGCAAGCCGAGGTGGCGTACCGGGAGGCGTTGCGGCGGCCCGCGACGGGGGCACTCCGCCGCGACATCCTCTGCGAGCTGGCCGAGGTGCTGGTTCAGGCCGCCCGCTACGCAGAGGCCCTGGAGTTGTTGCAATCGGACGCAACACTCGCGGCGAGCGACTCCCGGGCCGCCCATCTGCACGCCCAATGTCTGTACAGCCTAGGGCGGCTCGACGAAGCTGCCCCATTCGTCGAACGACATTGGCCGGCGGAGCCGTCGGCGGAATGGTGGTTGCTGCGGGGCCGGCTCCATCAGGCAGGGGGGAACTGGTCCGCCGCCCGTGCGGCTTGGCTCGAGGCTCTCCGGAAACAACCGCACGGCCACGACATCCTGTACGCTCTCGGCCAAGCCAGTACGGCCCTGCAGGAGCCGGATCAGGCCCGGCAGTATTTCGCCCAGGCCGAAGCGGTGCAACGCCGGCTGGAGCGGCTCACCGCGCTGACCCGCCAGGCGATGGAGCAACCCTGGAACGCCGCAGTGCGACAACAATTGGCCGACGAGCACAATGCCCTGGGTCAAAAGGAGTTGGCCGAGATGTGGCGGCGGGCGGCCCAAGCCTGCCAACACCTGCAGCCGCGGCAGTGATGAGGTGGGCAAGTGCCGGGTCGCGGCCGCAGCGTCGGACGTGCTATTTTGGCAGCCGGAGCGGCCATTTTGGTAGCCAGTGGCGGTATACCTGCCATTGTGATAGCTCACCACTCACTGCCTTTGTCTCAGTGACAGTTCACCACTATTTGGGCGACAATTCGGCCGTCAGGCGGCGGTACCATTGCCGCAAGGTGGTCCGCTGCTGCGGCTGGGTCGCCAACTGCAAGGCCCAGTCCAACTGCTGCCGGGCCGTCGCGGCATCCCCCAGATGGTAACTGGCGACCGCCAGATACAACCGTAACTGCGGGTGGAGGGGATGGATCATTAATCCCTGGCGGCACCAGTGTTCCGCGTCGCCCCAGTTGCGTTGCTGGACGAGGCAGGCAATCCGCAACAAAATGTGCTCCACGGAACGGGGGTTGAGCTGGACCAATCGCGAGGTGGCTTCGTCTGCCCGCAGTGGTCTGGGGAGGGTCAATGCCGTCTCTGCAACCCGTTGCCAGGCAATCTCACTATCGGGCCGAAGCTGGGCGGCGTATTCGGCCGCCTGCCAGGCCGACTCCCACTTTCCCCGCACGGCATCGGCTTGGCTTTTGGCAATCCATGCTTCATAATCTCCACAGTGGAGTGACAAAGCGTTGTCCAGTCGTGCGGCGGCCCATTCGGCGTAACGCAACCGCTGCGGAGGGGGGATGTTGTCCCCCATGCGGCTCACCAGTCGGGCGATGGCGATAGCCCAGTCGCGATCCAGCTCGTGAGGAAGGTTCGTCGCCGCATCGTGGCCGGCGATCCGGCGGTAGGGCACAAGCGGCAGGGCATTGTCGGGCAACGGCCGCGGCGGGGCCGGCGGTGTCGGTCGCCGCAATATCCGGTGATCGGTGACACTGGCGTGGGCGATCGTGGCACTGCCCACCTGCGGCATGTGGCAACGGATGCAACTGTCGCCGCGGGCGTGCCGTTCGGCGGCTGCCGCCGTACACGAACGGTCGGTGTGACAGCCGAGACAGCTTTGCCGATAATGACCGTCGCGTTGCCCGGCCGTCGGCTGATAGTGCGGATCGTGACAGGTCGTGCAAACCATCCGGCCCTGGCTGGCCAGATAGCAGCGACTCTGCTCCATTTGCTCGAACTGCCCGACGGAGCGGTGCCATTCGGTCAGATGGGGATGCCGGACAAACACGGTCACAAAGGCATCCCAAGGGAGGCCGGGCCGGTACTCCCAGACGCTGCGGCCGCGGCGGACCACCCGCACCTGCCCCTGCAGGTGGCACTGCTGGCAGACCGCCACCTGCAGCTCCACCGACAGGTGCCGTGGATTGACGATGGTCGGATCGAACGGGCCGTCCACCGGCACAGCCCGGCCCCGCTGTTCGACATGCAACGCCCCTGGACCGTGACAGCGTTCGCAGCCGATCGCCGCCTGACGGTGCGGAAACAGTGGCTCCCGATAGCGGTTGACCGCCCCGCCGACCGGTTCGACCCATTGCACGTGGCAGAACAGGCATTCCGGCGTGATCGGCCGGCGGCCCCCTTCGCCCAGATCGAAACCGGGGGAGATGTCCCAGTGACCGGCGAGGCTGAACCAACTAACCGGCGACTGCCACAGGGCCCCCTGCTCCCAGCTTAGGTAGGAGCGGCCGCGGGTCCCCGAGCCGATCGCGACGTGCACGGGCAGGCGGTAGTCGAGGAGCAGGACGTTCGGGCCGGCACGGGGGTCGCCGCCGCGAGCGGCATCCCGGCCGGCCGCGTTCCACCGCACAAAATGAAACACCTGCGGCGGCCGCAGCTCGACCCCCAGCTCGAACTGCTGGTGGGCAAACGGGTTACGGGCCGCCGGGTCATAACGCTCCACTGACGCACGGGTCAAGTCCGTCGTTGCCGAGCGGCCCATCGGATGAGCCTGGTACCTCTGGGCGATGGCCGCATGGCAGTCGGTGCATGCGGCGTCCCCCACATACGCCACTTCCGGCCGGACATTCCGGAACGGTGTCGCTATTGTCCGCCGAGGGTCGGGCGGCGGGGGATCCGGGGACAGCATCGGCCCCGTCTCGGAGTCATGCCCCGGGTCGAACTTGACCTCAGGCCACAGGACGATGGCCGCCACGAGGCCACACACGCCGAGGCCAAAGAGTAGCCAGCGGCGGTAAATGTGCATCAGCGGCGTGGACGGAGTCCCCATGCCTCCTCCCAACGGCCTACCTGGCGTGCGGCTGCGATGCCCCGGTCAGCGTCGGGCGTACCGACCCACCGCCGCGGCGGCACTGATGGCCGCATACCCACTCCCATCAGCCCCACCGCCGCGGCGGAACCGTTGGCCGGCTAGACCGGCTATTACCCCGGGTTATTATCTTAACCGAGCGTGGTGCCTGACCGGAAGCTATGCAGTATGCGTTCAATGAACGGCTGGCTGACCGCCTTGTAACGGCGGAAGACGTCGCGGGATACCAGGTAGGTCTCGACATCATCGCGGGCCACCACGGTCGCATTGCGGGGCTGGTCCAAGAGGAGGGCGACCTCACCGAAGCTCTGCCCCGGCCCCAGTTCGGCCACCTTGTGCATCTGCCCGTTGGCATCGGGGCGGTACACCTCGACCGTGCCGCGGCGGATGATGTAGAACTTGCTGTGCTCGTCAACGGTTTGGCCGTAGCGGAGGATGACCGTCCCGGCAGGGAACGCCGCTACCCGCTCGCGGGCCGCCGCCAGTTGTTCAGGACGCAACGGGAGATCCGGGTGCACCCCGACCAGCAGCTCATCGGCCAGGCGGGCCTGTTCTTCGGGCAGGATGGCCGCAAACGGACCGCTGCGGCGAAGAGCGTCCCGCACGAATAGCCGCTCGGCGACCGCCACATTCGAGACAATACGGCCACGCTCCATATGGACGATGCGGTCGGCCTGGTTCATAATCCGGGCGTCGTGGGTCACGATCAGGCTGGTCACGCCGCCACCGCCGGCCAGTTGCTGCAACAGTGGCAGTTGCCATTCGGCGAGGCGTCCCTGTTCGCCGCCGTCCTCGGCTGCTGCCGTCAACGCCTGCAGCTCGGCGGCGGGGCGAGGTCGGGCCATCACCCGCAATAGCGTGATCACCGCCAGGCCGGCATGAGCATCCAGTGCGGCGGTCGGCTCGTCCGCCAGGATCAGGTGCGGGCGGTTGATCAAGGCCCGGGCGACCGCTACCCGCTGCCGTTGCCCGCCCGATAGCCGCGCGGGGAGGTAGTGCCACCGCGGGGACTGCGGCCGGTTACGGAAGCGATGTTCGATTACCTGGGTCCCGAGTTGCCGTTCGCTGCCCGGTTGGTGGTGGCCAACCGTTGGCTCTTCAAGCCCCTGATCCTGCGCCAATTCGGTTCTACGTCGATAGGTAACGCCATGCTCCGAACCACGACCGCTCCCACCATTTTCCAAGCTGGCGTCAAGGAAACCGTGTTGCCGTCCGGGGCCTCCGCAGTGGTCAACTTCCGACTGCTTCCGGGAGACAGCATCGGTCACGTCGTGGAGCACGTCCGCCGCACCATAAACGATCCGCGAATCGAAGTGCGGATGTTGGGGTTCCGGAGCGAGCCGTCTCCGACTTCCAGGGTGGACTCGGAGGCGTTCCACTTTATCGCCCGGAGCATCCGCCAGGTGATTCCCGACGCCGTGGTAGTACCCTGGCTGGTGGTCGGCGGGACCGACTCGCGTTACTTCGCGAGGCTCACGGACGCGGTCTACCGGGTGAGCCTCATCAGGGCGGGTCCGGCGGACATGCGCCGCATTCACGGGATCGACGAGCGGGTTGCTATCGAGAACTACGGAGAGATGGTACGGTTCTACGTCCAGTTGTTGCAGCACGCAGCCATGGGAGCGACTTCTTGAGCACCTTGGACCGCCGGGAGTTCGCCCTTTTGCTCGCCGGTGCTCTCGCCGGAAACCCCTTCCGCAAGCTGCAGCAAAACTTCAGTAGGTACCGAAGGGGTCTCCGGGTTGACGGTCGTCGGCTGAACGGCACTCTGGAGACCCTGGGCC
>FWWL01006665.1_pt1 | contig 16487 bp, 14 predicted proteins | sample 2228331 | NCBI WGS metagenome assembly FWWL01 (sample SAMEA103939775, study PRJEB20133) | metagenome
AAACAATATAAAGAAATATGAAGCCAGACTTTTTCATCATTTTTTTTTCAAATCTACAGCAAATTATTCAAATTTAAATTATAGCGAATTAAAATTTTTGGCTGCTAGTTGATTTTAAATTAGTTATTGAATTAAAAAAAAGGCTTTGCCAGAAAAATTTGCTCATAGCTCAATAAATTATAAAAAATTGAGTTAATCGTAAAAGAATAGCTATTTTTACAGCATGAAGATAACATTAACTATCATTTTATCAATCATTCTGACAAATAGTTTATTATGTCAAAACAAAAGTTACTTAGACAGGACTTACAATGCAGCACTTTCAGACTTTCAAAGAGGTAATTTCGAACGTTCAAAAAAATATCTCTATCAAATTCTTGAAGACGACTCCTCATACTTTAAAGCATATCCTCTTTTGGGCGAAATTTTTATCACATTTGAAGAATACGACTCACTTCTATACTATTACCGTGCAGGTGTACGTCATTGTGCTAAAAAGAATCCAGAAATTTTCTTCACACTTGCTAATTACGAATTTTATATGGGAAACATTGAGCAAGCACTTCAATCGTACAAAAAATTCCTTGATATTGTTCCAAAAAGCAATCTTAGTTCAAAAGCCAGAGAACAAATAAAGCGATGTCAGTTTGCCTTACATCTTATCAATAATCCCGTTAATTTTGAGCCACAAAACCTTGGCGAAGCAATAAACTCTGTATGCGATGAATACTATCCTTACATTGCTCCCAATGATAGCATGATAATCTTTACCCGAAAAGTTCCTTTGTACAAAGGAGCCAATCCTGCCTCAGACAATACACAGGAAGATTTTTATATCAGCTATTTAACTGACGAAGGTTGGACAAAAGCAGTGCCTTTGCCTGGCAATGTTAACACTCGTTCAAATGAAGGTGCACAAACAGTTACTGCCGACGGTAAGTACATGGTGTTTACTGCTTGCAATCGTCCCGATGGTAAAGGAAGCTGCGACCTTTATTATTCTGAGTTTATTAATGGTGCATGGACAAAACCCAAAAATCTACACGAAATTAATACTTACGCATGGGAATCGCAACCCAGTATTTCTGCCGACGGACGAACATTGTATTTTGCTTCCGAACGAGAAAATGGCACTGGCAATTCCGATATTTATGTATCCTATCGTAATGAATATGGTACATGGTCAAAACCACAGGTACTCGACACTACCATTAATACTCCAATGGCAGAAACTTCGCCCTTTATACATCCCGATGGGAAAACCCTCTACTTTTGCTCTAATGGTCATTATGGAGTTGGTGGTTTCGATATTTTTGTCTCATACCTCAACGATTATGGTACATGGTCAAAACCACAAAATTTGGGCTACCCCATTAATACAACCAAAAATGAAATCGGGCTGGTTGTATCATCAACTGGCAAGCAAGCCTATATAACCTCCTCACGCGACGGTGGATATGGCTTAAACGATATTTATGTCTTCGACCTTCCTGCCAGTGTACAAGCCGAAGAAGTTACTTTCATCAAAGGCAAAATTGTAGATGCTGAAACAAACAAACCACTTCCTGTTTACTGCGAAATAGTTGATTTGAAAAACAATAAAGTTGTTTACGCCTCCTATTCCGACTCAACCAGCGGCACTTTTTTACTGGGATTAACACAGGGAAAAGAATATGGCCTATTTTTCAGCAGACAAGGTTATCTGTTTCGTTCTGAAAACATTCGCATCGACGACTCCTATTCTATCCAGCAAGCCTTTAATAAAACATTTGCTATTGAGCCGATAAAACCTGGTAAAAGTATTGTTCTACCCAATATTTTTTTCGAAACCGATTCATTTCGCTTAAAACCAAATTCATACGCAGAACTAAACAAAGTAGTTAAGTTTTTAAACGACAATCCGACGGTAAAAATAGAAATAAGCGGTCATACTGATAATAGCGGACAGGAAAACTACAACAAGCAATTATCGGAAAAAAGGGCAAAAGCTGTTTACCAATACATCATTAACAGAAATATAGATAGCTCAAGAGTTTCGTATGTCGGATACGGAAGCTCCAAACCCATTGCCACAAATTCAACAGTAGAAGGTAAAGCCCTGAACCGACGTACTGAAATGAAGATCGTACCTTAACCTATTCTAACATAGTATTGCATCCACGCTGAATGCTTCCCTGCAATCTGCCAAAAACTTCAAATGAACCATTGCTATGTACAATTCCCAAATCTTCGGTTTCTATAAACGAACAGGAATAAATATTTGCAAGGTCAATAATATTAATAGCTCCCCTTTTCTCTATCAAACCCTTCGACAAAGGATTATACACATCACGAATCATTATTTTCATCCAGGGAGGAGTATAAAAAATACCATCGCCTTTTGAATAAGCTTGTGATAATAATTCTGTCATGCCATACTCACTGTGTATTTTAGAAACAGAAAAAGCCTTTGTTAGCAATTGATGAACTTGGGAACGTGGCAGTTCTTTTCTTTTGCCTTTCATCCCTCCAGTTTCTATTACAATAATGCCAGAATTTTCGGGCAATTGATATTGTTCTGCAAAATCAAGTAAGGCATAAGTCAAACCAATAACAATAACCGGCAATTTGTTTTGTATAGTTTCTACCAGGCATTTATATAAAGTATCTAAACGGCGATAATAAAAACCACTTTGAGAATATACAGAATGGTTGACAAAATACTCTACCATATAGAGTAATGATGAGTGTGGACGTTCTTCTTTTGTAGGCATAAGTGCAAACCAACAATAATTCTTCGGATTTCCGTAAAAATAACTAAATGAATTGATGAAGGACTGTTCATACAAAGAGACATCTGCAATATAATGTCTGGAAGTATTTTCAGATGTTGTTCCACTACTTTCAAAAAACAACTCCCATGTTGAACTGGAATTAATGGTTTGAGTTCTAAAAAAACTAATCGGAAGAAAAGGTATATCTTCAATGCTTTTAACTGAATGAGGTGTGCGATTTAATAAATTACAATATTCTTTATATAAATTCAGGTTACGATATTGATAGTCAAAAACGTTAAAAACAGCCTGCTCAAAATCGTTACTTGATTGTATATCAAAAATTTGTTTACTGTTCATTTGGTTTGCTCATTATTATCAGTCAGCATCTGTTCTATTTTTTTGTCTTCCCACTTTTTACCAAAAATACTACCTTTTAAGAAAACCGCATAGGCATGAGTGAGCAAACCTAAAAACCAGAAACCAGCGACCAATATAAACCAAAGTTGCTCAGGATTGGTTGCCAGATTAAAGATCACAAAGAAAATATTTGCCAGAAAATACCAGGCAAGATGTAAGTAAAAAGACTTAAGCTCGGCGAGTCTTTGCCGAGCTTGTTTATATTTTTCAATGTTGTTCATAAACTTTATTTAAAAAGCTTATCAATTAAATCAACCACACGACAGGAATATCCCCACTCATTGTCATACCATGATAAAATTTTCACCATTTTACCAATAACCATGGTACTTTGAGCATCGAATATGCTGGAATGTGGATTATGAATAACGTCAACAGACACAATAGGATCTTCGCAATATTCTAGAATACCCTTCATAGGACCTTCTGCGGCTGCTTTAACGGCGGCATTTATTTCTTCTTTAGTAACTTCTCTTTTTAGGTTTGCAACGAAGTCAACAACTGAACCAGTAGGAGTAGGAACACGAATAGCAATTCCATCGAGTTTTCCTTTCAATGATGGTATAACCTTGCCTACTGCTTTAGCTGCACCGGTTGTAGTAGGAATTTGCGATACAGCTGCCGAACGAGCACGACGTAAATCTTTATGCGGTGCATCCAGAATCATCTGGTCGTTGGTGTATGCGTGAACTGTGGTCATAAAACCATTTTCAACACCAAAATTATCGTTTAAAATTTTAACAATTGGGGCTAAACAATTGGTGGTACATGAAGCATTAGAAACACAGGTATCTGTTGGTTGCAAATCATCATCGTTTACTCCAATAACTATCATTCTATCTATTTCATCTTTTGCAGGAACAGTTAAAATTACCTTTTTAGCACCATTTTTAAGATGATCGCCATAACCACCTTTGTCGCTTTCGCGGGAAGTAAACTTACCTGTTGATTCAATTACAACATCGGGTTTTTCGCTCCATGGAATTTGTGCAGGGTTTTTCTCTGCACTAACCTTTATTTTCTTGCCATTAACAATCAAATGTTCGGCATCGTAAGAAACATCGCCCTGAAATTTACCTTGAGTTGAATCATACTTTAATAAATAGGCAAGAGTTTTGGTATCGGTTATATCATTTATACCAACTATTTCCAGGTGGTTTCTTTCCAATGCAATTTTAAACACATTGCGGCCAATACGACCAAAACCATTGATTGCTACTTTTATTTTTTCCATATCTCGTTATTTTTTGTTCACAAAAGTACAGAAAAAAAGAAACATAAGTTCAACTTTTAACCATTTTTAGGTAATGGCAACATAGATTGTAGTTCTGCAATAAATTTTTTCAGTTCGTTGTTAACTTTTATTTCAGTCTCTGTTGCTTTTTGTAGGTCGGCTTTTAATTGTTCATTTTCGTTAATAAGTTCTACTCTTATTTTTTCTAGCTCATCAATGTGCTGACGAAGTATTTGCTCATGCTGCTTATATTGTTCAAGTTCTTGTGTGATTTGGTCAATAACCACAGCTTTTTCACGAACACTTTGAGTTAATGACTCTATTTGATTATTTAACTCTTCAAGATTTGTTTGGCTTGCAGATAATTGTGCCAACTGAAGTTCAAGAGAGGATATTCGTTCTTTGTAGTTTTGTTCACTGGATTTATGTTGTTCTATTTGCTGTTTCAGTTCATCAATTAATACTCCTTTTTCTTTTTCTGTTTCAATTAGATCGTTATTTTGAGCTGTTAATTCTTCGCATTTTAGTTGAACTTGAGTTAAATCATTTTGCAGGTTGGCAATAGTTTCGTTAAATTGTTTATTTTCTTGAACTAATTTTTCCAATTCTTCTTTCAGTTTTGCCTTTTCTTCATTAATTCGTTGGGTCAACGATGAAGCTCGTTGTTTTTCGTCTTCATATTGTTGAATAATTTGTTCGTATTTCTCTTTTTCTGAACTTATTGTGGATTTCAGATTATCTATTTCAGCAATTAACTTTCCTAATTCAATTTGTTTCTCATTATACAATTTTTTGTTTTTTGCTGATTTTACAAGTATAATGATACAGATGAAAATAAAAATCAATAAAAGTGAAGATGTGCCAATGGTTATATAAAACATAAGGGTAGATTTTTTTGTGGTTGATTCTAACGTTAACGCTTTGACTTTCAGCTCATTATTTAGTGAATCGTTTTGAACTTTAAGTGCATCCTGAATTTGCTTGAAATCCATAAAAATTTCATCCAGTTGTGTGCCATATATTTCTCCAAACATTCCTGAATCGAGCTTAATGGTATCGATTTGTTGTCGTAGTTTTTGATAGACATCTGTTTGTGGTTGAGCCATAAGTCCATCATAAAAAAACAACAAACTAACAATAATATACACTTGTTTCATAGTTCAATAGATTTATGGGTAAAGGTAAACAAATTTTAATTATTGGTCAATAGTCTTCGAAATCTTTTGTTCCTGTTTGAATTTAATATCATAAATAACAATAATTGCTGTATATGCCCAAAATAGTGCCGACAACTTATCAGTATCAAGAAAATTATTCAACACACCATGAACATAATAGGTAATAAGACCAATGATAGAAGATAAAACAATAATTTTATCGTTACGATTGGTAGATGTTCTGTATAGCTTAACGGCATAATACAAAACAGTAAAAACTAACACAAGCATGATTATCATTCCCATAAAGCCTTGTTCAGCCAGAGGTCCTAAATACTCACTATGTGCATTACCGACATCGCCAAAATTAGTACTAATGGTTGTTTTTTGATAAGATAATTGATAAGGTGCGTATTTGAACATATAGGTTCCGGGTCCCCAGCCTACAATGGGCTTATCTAAAAACATTCTGTAAGCACAACTCCAGCGGTTTAAACGCTCCAAATTACTTACATCAGTAGATATATTAGTGATTGAACTAATCTGTTCTGTAAAATTGCTCGACGCATCTTGTTTGTTTTTTTCAAGTTTCATAATCAATTGAGTCCATACTAAAGCCAGAATAAGAACAGTACTTACAGTGATTAAAACAATTGTCTTGAACTTAATACGGAACAACAATATAATAAATGCACCAAAAGCAACCACAATACTTAACCACGATGCTCGGGTATAAGAAAAAACAAGTGCTATAGATAATATAACAATAACCACAAATGATACTATTTTTTGCCATTTAGAATAATTACGAAGGAAGATTAAACCAAACATAAAAGGCAAAATCATTGCTATTGCCGCAGCATAAGCAGTGTGGTCGTTAAAAAAAGGATTTGGGGCCATATTGGCAAATTGCTGGTCGAAAAATCCATATTTAGATTGACGATAAAGAGTGTAACCGATGACTATAAGCAAAGAAAAAGTGTATAACCATATATAACGTCCAATATTTTTCTGTTCCTTGAATAAATGTGCAGCCATGATATAAAAACCTACTACAAACCACATACGAGCGAGTAAGAACTTAAAAGAAACTACGGGCATTGTGCTAAACACAGAGCTAATAAAAATCCATAAAATTTGAATACCAATAATGATTGTAATTGGATGTTTCAATATGGTTTTATCAACACCTCTATCTAATATTAGCTTTAAAATAAAAAGAAAAAGAATACCTACCAGAAGTGGTTCGGTTGGAAGAAACATATCGATTGGAAGCCTGGGAACAAACTCACTTAGTTGCAATGACAAGGGAGAAGCAAAGGCAATAAACAATAAAAGCTTATCGAGTTTGAAAATTGCCAAAAACAAAAAAACAAAAGCAATAGGCAATAATAAAAAAACATATTGCTTTTTGGCGACAAAATAAGCTGACAAGGCCAAAAAGATAAAAACAACCGTATAAACAGCAATGATATCTTTTTTAGACAGTTTCAATCTTTGCTCTTTTACTTTCAATCATCGAAATTACAATCAGGGCAATAATGGTGCCACCCATCCATGTCAGTAAAACAATTAACCATCTTACTGGATATGATTTTTTATCGGCAGGAAAAGGATGCTGTACAACTAAAGCATAAGAAATTTTTTTGTTATACTCTCGAACAGCATTTTCATATTGATACTTAAAATATATTAGTTCTTTTCTGTTATGCCACGATAAAGAGTCTAATTCTTTATATAATCCACCGTATAATTCAAGGTTTTTGTACAATTCTACTGCCTGCTTGTTTCCGCTGAGTAAACCTTTGGTAAGTTCTAAGCTTTGCTGAGTATAATTTAAGATTCCATATCTGGTTCTCATGTCTGTCAGTTGCTTTTCAATAGAATCAATTTCTTTACGTTTTTGTGCAATAGCTTTGCTCATGATTTCTATCATTTCTTTTTGTTTTACTTTATGCAACTCCCCAACTTTCTGATTGTAAAAAGATATCAAGCTATCAACCATGGCAGCAGCAATTTTCGGATCTTTATCCAAAACTTTTATTTCTACCGACTCATATTCTGTTTTACTTACGCTAACATTATCGTCATACTCCTTCAAAAAATAAGTAATAAATAAAGGTTCTTTTCTATCGAGTTTATAATGTTTGTCGAGTTGAAAAGCATCGAGCATTTTAAATTTTATATCGTTAGATAATAAAATCTGAAACATTTGCTCTGTCGTTGATTCTTTTGAGTATTCAAACAGATTGGTAGGGTAAACAATTGCTGTTGATTTATATTTTGGTGTAATTACAATGGGTGAAGAAATAAATACACCTATAGCGATTGATACAAGCGAAATAATTAATAAATGAATTTTCCATTTACTAATAATTTTCACAAATGAGTAGTTGCTAAAAATTTTTTCCATACCGTAATAATTAAAAAGTTCGACAGTTGAAATATATTGATATACGTTTTTCCATTTCAGATTAATAGTAAAGTTTTTTTTTTAGTCATAAAAGCAAGCACAAACATCAACAAAACCCAAACAGACAAAATTCCTCCAACAACAATCAGCCAACGTATTGGATAATATTCTTTTTCTGGAATATCAGCTCTACTAACAACAAATTTGTATGGTACATATTGTTCTGCGTCAACCTTAGCTTGCATGTATTTTTCTTTGAGAGAAGTAATTCGTTTTGCTTCGTAAGTCAACATTTCATCAAATGTTTGACAAATTCCACCATATTTTGAAAGTAATTGAAATTTTTCTTCAAGCAATTTTGCTCCTTGCATATTACCTCGGGCAATGGCCTGAGCATAAGCATCGCTGTACACCTCACTTTGAGCATCGTAATTAACTAAACCCAATTCACGAATCTTTTGCATGGAGTCTTGCATCTGCTGCAGTTCTGAAAGTGCATCAAAATATTCCTTTTTAATTATTTCATACACTTTGGTCGAACGTTCATGCTTTATTTTATTAAAAAGAGTATCGGCATAATCTGCAATATAATTGGCTATATTAGCTGCATATACAGGGTCTTTGTCAAATACTTCAATCTCTATTGCCAGAAATTCTGTTTTTCGGAACGAAACATTGCTTTCCCATTTTTTTGTCAGCTTTGTTTCTGGAAATTTCGAAGCAGTATCTATTCCGTAATGAGTATATAAATCAAAAACATGAACTACTCTATTTTTCACATCATCGCTGTTCAGCACCTGCAAAAAATATTCAACCTCTTCGTTTTCTCCAAAGCGTGTTACTCCTTTATTTGAAGCATTTTCAGAAAAAACACTCGAACTAATAGACTCATTTGCTGCAGGAAATAAAACAACTGTTGCTCTGTATTCAGAAGGTAGCCATATAGCTATCGCTCCAAAAACAAGCAACGCAGCTACAGTAGCAATGATAAACAATTGTTTATTTTGCTTTACCAATGAAATCAACCACTCCGATGTAAAAAATTGTTGATTATTCACAACATATATTTCAAAAAGTGCACAAAAATAAAAATAATTAACGAAAATACCTTACTTATTCCGATAGAAATATTCGGTCAATTGTAAAAAGTCATCAACAGTCAACATTTCAGGACGCTTTGACGAATATTCAGCTGGTATCAGTTTTTTGTCAAACAAAGATTCTAAACTATTCGACAATATTTTTCTTCGCTGGTTAAAAGCAGTTTTCACTATTGTTCTGTACAATTGCCCATTTTTTGGAAGAATAAGATTCTTTTTAGGAATTAGTTCAATAACAGCCGATTTTACTTTTGGCGGTGGCACAAACACCGACTCATTAACCTGAAAGTGATAAATTACCTCGAAATAAGTCTGAATCAAAACACTTAATATTCCATAAGTCTTATTTCCAGCATTTGCAGCAATACGTTGAGCAACTTCCTTCTGAACCATGCACACTACCTGGTTTATAGTAGCATAATTATCAAGGATTTTAAAAAACAACTGACTACTGATATTATAGGGGAAGTTTCCGATAATATGTATGGGACTGTTAAATACTTTCATTTCGGCTTGAAGAAAATCCTGATGTATTACTTGTTGTTCGGGAATTCTACAGTTTTCTATTAAAAATTGAATGGAATCTTTATCTATGTCAAAAAAATAAGCATTCTTACCGAACTTCTGATAAATCAAGGTTGAGAGTGCTCCTGTACCAGCACCAACTTCTATAATAGTTTCAGCAGGTTTTAATAATCCAACTATTTTTCGCGCAATGTTTTTATCGTGCAAAAAGTGCTGTCCTAGCTGCTTTTTAGGCTTAACCATACCTTACCATTTCTTTGTATGCAACAACAAATAGGTGCCTATATTGCAACGCAAGCAAAACCTTGGCTTACAATAATGTTCGTACAAATAAATTAATGCCTGACTTTGAAGTGCATTTTGAGGGACAATTCCTGCCTCATTCCAATATTTTATAATATGATTCTTTTCCGAAGGAATTTGCTCATACATTGAAATAACCCACTCTTGCCCTTCAAGCAATTGATGTTCTTTGCAATATAAAAAAACAAAAGGCAAATATGCATTAATGATTAGCAGATGAGCAAAGCTTTTGCCAATTTTATTGCGGGTAGGGCTTGAAGTATACTTCTCAAAAGTATAATGATGTTCCCAGAATGATGAAGTCTTTATTGAAAAAAGTTTCATCATTTTTTTTAACGTCATTTTTTCCCAGGCAATCATTAATTGATTTGAATTTTGGTATAAGAAGTATGCCCATTGAGCAATTCGTATGGTAGGAAAGGAAGGTGGATGAATTTTAGAAAATTTCCATAGAGTAGATGGCAAAGGGGTTAAAGAGTATTTTACAGACAGATGTCTGTATTCATTAATTAGTTCTTTCACATAATTATTCGTTGAACGTTCTGGCAGCAGCCCAGATTGACCAAAAAGTAAGGCCTCAAGCACAAATAAATTGTCTGCATTTTTTTTAACAACATGCAATGGTGTTGCCTGAGCAAGCATTAAAAAAGCCTGTGCATTGGCTTTCAGTCCAAAGCTGTATGCCAATAATCTATAAAAAGTCTCCTCCCAGTTGTTTTGTGTATCTTTTAGTTCGCTTTGTATTAACAATGATTTTTTACTGAGCTTTGAAACAGCCATACTTTCAAAATAAGTACTGATGGGATAATCAATTGTATTAATTTTATCAATGCAAGCAATAGGTTTATGATTTTCGTATAGGCTTTTATATTCCTCTATTATTGAGGATTGAACAGATAGCTGTATGGTTAATATTGGTTGCTGTTTGCTATTATATACATCTGTATCATAATTTGCTACTACGTGCAAAATAATATTATCGTAATTTTCATCTTCAAAATGTTTATGTAAATTCCAATCTGAGGCGTTTTTGTGAATTTCTATATTTCCAGCCCATTCAATACCATTGTATCGGATACGAGCGTTAAAAAAATCCGGTCCGGCATCGGAGTTCTTGGTTCCAACATGGATAATTTCTACTTTTTTCCCTTCTTTCGAAAAGAGTTCTTCTTCATTAAAGAGCCTATATTGCCACAAAAACTGAAGAAAGTCCTCTGTCATTCCTGATGATTAAATAATATTATAATTTTTCAGTAGTTTACGCATTTCCTCTCTCATTTGTTTCGTTGCTTCTTCTGCTTTTTGGTCATAATTTTCATCTATACTTGCATAAATAATTGCCCGCGAAGAGTTTACTATCAATCCACAATTTGAATTTATGCCATATTTAACCACTTGTTCCAAATCGCCGCCTTGTGCACCAACTCCCGGAACAAGAAGAAAATGTTCGGGCACAATTTTTCTGATTGATTCTAACATTTCGGCTCGCGTTGCTCCTACAACATACATCATTTTTTCTTTATCTGCCCATTTTTGAGAGGTTTTTAATACATTTTCGAATAAAAACTCGTATTCATTATTTTCGAAATACTGAAAATCGGAAGCACCTGAATTTGAAGTCAATGCAAGCAAAATAACAAACTTATCCTTAAATTGCAAAAAAGGTATTACACTATCGCTACCCATATATGGGGCAACAGTTATCGCATCGAATGGAAGAGTTTCAAAAAAGGCTTTTGCATATTGAGTAGAAGTATTTCCAATATCACCACGTTTTGCATCTGCTATCAGGAATATTTCAGGATAGTTTTGTTTGATATACCATGCAGTTTTTTCAAGACTTTCCCATCCCTTTTTCCCATAAGCCTCATAAAAAGCAAGGTTAGGTTTATAGGCTATAACGTAAGGTGCTGTTTTATCAATAATTGCCTTATTAAACGCAAAAATGGGATCGGATAAGTCAAGTAGAAATTTTGGAATTTTAGTTATATCGGTATCTAACCCAACACACAAAAAGCTTTCTTTTTGTATTATTTGCTCAACAATACTTTGAAAAGTCATAACCTTTATATTTGTTCTGATTCTTTTAATTTTTCTGCATTTTCGGCTACCTGAAGCTGATTGATTAACTCATCCAAGTCGCCATTCATAATTGAATCGAGGTTGTATAAAGTAAGATTTATACGATGGTCGGTAACACGGTTTTGTGGATAGTTGTAAGTTCTGATTTTTGCCGAACGATCGCCGGTAGAAACCATTGTTTTGCGTTTTGCACTAATGGAATCGAGATATTTTTGATATTCCAGATTATAGATTCGTGTACGTAGCTCATTTAAAGCTTTTTCATAATTTTTTATTTGCGATTTTTCGTCTTGAATACTTACCACAATACCAGTAGGAATGTGTGTTAACCGAACAGCCGAATAAGTAGTATTGACCGATTGTCCGCCGGGTCCGCTCGAACAAAAGGTTTCTTTTCTTATATCATTCATATTTAATTGAATATCGAATTCGTCGGCTTCTGGGAATACAGCTACTGTAGCTGCCGAAGTATGCACCCTTCCTTGAGTTTCAGTTTGAGGAACACGTTGTACACGATGAACGCCTGATTCGAATTTCAAAATTCCATAAACACCATCGCCAATCACTTTAAAAATAATTTCTTTATAGCCACCAACTGTACCTTCGGTAAAGCTATTAATTTCAATTTTCCATTTTTTCGATTCGCAGTATTTTGTGTACATTCTAAACAAGTCGCCTGCAAATATAGAAGCCTCGTCGCCACCTGTTCCTGCACGTATCTCAACAATAGCATTCTTGGCATCCTCGGGATCTTTGGGAAGCAGCAATATTTTTATTTCATTTTCCAACTCTTCTTGCCGAACAAGTAAGTCATCAAGTTCAGCTTTGGCCATTTCTCTGAGTTCTTCATCTTTTTCGGTATTTAAAATATTTTTTGCCGACTCAATATTGCTCAACACATTTTTATATTCTTTGTATGCTTTTACAACAGGTTCCATTGCTTTGTATTCTTTGTTTAACGCAACAAAACGTTTCATGTCGGCAATAACTTCAGGATTGGTTAATTGTTCGCCTATTTCCACAAACTTTGTTTGAATTCCTTCCAATTTTTGCAAAATCATGTTCTCTGACATAACCTTTATTTTGAATAATAATAATTTCCTGTTGAGCTTTTTATAGTTAGTTCATTACGAGCACTCTCTTCACAATATCCAATAATCTGCGAGTCAATGGATAAATCCTTAGCAACTTGCATCATGCTGCTGGCAGTTTTTTCATCGGTATATATTTCAAGCCGATGACCCATATTAAAAACACTATACATCTCTTGCCAGCTACAATTTGAACTTTGTTGAATAATTCTGAAAACAGGTGGTAATGGGAAAAGATGATCTTTTACAATATGAATGTTCTTGGTAAAATGAAGCACTTTGGTCTGGCCACCACCAGTACAATGAATAATACCTGTTATTTTATCTCTGTAAACCGGAATGATTTCCTTTAACAAAGGAGCATACGTGCGTGTTGGCGATAATAAAAGTTTACCGATTGTTAAACCTGTTTCTGGTTCTATATCAGTCAAATGGTGTTTTCCGGAATAAATTAACTGCTCCTCTATGTTTCCATCATAACTTTCTGGATATTCGGCAGCATAACGATGATGAAGCACTTCATGCCGGGCAAAGGTTAAACCATTACTTCCTATTCCGCTATTATATTCGTCTTCGTAGGTAGCTTTTCCATAAGAAGCAAAGCCTACAATAACATTTCCTGGTTTAATATCAATATTGATAACTTCTCGCTTGGCAATTTTTGAAAAAACAGTCGAATCAACAATAATGGTTCGAACTAAATCGCCAACATCAGCAGTCTCTCCACCCGATAATACCGTTTCTATACCATAAGATGATAATTTCTGTGCAAGCTCGTTGAATCCATTTATAATTGCAGAAACCACTTCACCTGGTATTAGATGCTTATTTCTGCCAATGGTAGATGAAATGATAAAAGGTCCCAATGAGCCAACACATAACATATCATCTAGGTTCATATACAGTGCATCAGCTGCAATGCCCTTCCATACAGACAAATCTCCTGTTTCTTTCCAATACAAATAAGCAAGTGATGATTTTGTGCCTGCACCATCGGCATGCATAATAATGGCTTCATTTGATGTTTTCTGAAAAACATCAGCAATAATTTTACAAAAGGTATTGTTATAGATGCCTTTATCAAGCTTACTAATAGCTTTATGTACATCTTCTTTTTGCGAGCTTACTCCTCTTTTTTCATATTTATTTGTTTCCATATTTTCATAAAAAAAGCGTTCCGGCAATAAATACCGGAACGCTATAAAATATTTTATAAACTTACTCGTTTTCGTCGTTTGAATTATCTTCGGTTGATGGAGGAATAGGCAAGTTTTGAGGTAAAGTGGTATTTTGTTTCTTTGAAACATAATCTTCGCGAAGTACTCTAAATTCAGTACGACGGTTATACTGATGGCATACTTCCTGTTCTTCAACAGTAGCCAACGATTTGATGAACTTTTCTGTTAACACCTGACCTTCTTTTAAGAAACCAGGATAACGTTCGGCCATTTTTTTGTCTACAACTTTGGGGTTGGTTTCGCCATAACCTTTAGCAACCAAACGTTCTGGTTCTATTCCCTTTTCAATTAAGTAGTTCACAACAGATTGAGCACGTTTTTGCGATAATTCGAGGTTATATTTATCATCAGCTCTAAAGTCTGTATGAGAGCCCAATTCAATTACTATATTGGGATTGTTATTTAGGGTTTCTACTAATTTATCCAAAGAAACCATAGATTCTGGTCTTAAATCCCATTTTCCTAAATCGTACTCAATATTGGGCAACTCAATAGGTTCGCGTATGCTTTCAAGGCAAATATCTACATTAAACTCTTTATCTTCTTCAAGGCCTCTGGTTGATTCACCAGCATTGCCATTCAAATATTTTTCTTTAGAAACCAATATTTGATAATCGGTATTTGCTTCCAGATTGAATTTATATGAGCCGTCTGCTTCGCTTTGTCCTTCAATTGTTTTTCCATCGCTTCCTTTAAGTACAATCTTTGCACCAGGAATTGGTTCATCTGTTTTACAATCCTTAATAAAGCCTTTAACAACAAACTGCAAGGGTGGCAAATAGAACATGTATATATCATCTCCACCTTTTCCTCCTTTTCTATTTGAAGAAAAATAACCTCTTTCAGCTTCGCCTTCGAATATAATACCAAAGTCATCGGCATTTGAGTTGATGGGATATTTCATGTTTACCACTTTATATTTTCCGGTTTTTGAATCAATAGTTGCTTCAAAAATATCCAATCCCCCCATTCCAACAAGATAATCACTTGAGAAATACAATTTTCCATTATTTCGTATATATGGAAATACTTCATTTCCTGGTGTATTAACTTCGGGGCCAAGGTTTATGGGTTCGGGATTCCATGGAGCACTTTTTTTATCGCGTTTAATCATCCATATATCTCTTCCACCGTAACCTCCAGGAAGATTAGCTGAAAAATATAGTGTAGTTTCGTCTTCAGAAATTGAGGGATGTCCAATGGTAGTAGAGTCAACCATTCCTTTAATAATCAATTCCTTTGGCTCATCCCAGTTAGTACCTTTTCTTTCAGCATAAAATATTTTACAGCCTAATATTAATTTCTTACTTACCTGACATCGAGTAAAATACAAGGTATTCCCTTTTAAATTTAATGAAGAGGCTCCTTCGTCATCGGGCGTATTAATAGGTAAACCTATCGGTTTTGGTTCGCTCCACTTACCCTTTCTATCTACCGAGGTTTCCCATAAATCCATAAAACCAGCACCTGTACGAGCATGAATTTCATTACCTGTTGAACCAGCTCTGTTTGATGTAAAGTATAATGTTTTATAGTCTTTCTTGGCAAAAACTGGACTAAAATCCTGATCTTTTGAATTAAAAAAAGCCATATTTTCAACAGCATACCGGGTGGGCTTTTTAATCCATTTTGCAGCCAACTGACAAGACTTAACGCCCAACTCTGCTCGTTTATCACCTGGAACCAGCTTACCGTAATTTTGGTATTCTACAATTGCTTCTTCAAATGCACCGTTCATCTTCAAAGCATCGGCATAATACAGCACTGCCAATGGATCGGGATATTTTACTTTAATAGCCTTCTTAAACCACAACTCGGCTTCTTTTGATTCGTGTAATGCTCTATAACACAATCCTATTTTAAAAACTAATTCAGCTTTTTTTACCGGATCATTATATTTAGAATAAGCCACTTTGTAGTGCTCAATAGCCTTCCAGTATTCCTCATACATAAAAGCTTCTTCGCCTTTTTGATAATCTTTAGCCTGCGGAAATACAGCTATTACTGAAAAAAGCATTAAAATAAATAAGACACTTCTTTTCATGCTATTAGTTTTATAATTTACTTCAATAAAAGTTGGGCATAAAATTAAGTATTTTTTTTCAAATTGAAAGATGAAAAATAAAAAAGGCTGTTAAATTATTAACAGCCCTTTGTTTATTTTTTTTATA
>FWWL01006667.1_pt1 | contig 16485 bp, 15 predicted proteins | sample 2228331 | NCBI WGS metagenome assembly FWWL01 (sample SAMEA103939775, study PRJEB20133) | metagenome
GCAATGGCCAGGGGGCGCGCCTGGTCGCGGGTCAAGACACCGGCCGACAAGCCATATTCTGTGTCGTTGTTGAGCGCGATGGCCTCGTCATCGGTCCGGAAGGGCACCACGGGAACGACCGGACCGAAGGTTTCCTCGCGCCAGATCGCCATGTCGGTGGTGACGTTGATCAGGATCGTCGGCTCGACAAACCGGCCGCGGATGCCGCCGCCAACCACCACCTTGGCGCCCTTGGCCAGGGCATCGTCAAGCTGGGCCTTCACGCGCGCCACCTGCCGGTCGTTGATCAAGGGCCCGATGACATTGTTGCGATCGGCGGTATCGCCAACTTTGAGTCGGCTTGCCCGCTCGGCAAAACGGCGCAGAAAGTCGGCAAAGATCTTTTCGTGCACCAGGACTTTTTCAACCGACATGCAGATCTGGCCCTGGTGCATGAAGCTGCCAAAATTTGCCGCCTGGGCGGCGCGGTCGAGATCGGCATCCTCAAGAATGATCAGGCTGTCCTTGCCGCCGAGTTCGACACAGCACTTCTTCAGATGCGCGCCGCATTTGGCCGCGATCATGCGGCCCACGGGGGTTGAGCCGGTAAAGGAAATTCCCCTGACCTTAGGGTTTTCGATCATCTCGTCGCCAACCGCGCCAACCGCCTCGCGGGAGCAGGTCACCACGTTGAACACTCCCGCCGGCAGGCCTGCCTCTTCGAGCACTTCAGCAAAGAAAAGGCCGCCGATATAGGGCGTTTCTTCGGAAGGCTTCAGAACGATGGTATTGCCGGCCGCGAGAGCAAAGGCAAAGCCACGCGCCGTGAGAATGCCGGGAAAATTCCACGGGCTGATCACCCCAATGACGCCCAAGGGCTGGCGAATGGCCATCGAGACCTTCCCGTATTCCGAGGGTAGGATCTCGCCCAGAGGCGCATAAGCTGAGGCCGCGGCCGAGCGGAACACCTCGGCCACATAATGCGCCTCAAACATCCCCTTGCCGAACCAGCCCCCGCCTTCGGTCTGCACCGCCGCTACGAACTCAGGCGCGCGGCGTTCCCAGACCTCGGCAATCTTGTTTAGGAAATGCGCGCGCTCGGTGAACTTGCGGCTGGCCCAGTCGGGAAAGGCCCGGTGGGCGGCCTCGATGGCCGCGCGCATTTCGGCCCGGCCGCCTTCGGGCGCCTCGGCCCAAAGCGCGCCGGTCGATGGGTTGATGTCCGCAAAGCGCCGCGTTGGTGGCACCCAGCGGCCATCGATGTAAAAGCCCTTGAGCTGGCGTGCCGGTGCAGTGTCGAGCATCCTAAGCCTCCATGCGTTCGAATTGGTCCGATCCGGGTCGCCGCCGCCAGAGTTCGACCTTGCCTTCGCCCTTGGTTGCCGGTTGCGCCGGGGCGGGCGCACCAGAAAGCGCTGCCGGTTGTTGGGAAAGACGGGCCAGATCGGCAGAGGCGTGCGGCTGAGCGCGGGAGATGGTGCCTCGAGAAAGCGGGCGCAGCGGTGGCAACGGCTGCAACACCACCTTCCGGCTTGCCCGCTCGGCGCTTGCTTCGATGTCCCGCAGGACGGCCTGCAAGCGCTCCGAGCGCAGCGGTGCGCTGAGCGTTGGCGCGGGGCCGAGCGCCTTCCGGGGCAAGCGCGGCGCTTCCGTCGCTGGCGCAGCAGCCAAACGCTCGGCGGTTTTGACCAGGGCGGCGATGTCAAGGCCGAGCAATTGATCAGCGCTGACGCCCGTTTCTGCCGCTTGCGCCGGAACAGGAACCGGGGGCAGATCGACGTGCGTGGCAGGCTCGGGCGCAGGTGGCTCGGGGGCACGGATTTGCGCCTGAGCTTGGGGCGGATACACAAGCTTTGGGGCTCTCTGGGCAGCCACAGCACCACCGAGATAGGCCGCCTGCACCGCCGGATCGTCCCTCAACGCCTGGGCGCGGTCTTCGCGCACGATGTGGCCATTTTCGATCAGATAGCCGCGATCGGCGATCGCAAGGCTCAAACGGGCGTTCTGTTCAACGAGTAAAAGCCCTACCCCTGCGGAGCGAACCTGATTCAGGGTTGCAAACAATTCTTTTGACAACAGCGGCGAGAGCCCCAGGCTTGGCTCGTCAAGCATCAGGATGGCCGGGTTCGACATCAACGCCCGCCCGATTGCAACCATCTGCTGCTCGCCGCCCGACATGGTCCGCACGAGCTGCTTCTCACGCTCGCGCAGTTTGGGAAACAGCCGCAACACGCGGGCAAGATTTGCTTCTTGTTCTCTGCGTGCGCGTTCGGGATTGGCACCAAGAACCAGGTTTTCACGCACGCTGAGATCGCCAAAGATCCCCCGCCCTTCCGGCACCAGCGCGATCCCGTGCTCGACGATCATGTGCGGGGGAAGGCCCAGGATAGGCTCGCCTGCCATGGTGATCGCGCCATCGACCGTGCCGTCGCAGATGCCGGCGATGGCCCTGAGAAGGGTCGATTTGCCGGCGCCGTTGGCCCCGAGAATGACCACGATCTCGCCAGGCGCAACTCTGAGCGAGGCCCGCTCGAGCGCACGATGCTGGCCGTAGCGCACCGAAAGATCATGCACCTCAAGCATCGCCGTCTCCCAAATAGGCTGCGATGACCTCGGGATCGGACAGGACTGTCTCCGGCGGGCCTTCGGCAATTTTGCTGCCTGAGGCCATCACGATGCAATGGTCGCACAGGCTGCGGATGGCGTCCATCACATGTTCAACGAGGATGATCGTCCGCCCCTCGGCACGAAGCTCGCGAACGAGCGCAATTCCTTCGGCAAGCTCAGTCGGGTTGAGGCCGGCAAGCCATTCGTCAAGGAGCAACAGCTCAGGCTCGCCCGCGAGCGCGCGGGCAAGCTCGACGCGCTTCTGGTCGATATAGGTCAGGGCTGAGACGGGCATGCCGGCAAGATGCGACAGCCCCAAACGGGCCAAAAGCGCGGTGACGAACCTCCGCGCCTCCGCCCCCCATCGCCGGCGGTGGCCGAAAACCGCACCGGCAAGGACGTTTTCCTGCACCGAGAGCTCAGGCAACAGCCGAACGAGCTGAAATGTACGGCCGACCCCAAGCCGTGCAATTCGATGCGCAGAGAGGCCCGCAAGCTCTTTCCCCTTCAGCCGGATCGAGCCGGCGCTTGGCGGAAAGACGCCGGAGATCAGGTTCAACATCGTGCTCTTGCCCGATCCATTGGGGCCGATCATGCCCAGAACCTGATGCGCAGCCACATCGAAGGACAGTGAATTCACGGCAACAAGGCCGCCAAACCGGCGCGTGACCCCACGCACTTCAAGCACAGGCAAGCCTGCGGGCGCTTTCACGGCTGCCTCCAGCGGTAACGGGCGCGTTCCCAAAGCCCGACAAAGCCGCCCGGCAGAACGTAGACAATGAAAAGGAACGTCGCGCCCAGAAGCAAGAGTGTGTGATTGGGCGCCTGCGCATTCATCACTTCCCACAAGAGCATGAACGGGACAACCCCGGCAAGCGGCCCCCACAGCCGGCCTGTGCCACCCAAAAGCGCCATGATCACCACCTGGAACGATAGAATCGGCGCAAAGGCGGTGCCGGGGTCAATGTAGATATAGCGCGGGGCGACAACGGCCCCCGTCGCCGCCGCGACGGCTCCGGGAATTGTGAACAAGGCGATTTTGGTGCGCGCGGTGTCGATGCCGACATGGCGCGCGACAACCTCGTCATTGCCGATGACCCGCAAAGCAAAGCCAAGCCGCGAACGGCCGATCAACCAACCGAGAAGGAAAACAATCGTCGCCAGGACCAGGAGCTGCCAGTAGATTTGGGCCTCGCTCAGACTGGTCAAAACATACATCCCACGCTGACCGGTCTGGTTTTGCACCCAGGTGACGATCTGGCGGACGAGTTCGGCAAGACCGAGCGTGAAGATCACGAAATAAACGCCTGAGAGCCGCAGCGTGACCCAGCCCACCGCGGCCGCAAGACAGGCGCCAAGTCCCGCGGCGATAAACGGCAAAAGCCAAAGTGGCACGCTGCGAAAGCCAAGCCCCGTAACATAGCTGCCAAGACCAAAGAACGCCGCGGTGGCGAGCGAGATATAATGCGTTGGTCCGGAAAAAAGCGCCCAGCTTGTGGCCAAAACGACGAACATCGCAATCGTCGTCGCCTGGGCCAGAAGATAGCCGCGATCATACCAGGGCAAAAGCGCGCAGAGACACAGCGCAAGCGTGGAGACAATCACGGCCCGCCATTCCGATGCGGTCATACCGACGCCCTTCCGAACAGGCCCTGCGGGCGGAAGAGAAGTATGGCGAGGAACAGCGCATAGGCCGCCGCCAGCGTTAACCCCGGATCGATGAGCCGGGCAACGGCCGTTTCGGCGATCCCAAGGATGAGGGCGGCGATGATCGTGCCGCGAATGTCGCCAACCCCGCCCATGATAACGATGACGAGCGCCTTCATCGTGAACAGAACCCCGACCGAGGCATCAAGGGTGAGAAACATCGAAACAAGTGCGCCCCCCATGGCCGTGATGGCGCCGCCAAGCCCAAAGGCCAGCGCCTGGGCGGCGTGAACATTGATGCCGACAAGACGCGCGCTTTCGGGTGCCTTGGCGACAGCGCGCAACGCAAGACCGGTGCGCGTGTGATTAAGCCAGATCCACAGCGCCCCGCCGATCAGTACCGCAAGCCCAAAGGCCACGATCCGGTTCTGCCCGAAATTGCCGCCAAACAGCGTGACCGGATCGGCAAGGTAACGGTAGTTGAAAAAATCCCCGCCATAGATCCAAGTCATCAGACCCACCATCACGAAGGACAGGCCGAAGGTTGCAAGGATCGCGTCAGTCTCGAGCGCGCCCTGCGATTTCGCCCGCCGCACCAGCGGCAACAGCATCGCCCGAAAAATCAGCCAGTTCACAACATATGCGACCGGCGCCAAGACGAGAAGCGACAGCACCGGGCTGATCTGCCCGGCGGTGTAGAACCAGAAGGCAGCAAAGGCTCCTGCCACCAACATCTCGCCATTGGCCAGGTTCATGATCCGCGCCACGCCATATTGGAGATTGAGCCCCATGGCGATGAGAGCATAGGTGCCGGCCAATAAGAGCCCGCTGATCAGAATGAACATCAGCTGATCAGAATGAACATCAGTGGAGTGTCACGTAGAATGCAGGCCGCAGCCGGCGTGCCGCCGCGGCCCGTGCAGGCCGGGGCTTAGCCCCAACCCTCTTTAAGTCGGATTTCCGCGGCACCCTCACGCCCGCGCGCCATCACACCGCGGAAGACTCCATCCTGCCATTGGCCAACGGTCCAGTAGCGTTCGTTGTCGTTGTGTTCGTTGAACTGGATTTCGCCCATCACCGTCTGGTAGACATGCGAGCGGTCCTGCAGATAGGCCAAAACCACCTGACGATCGCGCGAGCCGGTTGCCTCGATCGCCTGGCCAAGGATCTCAAGCGTGGCATAGGTGGCTGCCGAGGCCCAGTAATCGGGCGGCTGGCCATGAAGCGCCTGATGCGCTTCGGCAAAGGCGCGAAAAGCCGGATCATCGGGATTAACCCCACCCATGCCGAGAACACCTTCTGCTTGGCGCCCGAACCGCGCGTAATAAGAAGGAAACGCGGTTGCCACGGCGGTGAAGAAGACCTTCGGGGCAAAATTCTGGATGATCGCCTGATCGGTCAGCGCGAAGGTGTCGCCCGGATAGGACCAGGCCACAAAGGCATCAGGATTGGCAGCCTTTGCGCCATCGATAATCGGGGCGACGTCTTGCGTGCCAAGCGGATAGCTGGTCTCGTAGACAATCTCGAAGCCAGCGTTCTGCAGGACCCCGCGTGAGATGCCGACCATTTCAATGCCAAAGGCATCGGCCACATTGACCAGAGCGACCCGGTTGCCAAGCGCGCCCCGCTCGCGCAGAGTCACGAGCACCTGAGCGCAATCCTCGGCCATCGGCCCAGTGCGGCCGAGCGTGAAGAACATGTTCGGAAACTGGCGGGAAAGCTCAGGCTGCTGGTTTGTGACGGCAGTTCCGGTGATTTGCGGATAGCCAAGTTGCGCGAAAATCGGGGCGGCGGCCAGGTTCAAGCCCGTCGAGTAGGGGGCAACCATAAAATCCACCCGGTCTTGGGTTGCCATCCGCTGCGCGGCCTGGATGGCCTGTTGCGGGTTGGTCTGGTCGTCATATTCAATAAGCTCAACGAGCGCGCGCCCTTCGGCCAATTGCAGGCCGCCGCGTTCGTTTACTTGGTGCACCCACAGCCGCACCGCCGGCCAGTGGGTGATGGCCGCGCCGCCGGCAAGCGGGCCGGTCTTTGGGGCCGCGGCCCCGAGCTTGATTGGCGCGACCTGGCTTTGGGCGCGCAGCGACTGGCCTGTTGCAGCCAGAATGCCGCTTGCTGCAAGCCCTGCAAGAACACGACGCCGCTTCATTGTTGTTCCCCCCCTTTTCATCCCGCCTTGAACAGCGGACCGTTTTCAACGTATACATTATAGTCGTGCGCGTTCGTGACCGCAAGCGATTTCGATTTGAGATATGGGCTATTTCAGGTTTTTAGCGTCGCCTTAAGAGAGTTCGGCATCAAAAGTCGACTCAAAAGTATACATCAGTGGTGATGATCAGCCACGATGTGAACGCACTTCGTCTCGAGATAATTTTCAAGCCCTTCCGGCCCACCTTCGCGCCCCATCCCGCTTTCCTTGTAACCGCCAAAAGGGTGCTTGGGATCGACGATCATCCCGTTAATCGTCAAGCCTCCGGTCCGGATGCGCTGAGCCAGGGCAAAAGCGCGCTCGATGTCGCTTCCAAAGACCGCGCCATTGAGCCCATAGCGCGTCGCATTCGCCTTTGCGACGGCGTCGTTCTCATCGTCATAGGCAATGACCGACACCACCGGTCCGAAAATCTCTTCCTGGGCGATGGTCATATCGGGGTTTACATCACCAAAGACGGTCGGCTCAACGAAAAAGCCGCGCTCGAAGCCACGCGGCCGTCCGCCCCCGCACAAAAGCCGCGCTCCAGCGGCGCGACCGGCAGCAATATAGCCCTCAACCCGCTCGCGCTGGCGGGCAAAGGCAAGCGGGCCCATCTGGGTGTCAGGCTGAGCTGGGTCGCCCACACGGATCGCGCGCACAGCGGGCACGAACAGATCGAGAAATTCGCGCAAGCGGCCGCGGGGAACAAGGATGCGCGTCAGCGAAAAACAGACCTGGCCCGTGATTGGCATCGAATAGGTCAAAAGTGTGGGCAACGCGCGGTCAAAGTCCGCATCCGGCATCAGCACTGCCGCTGATTTCCCACCAAGCTCGAGAGAAACGCGCGCGAGCCGGTCGGCGCAAACCTTCATGATGTGCTTCCCCACCGCCGTTGACCCGGTAAAGGCCACCTTGTCGATGCCGGCGTGGCGCACAAGGAAATCGCCCCCCTCGCGGCCGGCGGGCACCAGATTAAACACCCCCCGTGGCAGGCCTGCTTGTTCCAGGCACTCTGCCAGGATATACGCTTCAAGTGGGGTTTCAGGGCTTGGCTTGGCGACCATGGTGCAGCCCGCGGCAAGACCGGCCGCAACTTTGTAGCTAAGCAGCACCATCGGCGCATTCCACGGTGCAATCGCCGCGCAGACCCCAACCGGTTCCCGCAACACGCGGACAGGCCCGCCATCATCGCGCCGCCGATCATCGCGGAAGGGAAAGGTGCGAATAAGCTCGGCATAATAGCGAAAAAGTGTCGCATTCTGGCTCACGAGCCTTTTTGTGAGCGTGATTGGTGCTCCAACCTGAGTTGTCCAGGCCCAGGCAATTTCCCCAAGGCGGGCTTCGATCAGCTCGGCGGTTCGTGCCAAAATGGCCGCGCGTTCATGCGGGCTCATCCTCGGCCAGGGGCCATGATCAAACGCAAGCCGGGCCGCGGTGACCGCACGGTCTATCTCCTCGCGGCCGGCTTCGGGATAGGCAAACAGTCGCTCTTCGGTGACCGGGGAAATGACCTCGACCATGCGCCCGGACCTTGGCGTGACCCATTCACCGTCGATGAAAACCCGCTCTGGGACACGCGGTAACGACTGAACAGGCGAAACGTGGTTCACAGGCTCCCCCTTGGTGTCCGCGTGGCTCGCTTCGGAAATTTGTATGCACAAATTTGGAAAGATGCAATTCTTTCGTCATAAAAGGGGTTCAACGGTATACATTGCCTTTGCAGGCCCTCCCATCAAACACGCACGCGGGCGCTGCTTCAAGTTGTGGGCCACAACGTCGCCTCAGCGCCGGGCAAGCCACGTTGCGATGTCGGGGAACAGAGTGAGGATGAACAGACAGAAAATCATCATCAGAACAAAGGGCAGCGCGCCGAAAAAGATCGTCCCAACACGCAAGGAAGGATCGGTCAGCGCGGCGCGGATCGTATAGACCGAAAGCCCAAAGGGTGGGGTCAAAAGGCCAATTTCGACCGCAATCACCGTCATCACCCCAAACCAGATCAGATCAAACTGCGCCGCCGTTGCAATTGGCAAAGCAATGGGGAGCACGATCAGCATGATCGAGATCGAATCGATGAGACACCCGAGCAGGATGATCACGCCCAGATAGAGCACCAAAAATCCCCAAGGGCCGAGGGGGCTTTCCAAAAGCGCATGCGCAAGCACCTGCGGCAGGCTCGTCATGGCCAACATCCGGGAGAAGAAGGTTGCAGCCACGATCAAGAACAAGACTGAGACAGTGATTTGCCCGGTCTCGACGAAGAGCGTCCAAAATGTCGCTCGATCAAGGGAACGGCGTGCGAGCGCAATGATAAGCGCTCCCAATGCACCCACGGCGCCCGCCTCCGTGGGATTGAAGAAGCCAGAATAAAGCCCACCGAGCACCAACGCGATCAGCCCCACAATCGGCATGCCCTTTTGCAGCAACGCAAAGAGGCTAAGGGGGGAAGCGGCGGTCGCACTGACCGTGCAGTCAAAGATCATGTTGGGACGCACGCGCGCCAGGGTGACGATCATGAGCGCGAACAGCCCCGCAAGCAGCAGGCCAGGCCCCACTCCCGCGAGAAACATTCGGCCAACCGATTGCTCGGCCACAACCGCATAGACGATCATCAACAGCGAGGGCGGGATCAACATGCCCAAGACGGAGCTTCCCGCCACCACCCCCGTGGCGAACCGGCGGCTGTAGCCATGCCTGAGCATTTCCGGGACGGCGACGCGCGCAAAGACGGTGGCCGAGGCAATGGAAATACCGGTAATCGCAGCGAAGGCTGCATTGGCAAAAACTGTGGCAACGCCAAGACCGGCCTGCAGCCTGCGCAAGAGGCGCTCGAAGACATCAAAAGTATCTTTGCCAACACCCGAATGCGTCACAAGAAGCCCCATCAAGACGAACAAGGGCACAACCGCAAACAAATACTGGCGCAAGCTGTCATTGGCAGCGGCCCCCGCCATGCGCAGCGCAACCATATCGTTGCGCATAACCGCCACGGCAACAAAACTCACTGCGATCATGGCCATGCTGATTGGCATCCCAAGCGCGATCAGGACCAGCAAAGCGGCAATGGCGGCGATTCCAACCTCGAGTCCACTCATGGTGCCGTCCTTTTGTCGCCTGTCGAACGGGGGGCAAGCGCGGCCCGAATTCCGTTCAACACGTTGAGAACACATTGCAGTGCGGCCACCGTTAAGCCAAACAGGATCACGGCGCGGAACGGCCAGGTGGGCAGGGTTACAATCCCGGGAACACCAATGAATTCTCCACGTGCGATCTCGCGCTCAAGAATGGTCAGTGTGGCGCGTGCAATGATGGCCAGCATGACCGCGCCGACGAGGTCGAAGGCCGCGCCAAGGGCTGCGCCAAGGCGCGGAAGCCTTTCGCGGACAGGAAGATACAGCATTTCCGCGCGTGCGAGCCGGTCGTGTCGAAGAGCTGTGGCAAGTTGAAGGTAGACGATGAGGACGAGCGTAAGCGCCCCTGCTTCCGACACCATGGGCAAAGAGAAGCCAAATGTGTTGCGCACGGCGATGTCGGCAGCGATCAGGGCCATCAGCGCGCCGATCAGCACCGTGCCAAGCGCAGCCAGGCCATCGACCAACCAAGACCAAGCCCTGGCTGTGCGGGCTTTAAGACGCGCGCGCGCCGAAACCGGCGCGCCGCCTGTGGGCAAGGGGTGGGCGCACATGCCCAAGCACTCACTGTATTAGGCCTTCGTCCCAGGCGCGCAGTGGGCTCTCGCCCCGCGCCCGTAGCCCCTCCATATAAGCGCGCAGAAAGCGTGCACCTGCCGCACCGGTCCGGGCGACAAATTCCTTGCTTAAGTCCGGCAGGGCATTGACCCACGCGATCCGCTCTTCTTCTGGCAGAGTGGAGAGCTGCACGGGCTTTGGCTGGTTTGCGCCGAGCTCAACCATTCGCTGTAAAGCCGCTTCGCGCCGTTCAAGGACATCGCGCGCGTGGCTTTCGGTATAATAGCGCCCTGCGGCACGCAGGGCATCTTGCACCTCGGCTGGCAAACGGTCCCAAGCGGCGCGGTTGATGGCAATTGCCCCCGAAAAGGCCGTGCCCATGTCGACCACCGTGATGTAAGGTGCAACTTCATAAACCCGTGTGGGCAGGATCCCGAGCGCGAGCGAAAGTGTTCCCTCAGAGATCCCGGTTTGAATGTCGGTGTAATAGGTGGTCAGCGAGCCGTCCACCGCCGTGGCGCCCGTGCCACGCAGCCAATTGGCCAAAAGGCCCGGGGCGGAAATCTTCATCCCCTGCAAGTCAGACAGGCGCTCGATTGGGCGCGTGGTGTAAAGGTCGTAGCTATCGGTTGCGGTCAGACCAAGAACAACCAATCCGTATTGCGCCCATTCGTTAGCGAAGTCTTCGTTTGTGGCAAGGAGCTCCCACATTAGGTCAAGCTGTGCGGGCGGATTGGCGGTTGCAAAGGGGGTGAACATCGAAACTTGGCTGAGCGGCAGCTGCCCGGGTTCAAGCATAGAGAACACCCAGCCAATATCGGTGATCCCGTCTTCAACCGAGCTTAGGGTGGCATTGGCACGGTACAGAACGCCGCCAAACGCCTCTTGCCACTCAATCCGATAGCGGCCGGTCTCGGCCAAAATCTCATCGACACGGGCCATGAAGTGGGTCTGCATCATCCCGACCCAGGGGATCGTGGTGGGATGGCTCGAGGCGATCGTGAGCGTGATCACCTCTTGCGCCGAAGCGCTGACGGGCCCCGCGAGGGCGAGAGCAAGCATGAGCGTTCGAAATGTCGACATGGTTTTCCTCCCTTGTCGGGTGCGGGTGTTCGGCCAAGGCGGGCTCTAAGAAACCCTTCATTGGCCCGTTGCCCGCTGCCGGCACCCAGAAGGCAGCGGGCACAGAGGCAGCGTTGCTGCAAGGCTCGTTTTGCCGAGCTCAGCCAAGCTCAGCGACAAAGCCCTCTAAGATCTCGGTCGCAAACGCGAGCGACTCAGGGTCAGAAAAGCGCCCCTCGGTCACTTTGGCATTGGCGAAGGGGACGACGATCTCTCGGCAGGCGAAAACCTTGGCCAGCATCCCATTGAGAACATATTTAAGATGGGCTTGCGCACGCACGCCCCCAAGCGCTCCACCCGAGACGGTGACAACAAGACAAGGCTTGCCGCGAAAGACGGACTCATAGGCCGGGCGCGAGGCCCAATCGATGGCGTTTTTCAGAAGGCCTGGGATGGAATAATTGTATTCGGGGGTGACGAAGACCACACCCGCGGCCCGGCGGACCTGTTCAATCCAGGCCAAAACCGCTCTGTGACCCACAAGATCGGCATTATAGAGCGGCAAAAGGCCGGGATCGGCGATCTCAACCTCAGCTTTCTGAACGATCTTTTCGGCCAAAGCCGCCATGAGCGCGCGCGCTGAGGAAGCTGCGCGCAAACTCCCAGGGACGAACAGCACCCGCGGCATCGCCACTAGCTCCGCGCGCGGCGTGCGAGCTCAGCGCGGATTTCAGCGCCATGCTCGTTAAGAACGGGGGGCGGGCGCACCGTGAGTTCTGCCTCCCCATCGAAATTATAGGGCGCGCGAACGGTGGTGAACGTTCCAAGCACGCGCGAAGGAACAGAGATCTTGAGCTTGAGATGTTGCGCCTGCGGATCCTCAAGCGCCTCGTCAGAATCGTAGGCCGGTGCGTGCGGCACCTCGTGGGCCAAAAGTCGCTCACACCATTCGGCGCGCGGACGCGTTTTGAATACCGGTGTTAGGATTTCAATCAGCGCGTCCTGATGACGTATGCGATCGAGTCGCTCTGCGAAACGGGGGTCTTGGGCCAGATCCTCACGCTCGGTCGCTTTGAGAAGGCCTTCCCAGAACTTCGGGGGCGAGGAGAGGTGCAGGGCGATCCACTTGCCGTCGGCACATTCGAAGACATAGCTTTGCGAAACGCTCGGGCGCGACAGAGGCCCCATCACCTCACCTTCTGCGAAGAAATGCGTGAAACTGTCGAGGTTGAAATGGACCATTGCCTCGAGCATCGAAATGTCGATGCGCCGACCCTTGCCTGTGCGATTGCGTTCAACCAAGGCCGCAAGGCAGGCCATGGCCGCATATTGGCCAGTCACGGCATCGGCAATAGCAGGCCCTATGACGCGTGGATTGGTGGGCGGGATCAACAGCCTTAAATAGCCCGACGCCGCCTGTGCCACCGTGTCGTAGGCTGGTCGATCCCGCGCGGGCCCTGAGGTGCCAAATCCTGAGATCGCGCAATAGATGAGTTCAGGGCGGAGAGGGCGTAGGTCGGCCTCGCCGACACCGAGCTTTTCTGCCACCCCCGGGCGGAAGTTTTGAATGAAGATATCCGCGGTGGCAATCAGGTCGTAGAAAACCCGTCGGTCAGACGGATCGGCGGTGTCAAGAGCGATCGAACGCTTGTTGCGATTGTAGGTCTGGAAATGGGGGCTATAGAGTCCGCCCTTGAACGCGCGGAAAGGATCGCCACTTCCGGGCCGTTCGACCTTGATGACATCAGCGCCCAAATCGGCAAGGTGCATGGCAGCGGCCGGCCCCGTGATATAAGTGCCAAGCTCGACCACGCGAATGCCTTTGAGAATGGCAACCATTCGGGTCACTCCGCAGCTGGCGTTGCGGTGGCGGGTTTGCCGTCGTATTGGATTGCAAGATCGGCGTGGTACGACAGAATGAAGCCAATTGGCCGCTGGCTTTCTTCGTAAAGATGCGCCGCAAGGCCGGCGGCACGGGCAATGAGCGGCACCGCTTTCAGCGCTGGCAAGGGCCAGCCGGCATCGAGCAGCGTTGCCGGAATTGCACCCGAAACATTGATGGGCAAAGGTCGCTCAAAGATTCCGCTTGCATGCGCACCAAGCAGGCGCAGCATTGCGACATGCTTGCCCGCAAGCCCCAACTCTTCGGCAAGCGCAAGCAGCCGATCGGCCCGCGGATCGCTGGTTGTGTGTTGGGGATGGCCTAGCCCCGGCACTTTGTCGCGGGCTGCTTTAAGGCGTTGCAGATTGTCGATCACGAGCTCTTCCGCGGGTCGGCCTGAGGTCTCGGCAGCGGTAACCAACTTGGCCAAATAACGTCCCGCGACCTCGGAGGAGCCCGCAACAACGCTCCCCATGCCCAAAAGCCCTGCGGCCATGGCGCCTTGCCAGGCCTCGGGCGCGGCGGCCAACGTCATCCGTGCCGCCTGAACCGAAGGCACAAGCCCATGCTCTGCGATTGCGACAAGGCAGGCGTCGAGCATTTGGCGCTGGGCATAAGTGGGTTTCCCGCCAAGAACGAGCAACCAGAGGAAGCTCGAAAAATCGATCTTTCCGATCAAATCGCGGCAGAGATCATAGCCGCGCACCGTGATCGACTGCGCGTCCGAGGTGGAGATGGCGGTGTAGGGATGATCTTGTTTTCCGATACGCATGGAGAGCAACTTTTCGTATAGCGAAAAAATTTCCTGTTGCCGAAATAATCGCGGCCCGTTAGAAGTTTGTCAAGAGCGATCCAGAGCCCGGCCTCAGAAAGCCGCCAACGCGGCGCAGGAACCACAAGCCCGAATCGCGAGGTGAAAGCGGAGGAGGAAATGCGCGACGTCAACCAATTCTCGATCACCGAGGCCGTAAAGGCTTCTTTCAATACTGAGCCCGGAAGCCGGTTCGAACGGCTTTTGCACGGGCTCATCGATCACCTGCACGACTTCACGCGCGAGCATCAGCTGACACATGCCGAATGGATGCGCGTTCTTCAGTTCCTCTACGATTGCGGAAAGATCTCCACGCCCGAGCGACAAGAATTCATCCTTTTGTCCGATGTCTTGGGCTGGTCGGCCTTGGTCGACATGATTAACACGAAAGGCGGTGCGACCGAGGGGTCAAACCTTGGCCCGTTTTATCTCGAAGATGCCCCGCGCAAGCCGCTTGGGGCGGATTTGGCCGGTGATCGGTCTGGGGTGATTCTTCTCGTGCATGGCCGCGTTACCGACACCCTGCATCGTCCACTTGCCGGTGCCATCGTTGATACCTGGCAAGCTGATGGCAGCGGGACCTACCCAATCCAGGAACAAAGCCAGGGGCAGAACAAATACGACCTGCGCGGCGTGTTCGAGACCGATCCCCTGGGGCGCTACTGGTACACGACCGTGTTGCCGAAACCCTACACCGTCCCCTACGATGGGCCGGTCGGCGACCTGCTCAGAGCAGGCAATCGCCACGCCTGGCGACCGGCGCATTTGCACTTCATCGTTCGCGCACCAGGCATGACCAGCATCACCACTGAGGTCTTCTTTGAAAACACGGAATACCTCGACAATGATGCCGTCTTTGGCGTGCGCAAGTCGCTCATCGCCAAGCTCATGCCCGCGCGTGCCGGAAACGTACCCGATTTGTCCATTACGCGCCGGCCTGATGCAGTGGTATGCTTTGATTTTATCCTTGCCCCCGAGGGGTGAGATGACCGGGGACAACAGCGAAAACGGCGAAAAGCCGAGCGAATTTGTTGAGTCGCTCGCGAAGGGGCTTGCGATCCTTGAGGCCTTCGACGCTGATCATCCGCAGATGACCTTATCCGAGGTGGCGCGGCGGGTTGGGCTTAGCCCCGCTGCCGCGCGGCGTGCACTTTTGACGTTGCAGACCCTGGGTTACGTGGGGGTGAACAACAAGCGGTTTTATCTGCGGCCAAAGATTTTGACTTTGGGCTCGGCGTTCCATTTCGCCGCCCGTGTCGACGAGGTGCTGCAGCCTGACCTGCGCGCGCTCGTCGCCCAATTTGGCGATGCGTCATCTGTTGCAACGCTTGAGGGGAACGATGTGATTTACATTGCCCATGTCTCGGTGCAGCGGGCGCGTCGGGCTGCGGCGGTCATCGGGGCGCGGTATCCGGCGCATGCAACGTCCCTTGGGCGCGTGTTGCTGGCTGATCTGCCCGCCGCGGAACGCCGTGCTCGGCTAACAGCTGGGCCGCTTGTGGCGTTGACCCCGCTCACGCTCACCGACCCGGACGTGCTTCTGGCAGAGCTCGAGCGCGTGCGCGTTCAGGGCTTCGCAACGGTCGTCGACCAGCTTGATTTTGGCATCACCGCGCTCGCTGTACCCATCCGCGACCCTTCCGGGCGTACGGTGGCAGCGTTGAATACCTCAGGCTACACAGGGCTTGTCACCCCCGAAAGCCTGATCGCCGAACGCTTGCCAGCCCTGCGCGAGGCTGCCGCCCATATTGGTCACAAGCTTGCCCGCTATCCCGTGCTTCTCGCCGCCCTCAACCAATAAGCGCGCCTCTACCTTTGGCGAGCGCACCATCGTCGTGCCCAACGTTTGACTGAATCGAAAGGGAGGAACCTCATGTGTACTCTTTGCGTTCCAGGCCTGAAGACGACGGCAAGCGCGGTTTCACACCGGCTTGTCCGGGCACCGGCCGATGAAGGGACAGGCCAAGCGGCCTTGCTTCTCGAGAAGGCAGGCCGCCCCGGTGTGCGGGTGCTGCTCAGGGGTGGGATTATTCTTTCCGTCGATCCCGAGGTCGGCAACTTTGCCAGCGGCGATGTTTTGATCGAAGGCAACCGGATCGCTCAAATTGGTCCAGATCTGAGGGTGACCGATGCGCTTGTCATCGATGCGCGAGGCAAAATTATCATGCCGGGCTTCATCGACACCCACCACCACCTCTTTGAAACCGGGCTGCGCTCGACCTTGCCCGATGCGATTGTCGTGGGCGACGGAGCGCCCGAGCACGCCCGCAACTATTACGAAGTTATGCTGCTCAATTATTCGCAGCATTACCGGCCGGAGGATGTCTATATCAATTCGCTTTATGGCGGGCTTGCCCAGCTTGATGCCGGCGTGACTACGGTGATGGATGTCAGCCAAATCCATCATTCCGCGGCCCACAGCGATGCGGCCATTGCGGCGCTAAAAGATGCAGGCCGGCGGGCAGTGCTTGGCTATTTCGAAGGCTGGTGGGAAGGCAAAGAATATCCCCATGGGGCGCGTCGGCTCCGCAGCACCTATTTCAATTCTGACGATGGTATTCTGCCTATGGTAATGGGCGTTGAAATCTACATACCTGGATATGAAGAAGCCTGAGCC
>FWWL01006668.1_pt1 | contig 16479 bp, 15 predicted proteins | sample 2228331 | NCBI WGS metagenome assembly FWWL01 (sample SAMEA103939775, study PRJEB20133) | metagenome
CGATCTGCTTCTGCTGCTCTGCCGGATTGACGCCGGTATTCTCGGGCAGGATCGACTTGGTCTGGACGAACAGCTTGGCCTGCGATTCATAGGTATTGGGGATCATCGCGACCGCCAGCCAGCCAACGAGACAGATCACCCAGGCGATCGCCATGGCAATCCAGCGGCGTTGCCACACGCTGTGTACCGCGATCCGGAATTCTTCGTACAGGCCATTCATCGGTCAGGCTTTTCTTTCGCTGTTGCGCTGCGGGCGGTCAGGCTTGGGCCTTAGAACATGCTTTCGGGGATGATAATGACATCGCCGGGCTGCAGCAGCACGTTCGCGCGGCTGTCACCCTTCTTGATGAGATCACCCAATTTGATCGGATATTCCTGCTGGCGACCCGATACCTTGTCGAAGCGCACCAGCTTGGCGCGGTTGCCCGCGGCGAATTCGGACAGGCCACCGACCGCGATCATCGCGTCGAGCAGCGTCATGTTGGCGCGATAGGGGATCGAGGCGGGCTTTTCGGTCGCGCCGACGATGCGCACCTGTTGCGAGAAGGTGCCGGCAAAGCTGTTGACGATCACCGAGACGATCGGCTCCTGGATATACTGCGACAGCTGCAGCTTGATGTCCTCGGCCAGCATGGTCGGGGTCTTGCCGACGGCGGGCATGTCGGTGATCAGCGGCGTGGTGATCCGGCCATCGGGCCGCACCTGCACCTTCGCGCCAAGCTCGGGATTGCGCCAGACGAACACGGTCAATTCATCGAGCGGCCCGATGATATATTCCTCGCCGGGCCCATCGGAGAGCGAAACGAACGATGCCGGAGGAAGCTGCGGGCCGGTCGAGGTCGTGGCGCAGGCCGCCAGCAGAGCGGTGGTCGCCAGGGCCGCGATGGCCATTTTCAACAGACGGAGCAGTTCCATTTCAACACCTTTTTCGTCGCCCCGCGAATCCCCGAGGCACAGCGGTTTGCCGGGCCGGGTTCACGCAGATTGGCAGCAGCTATGACGAAAAAGGGTGAACATAGCGTTAGTGTTTGATGGCGAAGATGATTTTACGATGTTGGAGCGGGTGGTGTGCGGGCTTGCGCAGCCCTGCGTCACGCGCGCCCCCTCACCCGATCCGGTCCCCTGCGAAGGCAGGGGCCCATCTCCAGACGGTCAGGCACGGGACTCCATAACCATCCCCGCTCACCCTGAACCTGTCGAAGGCCTTGCGAAACCCTTCTGCCTCCCTCCCCGTCATTCCCGCGAACGCGGGAATCCCGCTTGTTTCCCGCTCTTTGTAAAGAAAGCGGGACCCCCGCCTGCGCGGGGGTGACGAGAACAGTATCTTGACCGCAAGCGCGGGGCCTTCGACAAGCTCAGGCTGAGCGGACGGGGTATCTGTGTCAAACTTCGAAAAGTCATCAATCAACATTCCTGCGATTGATGCCAACAAGCAGTGCGATCATATTGATCCAATGATGCACATCGTCAAACGCCTGCTTGTTCGTTGGTCTCGGCAACAAGCTTCAGGACTTGCGCAGTCATATAGCGGCAGAACATTCGGAGAAAGATGGCGCGGCTACAAAAAATCAGAGCGCGCCGATTCAAAAATGCTCCTCATTGCCATGGCGCCGAGTTTTATCGTCACCGCGCTTTTGGAGTTCGGAATTCTGAATTCGGAGACATGGCCGGCGGCCTTTCTCATCGCCTTGGGCTGGCTTATAATCATCGGTGCGTTCACCATGAAAACCTACGTGCAATCTGCATGGCATCACATCCGGCGTCGACGGTAATTCGAGAGTGATGACGCCCCTTTAATCCTGACCATAGACCTTGCAGAGCCGTTGTGTGAACTGAGCATCCATCATCAGAAAGCTAAGTTTGATCCCTCACCCCCGCAACCGCGCCAGAAACCGCGCCCAGCCGCGTGACCACTTGTTGAACACCTTGCCCTCATCCGAAGCAAAGGCCGCCGCCTTGATGTGCTCCGAGCGGTTGGGATAGGGCACGATCAGGCTGGCGACGCCGAAGGTCGAGGATTTGCCCGCGATCATCATCGCGATCGGCAGGATCAGGTCGCCCGCGCCGCGCCCAACCACGGTGCCGCCGATCACCTTGCTGCCCTTCTTGACCAGCTTGACGAAACCGGTGACCTCGCGCTCGGTCACCGCGCGGTCGTTATGGTCGAAATCCTCGCGCCATATGGTGATCTTGTCGCCGTGCACCTTGCGCGCCTCTTCCTCGGTCATCCCGACCTGCGCCAGTTCGGGATCGGTATAGGTGACCCAGGGCAGCGCTGAATAATTGGCCTTGGTCGGAACGCCCAGGCTGATCTCGAGCGCGACATTGCCGCCTTCGTATCCGCTGGCATGGGTGAAGCGCGGGCCGTCTCGGCAGTCGCCGATCGCATAGATGTGTTTTGCGCTGGTCCGCCGCCGGGCATCGACCCGGATGCCCTTCTTGTCAAAGGCCACGCCCGCGACCTCCAGCCCCAGCCCGTCGAAATTCACTTCGCGCCCGGTGGCGATCAGCAGGTGCGTGCCCTCAAGCGTGCGCCCGTCCTTGAGCGTGAGCGCGAGGCCGTCGGCGGTCTTCTCCACCGCAGCGCCCTCGGCATCGTGGATCAACTCGACGCCTTCGCTTTCCAGCCGCTCGATCACGATCTTCGCGGCATCACCATCGTCCTTGGGGAAAGGCCGCCCGAGCGTCGCTACCACGACCTGAGACCCCAGCCGCCGGAAGCTCTGCGCCAGTTCCATGCCGATCGGCCCACCACCCAGCACGATCAGCCGCTGGGGCAGCTCGGTCAGATCCCAGACATTGTGGTTGGTGAGATAGGGCACCGCATCGAGCCCCCTGATCGGCGGGACGAAGGCGCGGCTGCCCACCGCGATGACGATGCGCGGCGCGCTATAGGTCCTGCCATCGACCACCACGCTTTTCGGCCCGGTAAAGGTCGCGTCGCCGCGCACGACCTCGACGCCCATGCCCTCGAAGCGCTCGACGCTGTCATGCGGTTCGATGGTCTTGATCGCCTGGTGCACCGCATCGTGCACCGCGCGGAAATCGACGACGGGCTCGACAGAGGCCATGCCGAACTCGCTCGCGGTGCGCAGGTCGTGCGCACGGTGCGCGGCGGAGATCAGCGCCTTGCTGGGCACGCAGCCGGTGTTGAGGCAATCACCACCCATTGCGGCGCGCTCGATCAGCAGCGGCTTCAGCCCGAACATCGCGCAGCCACCCGAGCAGACCAGGCCCGCCGACCCCGCCCCGATCACGATCACGTCATGCGTATATGCCATGGACTGCCCTTCGCCTTCAATTTGCCGCTGGTTACCCGGCGGGCGCAAGGCTAGTGTTTGTGCGTCATGGCGAGGGGAATCCAGCATGAATCTTGAAAATTCGCGCGAATATTATGGCAAGGTGCTGTCGGAATCGGCGGACCTGCGCACCGATGCCTGCACCACGGCAGAGCGCCCTCCCCTCGCCGTCATCAAGGCGCTGGCCAATGTCCATCCGGACGTCAAGGCGCGCTATTATGGCTGCGGGCTGATCGCCCCCTCGGCGATTCAAGGCGCGCGCATCCTCGATCTCGGCTCGGGCTCGGGCCAGGACGCCTATATCCTGGCGCAGCTGGTCGGCGAGCATGGCGAGGTCGTCGGCGTCGACGCGACGCCCGAACAGCTTGCGGTCGCCAATGCGCATCTCGAATGGCACCGCGAGGCGTTCGGCTATGCCAGGTCGAACGTGCGCTTTGTCGAAGGCGATATCGAGAAGCTCGATGAGCTGGACCTCGAGCCCGGCAGCTTCGACATCATCGTGTCTAACTGCGTGATCAATCTGGTGGCGGACAAGGCCAAGGTGTTCGCCGATGCGCACCGTCTGCTGAAGCCCGGCGGCGAGATGTATTTTTCCGACGTCTATTCGAGCCGCCGGGTGCCGCAGCATCTGCTGAGCGATCCGGTGCTGCACGGCGAGTGCCTGTCCGGCGCGCTCTACTGGGGCGATTTTCTCAAGCTTTCCAAGGCCGCCGGTTTCACCGACCCGCGCCTGGTCAAGGACCGCCGGCTCGGCATCGGCGACGCACGCATTGCCGAAATGCTCGACGGCATCGACTTCTTCTCGGCTACCTATCGGCTGTTCAAGCTCGATGACCTGGAGCCCGAGTGCGAGGATTATGGCCAGGCGGTGGTCTATCTCGGCACGGTCGAGGGCGAGGAGCGCGTGTTCACGCTCGACAAGCACCATCTGATCGAGCGCGGCCGCATCTTCCCGATCTGCGGCAACAGCTGGAAGATGCTGGCCGACACGCGCTTTGCATCGCACTTCCAGTTCATCGGCGATTTCTCGACGCATTATGGCGTGTTTGCGGGATGCGGCGGCGGCCTGCCGTTCGCGCAGGCGGCGGGCGATGGCAGCGAGCTTGCGGCGGGCTGTTGCTGAGCGGTCGCCTACTCCCTCGCCTGACTCACCCCATGCACCCCAACCCCGCTCAGCCTGAGCCTGTCGAAGGCCCCGCGCCGCGCTTGCGTTCACTTTGCCCGTCACCCCCGCGCACGCGGGGGTCCCGCTTCTGCGCCGTGCGAGCAATAAAGCGGGATTCCCGCGTTCGCGGGAATGACGATGTGCGATATGGGACCGTCGCGCGGGGCCTTCGACAGGCTCAGGCTGAGCGGATGTCGTCAGGGGCTCCGAAAAGGGAGCGCCGATGCACGTCTTCCTGACCGGAGCCACGGGACTCGTGGGCGGCGCGCTGGCGGGGGCGCTGCTCGATGCCGGGCACCGCGTCTCCTCACTGGTGCGCGGTGAAGGGCGCGACGTGCTCGACATGGACGGTCGCGACCGGATCGGCGCGCTGACCGCGCTGCAGGGCGATTTGGCTGAGCCAGCCTTCGGGATGGCCGAGCCACCCGCAGACATCGACCTGCTGATCCATTGCGCCGCCACGGTCGATTTCGCCGCCAGCGATGCGGTGCACCAGGCGATCAATGTCGGCGGCACCGCGCATGCCATCGCGCTTGCCCGCACCTGGGGATGCCCGCTGCTGCACGTCTCGACCGCCTATGTCTGCGGACGCGCCGACGGTGTGATCGGCGAGGCGCCGGCCGATCCGCATGCGAGCTTCACCAACGGCTATGAGGCAAGCAAGGCGCGCGCCGAAGCGCTGGTCGAGGCGGCACGGCGCGACGGGCTAGTCGCCGCGATCGCTCGCCCCGCGATCATCGTCGGGCGGCTCAGCGATGGCGCGATCGCGCGGATCGACGGCTTTCACCACCTGTTCCGGCTGTTCGGATCGCCGCTGCTCGGCGCTGTCCCCGCCGCACCACAAGCCGCGTTCGCGATCGTGCCGATCTGCCATGTCACCGCCGGGCTGATGGCGATGGCCCAGGATATGACCGCTTTTGATGGCACGCGGGTGCACCTCGCAGGCTTTGCCCCCTTCGCCATGGCGGATATGCTGCGGATCGTGGCCGATTATCCCGGCACCGTCCCGGCACGGATGATCGACCCTCAGGTCTATGATGCCGCCATGCTCGACCGCCGCACCGCGATGGTGCATCGGCGCATCGGCCCGCAATTCTTCGACTATTTCCTGCGCAGCCCCTGCTTTGCGGGGGACAGCGTCGAGCGGATCGCCGGAATAAGCGCGCCGACAATCGATGACGCCGCCTTCCGCCGGATGATCGACCATTGCATCAAGGTCGGGTTTCTGGATTGGCGCTAGCCGTCAGCCCCCTTGCGCCTTTCCTTCGCTTTCAACATGATGCGCCCATATTCACCCAAGGGGCCGTATCCATGAAACATATTCTCCTCGCCACGCTCGCCCTCGCCCTGCCCTCTACCGCGCTGGCGGGTGAGGCCGAGGATGCCGCCGCCGCGCAGGCACTTAAGGCGATCGATGCGCGCTATGACGACACGGCGAAGGTCGCGCGGCAGATCTGGGAATGGGCCGAGGTCGGCTACAAGGAGGAACGGTCAAGCGCGCTGCTGCAGGAGCGGCTGAAGACCGCAGGCTTCAAGGTGACCCCGGGCGTTGCGGGCATCCCCACTGCATTCATCGCCGAATATGGCAGCGGCGGGCCGGTGATCGCGATCCTCGCCGAATATGACGCGCTGCCCGGCATCAACCAGGATGCGCTGCCGACGCGCGCGCAACTGCCCGGCAAGGGCGCGGCGCATGCCTGCGGGCACAATCTGTTCGCGGCAGGATCGCTGGGCGCGGCGCTCGCGGTGCGCGACTGGCTCAAGGCCACCGGCACCCCGGGCCGGGTGCGGCTCTATGGCACCCCGGCGGAGGAAGGCGGCAGCGGCAAGGTCTATCTGGTGCGCGAAGGCCTGTTCAAGGACGTCGATTTCTCGATCCACTGGCATGCCGATGACGAGAACAGCGCGGCGGCGCGCACGTCGCTCGCCAACCGTTCGGCCAAGTTCCGCTTCACCGGCGTCTCCGCGCATGCCGCAGGCGCACCCGAACGCGCGCGCTCTGCGCTCGACGGGGTCGAGGCGATGAACATGATGGCGAACATGATGCGCGAGCATGTGCCGCAGCAGACGCGGATGCATTATGTCATCACCGAAGGCGGCAGCGCGCCCAATGTCGTACCCGATTTTGCCGAGGTCTTCTATTATGTCCGCCATCCCGATGCCGACGAGGTACGCCGCATCTGGACCCGGCTCGAGGCGGCGGCCCAGGGCGCGGCGCAGGGTACCGGGACCAAGGTCGAATGGGAGATCATCCACGGCAACAACGCGCTGCTGGTCAACGAGCCGCTGGCGAAGATGATGAACATGAAGCTGCGCCAGGTCGGCGGGATCAGCTACACGCCCGAGGAAACCAGGTTCGCCGAGGGCATCCGCGCGAGCTTCGACAAGCCCGACCTGCCGCTGGGCAGCCAGGGCGAGATCCAGCCCTATGACGTGACCCTGGGCTATGGCTCGACCGATGTCGGCGATGTCTCCTACGCCACGCCGACCGTGGGCGTGCGCACCGCCACCTGGGTGCCGGGCACGTCCTCGCACAGCTGGCAATCGGCTGCGGCGAGCGGCATGTCGATCGGCTTCAAGGGCGCGCAGGTCGCCGCCAAGGCGATGACGCTGGCGGCGATAGAGCTGTACACCAACCCGGCCCTGCGCGACGAGGCCACGGCGGCGTTCAAACAGGCTTTGGGGCCGAACTACACGTACAATTCGCTGCTCGGCGACCGCAAGCCGCCGCTCGATTACCGGGATTGAGCCTTTTCCGTCATTCCCGCGAAGGCGGGGGTGACGGCAGGTCAATTGGAGCGGCAGAAAATCAACTGAAATTCGCCGCGCGCTTCTGCATGAACGCGAACACCGCCTCCATCTGGTTGGGCGTGCGGATGATGCCCTCCTGCAGCACGCTTTCCTCCATCAGGATCGCGTCGGTATCCATGTCCGGGGTGCGGTTGAACAGGTCCTTGGCGGCGCGGATGGCGTCCGGGTTCTTGGTCGCGATCTCGGTCGCGATGGCCATCGCGCGGGCATAAGGATTTGCATCCAGATGCGTGGCAAAGCCGATCCGGCCAGCCTCGTCGCCGCTGAACTCGCGGTTGGTATAGGTCAGCTCGCGCAGCGCATCGTCGCGCACCGTGCCGCGCCACAAAGCATAGCCGCCCATGTCGGGGATCAGCCCCCAGCGCATCTCCATGATCGAAAGCCGCGCATCGGGCGCGATGATGCGCATGCACGCGCCCGACATGATCTGCAGCCCGCCGCCGAAGCACACGCCGTGCACCGCCGCGATCACCGGCATCGGCAGCTTGCGCCAGCCGAACGCGACCTGCTGGAACTTGTTGGCATTGCCATAGGGCCGGTCGGTGAGCTTCGACGGTGCCGAGCCATCCGATCCGCCCGCCGGCGCAGTGAAGCTCGCCATGTCGAGGCCCGCGCAGAACGAGCGTCCCTCGCCCGACAGCACCACCGCGCGCACGCCGGGCTCCTTTTCGAGCCGGTCGATCGCGCCGATGATGCCGTCGAACATCGCCGGGTCGAGCGCGTTCATCTTGTCCGGGCGGTTGAGCCGCACATCGGCGACATGGTTCTCGATGGTGATGCTGACCCGGTCGTTCATGAAACTGCCTCTCCGTTGCGCTTGAGTGCCTGCTCCACCAAGGGGAGCTGATCGTTGCCGAAATACATATCGGTGCCGCCGACGAAAATCGAGGGCGATCCATAGCCGCCCCGCGCCACCAGCTTCTCGGTATTGGCGCGCAAGCGATCCTTGACCGGCTGGCTGTTCGCCGCCTCGACCAGAGCCGCGCCATCCATGCCGATGGCATCCGCGACCGCAGCCACCTCCGACGGATCGTCGAGATTGCGCTGCTCGACGAAATAGGCGTGGAAGGCGGCTTCGGCAAAGCGCTCCAGCGCGCCCTGATCGTCCTCCAGCGCGCTACAGGCGCGCATCGCATGCACGCTTTTCAGCGGGTGCCAGGGCGCGGGAAACTTGAGCTCCACGCTAGCCAGCCGCGCCCAGTCGCGCATCACCTTGCCCATATGGCGGAACTTGGGGCTGTCTAAGGCCTCGCGCGCGGCATAGACCGACGGGTTGACGGCATTGAACACCCCGCCGACCAGGATCGGCGTCCAGCGGATCGTCGCGCCTTGGCGTGCGGCGAGCGGGCGGATGTTGTGGAACGCGAGGTACGTCCAGGGGCTCGAGAGGTCGAAGCAGAATTCGATCTGGGGGGTCATGGGTTATCCTTGGGGCATAGGTTTTCGCACAGGTCCCTCGACTTCGCTCGGGAACTCGGAAAGGTGGGGAGAAAGGCGGTTTCTCCATCCGTTTGTCCCGAGCCCTTCGGCTGGCTGACAGGTCAGCCGCTCAGGATGAACTCTTCGAGGGACGTCCGCGCAACCGGTCACGCCTTGATCCCGAATAGCGTCTCGCGAACCTTCTCGTCCGCTTGCGGGTTGCGGTTGATCGCGTCCTTCATCACGTTGAGGCCCGCCTGCAAGGCCGGGCGTTCGCGGCACAAGGCGTACCAGCGCTTGATGTTCGGATAGTCGTCCAGCGTGATCTCCTGCCGCTTGTGCGTCATGATCCACGGGAAGATCGCCATATCGGCAATGGTGTAATCCGCGCCCGCGACATAGTCTGCCTCGCCCAGCCGCCGGTCGAGCACGCCATAGAGCCGCGCGGTCTCGCGCTCGTAGCGGTCGATGGCATAAGGCAGCTTTTCGGGCGCATAGAGCTTGAAATGGCCGTTCTGGCCCAGCATAGGCCCCAGCCCGCCCATCTGCCACATCAGCCATTGCATCACCTGGTAGCGGCTGCGAAGGTCGGCAGGCATGAACCGTCCCGATTTCTCCGCCAGATAGAGCAGGATCGCGCCGGTCTCGAACACGCTGACCGGATCGCCGCCATCTTCGGGAGCATGATCGACGATTGCCGGGATGCGGTTGTTCGGGCTGATCTTCAGGAATTCGGGTGCGAACTGCTCGCCTGCGCCGATATTGACCGGACGGACCGTGTACGGCAGCCCGCATTCCTCGAGCATGATCGATATCTTCCACCCATTGGGTGTCGGGGCGTAATACAGATCGATCATGGCCTCTCCCGCGCAGATTCGCATTGCGTCTTGCAACCGACCATAATCGATGCGCGCGACGTGTCACCCCCCGGATGCGGATGCCCGGACAAGACGATAACCGCGATGCCGCACCGTCTCTATCCAGATACGATCTGCCATCCCGGCGAGCCTGCGGCGAAGCTTGCAGACATGCACTTCGACGCTGTTGGTGCCCGGATCGAACGGGGTCTGCCAGATGGCGTGGAGCAGATCGTCGCGGCTGACGATCTCGCCCGCATGGCGCACCAGCGCCAGCAGCAGATCATATTCGCGCGGCATCAGCGACAGCGTCTCTCCCTGCCAGCGCACCTGGCGCAGGCCGGTGTCGAAGGTGAAATCCGCAAGCCGGATATGCCCCTGCAGCGCTGCATTCAGCCGGGCAGCGGCCTTCATCCGGGCGGCAAGTTCATCCGGACCGACCCGCGCCGAAATGGCATCGTCGGCCCCGGCCTCGATCAGGCGGGCGCGGGTGCCGCTGGTGCCGGCGCCGACGAACAGAAGCGGGGCCGATCGCTGGGGAATGTCATCGATCCAGCTCTGCACGACGGCGCGGCAGCGGGCATCGCACAGCACGGGGCGATACCGCACGCGCGCCGGTCCGTCGAAATGCGGCTGCGCATCGATCCTGAAGCGCGCCAGCGCCAGCGCCAGGCGTTCCAGCTCGGTGCGATCGCTGCCCACCAGCAGCCAGGGTGGCATGGAGCCGTCCCTGGTTGCGGGCGCGGTCGACAGCGCTGGTCGATAGTGCACGTTCATAACGACCCCCTGGCCGATGCTGCGGTCTCGGGGGCATTAAACCGCGTTCATCGCGCGAAGGGGAGCACAGTCGCGTCCGAAACGAACCTACCCTGCCATCGCGATCAGGAGCCGACCGCCTGGCCCGGCGTGTTGACGCCCATGCTGGCGAGATAGCGCTTCACGTTGCGCGCGGCCTGACGGAGGCGCTGCTCGTTCTCGACCATCGCGATGCGGACATAGCCCTCACCGTCCTCGCCATAGCCGACGCCGGGTGCCACCGCGACCTTGGCGTGCTGCAGCAGCTGCTTGGAAAATTCGAGGCTTCCCATATGCTTGAGCGCGGGCGGCAGAGGAGCCCAGGCGAACATCGAGGCGCGCGGGGCCGGGATGTCCCACCCTGCCCGGCCGAACGCATCGATCATCACGTCGCGGCGCTTGTGATAGAGCTCGCGGTTCTTCTGGACGATATCCTGCGGGCCGTTGAGCGCCGCGCAGGCCGCCGCCTGGATCGGCGTAAATGCTCCATAATCGAGATAGCTCTTCACCCGGGTGAGCGCCGCGATCAGCTGGCGGTTGCCCACGGCAAAGCCCATGCGCCATCCGGCCATCGAATAGGTCTTCGACATCGAGGTGAACTCGATCGCGACATCCTTGGCACCCGGCACCTGCAGGATCGAGGGCGTCGGGCAGCCATCGTAATAGAGCTCGCTATAGGCAAGGTCGGACAGCACCCAGACCTTGTTCTCCTTCGCCCAGGCGACCAGCCGCTCGTAAAAGGCCAGATCGACAACCTCTGCGGTCGGGTTTGACGGATAGCCGACGACCAGCACCGAAGGCCGCGGAACGGTGAACGCCATCGCGCGGTCGAGCGAGCGCCAGTAATTCTCATCCGGAGTCGTCGGCACCGAGCGGATCGTCGCGCCCGCAATGATGAAGCCAAAGGTGTGGATCGGATAGCTGGGATTGGGCGCCAGCACGACATCGCCCGGCGCGGTGATCGCGGTGGCGAGGCTCGACAGGCCCTCCTTCGAGCCCATGGTCACCACCACCTCGGTCTCGGGATCGAGTTCGACGTTGAAGCGGCGCGCATAATAGTTCGCCTGGGCGCGGCGCAGGCCGGGAATACCCTTGGACTGGCTATAGCCGTGCGCATCCGGCTTCATCGCGACTTCGCACAGCTTCTCGATGACGTGCGGCGGCGGCGGCAGATCGGGATTGCCCATGCCGAGATCGATAATGTCCTCTCCGGCCGCTCGCGCCGCGGCCCGCATCGCGTTGACTTCAGCGATCACATAAGGCGGCAGGCGTTTGATGCGGTAGAATTCGTCGGACATAAGGATTTCGCTTTTCAGTTCTCCGTGAATGGAGCGGCATCCTTGACCTATGTGCGCGCGCGTGTCGAGCAAAAGCGGGCAAGAGCAACACAGCTCCCCTCCCTTCAAGGGAGGGGCCGGGGGTGGGCAAGCGAGGTCGAACCGATGCTGGCGCAGACGACCCACCCCTAACCCCTCCCTGGCCAGGGAGGAAACCGTGCGTATTGCAAGCGCCGCGATCCGTTTATCAGGGACTTATCTTTGCTTGCCGCGGCTGCTAACAAACGCAAAAGCATCGACAACGAGAGGCCGCCATGTCCGCCGATACCGATTTCACCCCGCCGGGCCTGCCCACGCTGGAAGAGATGCAGCACTGGACCTGGGTGTTCGGCCGCGCGCAGCAGATGATGCTGGAGCACGCCGCGACCATGGCGCAGCAGATGGCGCAGAAGGACCTGCCCCAGCTCACCGACCCGGCGGCGTTCCAGGCGAAGCTCCCTGCCTGGATGGGATCGATGCCGCAGGCGATGCTCGATGCGCAGGCTGATATGTGGCGCGACGGCATGACCTTGTGGCAGGGCTTTATCGGCGCAATCACCCCGCCTGCCCTGATCGCCGAGCATGAAGGCGGCCCGCCCGCGACGCCGGCGCAGGTGCCCGAACTGCGCAGCGACCGCCGCTTCGCCGCGCGCCAGTGGCACGACAACCCGGTCTATGCGCTGATCCAGCAGAGCTATCTGATGGTGAGCGAACAGATGCTGCGCGTCGCCGACCGGCTGGAAGGGCTCGAGCCCAGGCAGAAGGAAAAGCTTCGCTTTGCCCTGAAGGGCATGATCGACGCGTCGAGCCCGGCCAATTTCGCGCTCACCAACCCGCTGGTCATGGAGAAAATGGTCGAGAGCAAGGGCGAGAACCTGTTGAAGGGGCTCGACCACATGCTGTCCGACATGCGCAAGGGCCAGCTCACGCATACCGACCCCAATGCCTTCGAGCTCGGCCGCAACATCGCGGTAACGCCGGGCAAGGTCGTGTACGAAAGCCCGCTGTTCCAGCTGATCCAGTACGCGCCCGCGACCGAGGAGGTGGTGGAGACGCCGCTCGTCATCTTCCCGCCCTGGATCAACCGCTTCTACATTCTCGATCTCAACCCGCAGAAGAGCTTCGTCAAATGGGCGACGGAGCAAGGCATCACCGTGTTCATGGTCTCGTGGAAATCCGCCGACGAGAGCATGGCGGACGTCATCTGGGACGATTACGTCAAGGCGCAGATCGAGGCGATCGATACCGTGCGCGACCTGCTCGACGTGCCCTCGGTCCACACCATCGGCTATTGCGTCGCGGGAACCACGCTGGCGGCGACGCTGGCACTGCTGGCGAAGCGCGGCGAGGCCAATCGGGTCAAGTCGGTCACCTTCTTCACCGCGCAGGTCGATTTCGAAAAGGCGGGCGATTTGACGCTGTTCGTCGATGACGAGCAGCTCGCGCTGATCGAGCAGCTGGGCAGCCCGGGCTATCTCGACGGGCGCTATATGGCCGCGACCTTCAACCTGCTGCGCGGGCGCGACCTCATCTGGAACTATGTGATCAACAACTATCTGCTCGGCGAGGATTATCCCCCGTTCGACCTGCTCCACTGGAACGGCGACACCACCAACCTGCCCGCCAAGTGGCACAAATCGTATCTGAAGGACCTGTACCGCGACAACCGGCTGGTCCAGCCCGGATCGATCGTGATCGACGGCACGCCGATCGACCTCAGGCTCATCCAGACCCCGGCCTATATCCAGGCGGGGCGCGAGGATCATATCGCGCCGCTTGAAAGCGTGTGGCGGCTGAACGAGGCGCTTTCCGGCCCCACCCGCTTCGTGCTCGCAGGCTCGGGCCATATCGCGGGCGTGGTCAACCCGCCCTCGATGCAGAAATATCAGTACTGGACCAACGACGCGCCTGCGAACAGCCTCGAGCATTTCGTCGCAGGTGCGAAGGAGACGAAGGGCAGCTGGTGGCCCGACTGGATCGAATGGCTGAAGGCGCATGGGCCGAAAACGGTCAAGGCCAAGGGCGCGCGCATCCCCGGCAAGGGCAAGCTGAAAGCCATCGAGGATGCGCCAGGACGCTACGTCAAGGCCCGCTGACCGGCTTGCGGCGGCTTGCGGGCTGCGCTATAAAATCACCATCAGGTTATTGCGCTCGCCCGCCTTTTGTGCAGTGCAACATTTTCCTTGACGTCAAGCCGGTCGATCACTATTGTGCAGTGCAGCATGAAGCAGCACGAGAGTGAGACCGCAATGTCCAATCAAAGCAAACAGCCCGCCGTCGGAGACGCCGGCAAGGCCTATGCCGCTGCCGCGAGTGCGAAAGCGGAAGCCGCTCCGGCGGCTCCCAAGGCCGAACCTGCCAAGGCTGCCGACCCCGTGGTCGCGCCGAAGGTCGCCCCGGCTGCGGCACCTGCCGTAACCCCGGCGCCCGTGGCGGCGAAGCCTGTCCCCGCAGCCAAGGCAGAGGCTCCCAAGCCTGTCGCCAAGGTCGCGGAACCAAAGATGGCCAAGCCTGCCGCCAAACCGGCAAAGCCCAAGACCACGATCAAACAGTCCGCAGTTCCAGCATCACCGGTCGCCGCCAAGGCCGCCGCACCCGCAATCAAGAAGGAATCGAAGATCATGACCACCGCAGAAACCATCACCACCGAAACCAAGAAGGCCGCCGAGGCGATGACCGAGCGTCTGAAGAGCCTGATGGGCGACATGTCGACCCGCGCCAAGACCGCCTATGAAAAGGGCACCGAAATGGTTTCGCAGGCCAGCGAGTTCAACAAGGGCAATGTCGAAGCCCTGGTCGAATCGGGCAAGATCGCTGCCAAGGGCGCGCAGGAAATGGGCCAGGCCTATGCCGAAGACGCCAAGAAGGGTTTTGAAGAGCTGACCGCGGCGCTCAAGGAAATGACCACCGTCAAGTCGCCGACCGAGTTCATCGAGCTGCAGACCAAGCTGGTCAAGAAGAGCTTCGACACCGCCGTCGCCCAGACCTCGAAGAACAGCGAAGCGTTCATCAAGCTGGCCGGCGACGTGTTCCAGCCGATCTCGAACCGCGTCAGCGTCGCGGTCGACAGCTTCAAGAAGGCCGCGTAACCCTTACGCCCCTTCCCGCTGGGAATTGAAAAAGCCGCTCCGGGTGACCGGGGCGGCTTTTTTATTCATAACCCATCTTGATTATTACTATACGCTAACATGATCGCAAAATCATAATCACTGCACCAACCGAACAATTGCATCCCCACAAGATTGTAAGAAATCTGTGAGATCGTTACATTCATCGCGACCGATAGGAGTTCTCGCATTCGTTAGCGGATCCCTGTCCGACTCATGAACAATCGCGTTTCGCCTACCGGCAATCAACTTCATTTTTGTAACGACAAAGTCACTACTCAGATTTAAGACATTTGAAATTTTATGCCATTTCTGATTTTCCGGCCAAATAAGCGATAACCCGTCGCTAATCTTATCGGGATGCTGAAATGACAAGTGCCTCAGCTTTTGAACAATTGCCTGTTCGAACAAAACTTCTTTTGGCGGAATTGCACTATTGAATAACAACGAGTGAAGCTCTAGAGTAATAGATTCGGCCTTATATTTAGAAGTTGCAGGCCTATTGCCTGAAAAAATCTCACACACGCCGATACGAATTATATCGTGCATCAACTTATCAAAGGCTGCAACGGATGCAACCAGTTGAGCTCTTAGAAGATCATCAAACGGTGTCGGGACACGTACTTGTCCAGCTAAGAAATCATACAGAACAGTATGCTCCCGCGCCTGCTGCATACTCCCCGAAAATACAATAGCAGCCCTAAGCATAATCAATCATTCGGAGAATATGTCCACTAATCCCTGCAAACTGCTCAGCAAACCTGTCCCTACGCTCGACAGCATTAGCAAAAACTGGCCCCGTCTCCCTGATCTCACTATCACGCAATGCAAAGACCGGCACGCCAGCATCGTATGATTTTGGCAGCAAGCCTTGGAAGTCCGGAATTTCACCCAAACAATAGTTGGGAACAGGCGTGTAAGCACCTGTATTAAGCGTCATACCAGCAGCTGCCAATGCCGGCACAACAGACTCTATAATTTTTTGGTTAATTTCGGCGATATTGTCACGATACGGACGCGCAGCTCGACCATTTCTGACATTGAACCTTTGAATTAATGTACCAACAAACTTCGGCGACCCTGCGGGCAAGGGATAGGCCGAGTCAGCAAACAACGGGACCGCCCCCGCTTTCCATGCAGACCACCTTGGCAAAATTGTTTGCAAGGTGTCTAACGCCATGAGTGAAAACGGATCCGGATTCGTCGGAATAATAAAAGCATCAGATATAAGAAATAAATTCTGGTTTATAGCACTCAAACCGGGGTTTAAGTCGATTATGGTCACATCGATATTGTACCTTATCTCAGTCAAACGCAAAAGCTCGGCGAAAGCGCCAGGCAGATTTTGCAAGGTCGCTAGTGCATTGTTTGATGTCTGAGCAAACGTTAAAGCTGCGTCATATTCAGATAGATTAGCATGACCCGGCATTAAAAATAGATTTTGTGCACGCTCAGGACTCACACAATCTACAGGCTCTATAGGAACTGGACGACCAGTGAACGTCGATGCCACACCATCTTTTATATTCTGGTTTTTGGTGCCGTCTTCAGTATAATATCTTTCAAAATCGTTTTGAAGGATAAGTCCAGTCAGATTACATTGAGGATCGGCGTCCACTAGGGTTGAGACTCAATCAGAGCCAGAACGCGAGCGCGGCTACGAGCGCCACGCCTGACAGGAAGTTGGCGGCGAGCTTGTCGTAGCGTGTT